>Ga0209064_1001033_pt1 | contig 51293 bp, 55 predicted proteins | sample Inofromicrocosms_FD_187498 | JGI IMG/M metagenome (GOLD analysis project Ga0209064, IMG submission 187498) | Mouse cecum microbial communities from Vienna, Austria - Inoculum for glucosamine and mucus D2O microcosms (SPAdes) (version 2) | ecosystem: Host-associated > Mammals > Digestive system >...
CGGATGATTTTGCCCAGACGGGGCTGGGAGATGAACAGGGACTGGGCCGCCCGGTTGATGGAGCCCGTCTGCGCTACCGTCATAAAATACTCCAGATGTTCCAGGTTCATGCCAGAAAACCTCCCGTTTTTGTTCCAACACCTTCCTGCCCTATTGTACCACATTTTCCTGCCATTGTGCACAATAAATAAATCCTCTGTTAATACTTTTTAGAATATCAGTTATATAAAACAGAGACTATCCAAAGGGAGATTGTTATGCTATAATATCGACAAAGACTGCAGGCCGCACGGCGCCGCGGTAGTAGAAAGTGCTCAAAATGACCGGTCATTTTGCCCGGCGGCCCTGCCGCCGGAGACCGTATGGGCGCTTTTCCAGGAAACGGACGAAAGGAAGTGTTTTGTTATGGACGAGGCCCTGCTGAAGCAGGCGCTGGAATTCGGCAAGCCCTACACCGGAAAGGGGGAGGTGGCCAGCTATATCCCGGAGCTGAGCAAGGCTGACGGGCGGGAGCTGGGCATCTGCGTGAGGACCATCGGAGGGGAGGAGTACCACTGCGGCTACTGGCAGCGGCGGTTTACCATTCAGAGCATCTCCAAGGTCATCAACCTGGCCATGGCCCTGGAGCACTACGGCTTCGACGCGGTGTTCCACAAGACCAAGATGGAGCCCTCGGGCGCCTCCTTCAACGCCATGTCCCGCATTTCAGACAACGAGGACATCCCCTTTAACCCCCTGGTCAACTCCGGGGCCATCGCCATTGTGGAGCTGCTGCTCCCCCTGGGACTGGATCACATGCTGTCATCCGTCCGGGGGCTGTGCAGCGATAAGTACATCACTATGGACGAGGACGTGTTCAAATCCGAGTGGTCCCACAGCGCCCGAAACCGTTCCCTGGCCTACCTGCTGCAAAGCAAGGGGCTGATCGACGGGAACGTGGATGAGACGCTGCTGTTATACACCCAGCTCTGCTCCCTGAGCGTCACGGCGGAGAGCCTGTCCAATCTGGGGCAGGTGCTGGCCAACGGCGGCGTTCAGCCGGAGACCGGGCGCAGGCTTTTAAAGGAGGAGGTGGTACGCACAACCCTGACCATGATGCTGACCTGCGGCATGTACGACGGCAGCGGCGAGTTTGCCGTACGGGTAGGGCTTCCCAGCAAGAGCGGCGTGGGAGGCGGCATCCTGTCAGTTGTCCCGGGAGAGATGGGCATTGGGGTCTACGGCCCCAGTCTGGACAGCAAGGGCAACAGCGCGGCGGGTCAAAAGGTGCTGGAGTATATCTCCCGCACCGAAAAGCTCCACATTCTGGACCGGTATACCCGGCATCCGGTCTCCGCAAGTGAAACTTTTTAAAAGAGAGAGGGTACATTTATGTTAGAAGCGTTTTCCGGCCTGATTGGCACCATAAGCGGATACATGTACAGCTATATTCTGATTATTATGCTGCTGGCCGTCGGCCTGTACTTCACCTTCCGGGGCAAGCTGGTGCAGCTGCGGCTGCTCCCCGAGTCCATCCGGGTCGTGATCGAGAAGCCCAAGGACAGCAACTCCGTCTCTGCCTTCCAGGCCCTGATGGTGTCCACCGCCAGCCGCGTGGGCACCGGCAACATTGTGGGCGTGGCCACCGCCATCGCCGGGGGCGGCTACGGCGCAGTATTCTGGATGTGGCTCATCGCCATCATCGGCGGAGCCTCCGCCTTTGTGGAGAGCACCCTGGCCCAGATTTACAAGAAGAAGGACCCCCAGGGCGGCAGCTACGGCGGCCCATCCTACTACATTGAGGCCGCCCTCCACAGCCGTGCACTGGGCGTCATTTTCGCCGTGATCCTCATTGCCACCTACGCCGGCGGCTTTAACATGGTCTGCTCCTTCAACCTGATGGACAGCTTCACCAGCTACGCCTTTTATGAGGCTGCCGGATACATTCACCTGTTTGGCATAAAGTTCAGCGTGGTCGCCCTGGTGGGCGCTGCCATTCTGGCCGCCCTGGTGGCCCTGTGCGTCTTCGGCGGCGGCAAGCGGATTGTCAAGGTCACCGGCGTGATGGTGCCCATTATGGGCGTCATCTACATTCTGGTGGCTCTGGTGGTGGTCATCATGAACATTGCCAACATCCCCACCGTGCTGGGCCACATCTTTGCCAGCGCTTTCGACCTTCAGGCTATTTTGGGCGGCTTTATGGGCTCCTGCGTGATGGAGGGCATCAAGCGCGGCCTGTACTCCAACGAGGCCGGTATCGGCTCCGCCCCCAACGCCGCCGCTGCGGCTGACGTGTCCCACCCCGTGAAGCAGGGCCTGGTCCAGATGCTGTCCGTGTTCATCGACACCATCCTCATCTGTACTGCCACCGCCCTTATGGCCCTGTCCACCGGCATCGTCCCCTCCAAGGAGCTGAAGGGCGCCCCCTTTGTCCAGGCCGCCCTGGCTGACACCTTTGGCAGCGTGGGCCCCTACTTCATCACCTTCGCCCTGCTGCTCTTCGCCTTCACCACCCTGCTGGGCAACCTGTATTACTGCGAGGGCTGCATGAACTACATCGCCGGCCGCAAGGTGGGCAAAACCGGCAAGACCATCTTCAACATCATCGCCGTCCTGCTGGTGTTCGTGGGCGCTCAGCTGGAGTTCGGCCTGGTTTGGGACATCGCCGATGTGCTCATGGGCTTTATGGCCATTATCAACCTGCCCGTTATCGTGATCCTGGGCGGCACCGCCATGAAGGCCCTGAAGGACTACACCGATCAGCGGGCCGCCGGCAAGGATCCCGCCTTCAAGGCCGCTTCCATCGGCCTGAAGGAAAAGACCGATTTCTGGAACTGATTCTACATTTGATCTGGAAGCGTTCCCCCGCACAGGGCAGCCCAAGCCGGGCTGCCCTACTCTTTTACCCTTCCAAACAGCTCCGTCAGGCCCACAGCAATGAGAAACCCGCCGAAGCACTTTTTCAGCAGGGACACATCCACAGCGGTGGCCGCCCAGGCGGCCAGAGCGGCACAGGCCAGTCCCGCTCCGATGGCGGGGAGGAGCACCGGCTTTTCGATATAGCCGTTCTTTACATGGGCGGGCAGGGCCATCAGCCCGGCGGGGAGAAAATACAGCAGGTTGATCCCCTGGGCCAGACGCTGCTCCACTCCGGCGAAGGCGGTCATATAGACCAGCAGCAGGGTGCCGCCCCCCACGCCGAAGCCGGACAGCACCCCTGTGGCCGCTCCCACAAGCAGCGGCAGAATCCATTCCTTCACAGGAAACTCCTCACCCCTCCATAGATCAGCAGCAGGCCGAAGGCCCGCTTGAGCCAGGGCATTTTTACACCCTTGAACCACTTCCCGCCGGCCCAGCCGCCCACCGTCCCGCCGATCAGGTAGGGCAGGGCCGCCATCACATCCAGCCCGCCCCGGAATAGGTAGACCGCCACCGACAGGGCGCACAGGGGCAGAATCACCGCCACCGAGGTGGCGAAGGCCTTGCGCTGGTCCAGCTTGCAGTAGCCCGTCATCAGGGGAACAAACACCGACCCGCCCCCGCCGCCAAAAAAGCCGTTGGCCACCCCCGCCAGCCCTCCGGCAATGGCATATCTCCATTTCGCCCGCAAAAAACCGCCCCCTTTTGGCTTAGTGTGCCATGAAAGGGGCGGTTTATGTGTCAGACGTCTTCTCTTTTAACCCTGCTCCTCCACCACCGCGTCGTCCATTGTGTAGCCCTCCAGGGAATTCTCCCTGACCTGGACGCAGATGAAGCTGATGCCGGAATCAGCCGCCGCCGAAAACTGCCGCTTCGCCGCCGGAGACACCCGAACCCAATCGCCGGCGGACAGCTCCACCGTCTCTCCGTCAATGACGGCCCGGCCCCTTCCGGCCAGCACCCCATAAATCTCCTCGTTTTGTTTGTGGGAGTGGACGAAGGGCACACCGGCCCCAGCGGGCAGGCTGTTGACACTGATCTCCGCGCCGGTGAGGGAAAGGAGATCGTGCAGTTCCACTCTTGCGCCTGTCTCGACGCTTACCTTTTTAAAATTTGCCATGGTATTACCTCCAGTCTTTGTTGTAACTTTATCAGCTACAACAACAGTTATACCACAGCTTCGTTGTAATGTCAATAGTTACATCAAAGTTTTTGCATCATTAAAAATGTCCTGCATGGTGACCGAGTTCATCTCCCGCTCCATCGCCGCTTGGACCTCCTCCAGTCTCCCATCCAAAACGGCGTGAATATTCCGCCCCACCGGGCAGAGGCTGTTGGGGTCCTCATGAAAGTGGAACAGGCCCTCCCCGTCCACACATTCCACGGCGTGATACAGGTTCAGCAGGGTGATCTCCTCCAGAGGCCGCGCGGTGTCCGCCCCACCGCTCCCTCGGGTCACGCGCACGATCCCAGCCTTTTTCAGCTGCTGAAGAATTCTTCTGATGACAACCGAATTCACATTCACGCTGGAGGCGAGAAAATCGCTGGTCACCTTCCGCTGGTCTTTAAATACCTCGATGCAGAGGAGCACATGGACCGCCACTGTAAGTCTGCTGGAAATCTGCATAAAGCACCTCCATTTTTCATTTGGACAAGCCTATTATAAAGCACCGCCCGCCGAAAAGCAAACGCTTCTGGTGGGCGGATATCTATTTCGCCGGCGCACCACCGGGGGAGTGGAACTCCTCCAGCAGACGGTCTACCATCGCCCGAAACAAGAAGGCGTTGACAGTGCCCTGCTCCGTTTTGGCCCCGCCCCGATTCAACGCCTCGATCATCTTCTGCCAGATTCCCGGCTTCTGCCCCTCCGACCACACTGCCGCTGTAATTACCGCGTTGACCAGTTCATCCCCAATTTCCCGGCTCACTTTTGGGTCCGTCACCCGCACCACCTGAGGCAGTTTCTTTTTTTCTTTCACAAAATCCCACTCCTTTAACCGCTTGATTTCCCCTATATAAGGATATCCTTTAATACGGTAAATGTCAACAGGGGAATCCGGTGGTAAAATGCAGTTGAAAAGGGGGTGAGGCGATGGAGAACGTCAGAAGTATCATCAGCTACCGCATGGATGAATACGGAAGTGTCAAGGTCAAGCTGGCGGAAGTACTGGACGGCCGCGGCATTACCAGAAATCGCCTGAAAACCCTCACTGGGGTCAAGTACGAAGTGATTGACCGATATTATCAGAGCCACGTTGAACGAGTTGACCTGGATTTTATCGCCAAGGTCTGCTATGTGTTGAACTGCAAAATCGAGGATTTGTTGGAGTATGAGAATCCCCCAGTCACCGCCTGCGGCGGTGATAGCCCCCTTTAGCAAGGGGGCCAGAGCTATGCACACAAAAGCCCCCCTTGCCAAAGGGGGGAGGGCCACGAAGTGGCGGGGGGATTCCTGGAAATCAAATAAAAACCGCCCAAGGGTGGCACTTCATAAAGAAGTGCCACCCTTCGGGCTACCTGTAAAGAAATCTCTCTATGTGGGACGCTATGCCGTCCTTTTCTTGCGCTTCTGCATGGCCTGATAGTAGGCCATATATTCCCGTTCCAGCGTTTCCGGCTCCGGCGCTGTCCAAAGACCGATGGTGCTGTAGTAGATGTCCACCTGCTGATGCCGCTTGCCGTCTATCTTCTCCGGCTTGGATACCACAATCTTGTCAATGAACTCGTGGACGATTTCAGGCGTCAATTCCGTCAGCCGGGTCACCTGTCTGGCCCGCTGGATGAACTTCTGCAAATCATCGGCTTTATCGGCGGTGGCGTTCAAGCTGTTCTCCAACGCTGGAATATCCACTTTCAACTGCCGCTGTTCATTTTCCAGCGATACTGTCAGCGTGGCGAAACGCTCCTCGGACAACAGGCCCTTGGTCATGTCCTCATAGCTTTTCTGAATAAGCTGGTCAATCTCCGCTACCCGCTGTTTGGCCTTATCCAACTCCCGGCGCTTGGCAGTCAGCTCTTTCTTCTCTTGCAGGCCAAACCGCTCCATCTGCTCCTGGGCAAACCGCTTTTCGTAGACCTGGATGTACCACAACAACCTTTGTAGGCCCTCCAACACCAACTGCCCCACAACGCTTTCCCTGATATAGTGAGCGGAGCATACGTTGGAATTTTTGCGGTAACTGGAACAGAAGAAATAGGCTTGCGGCTGTTTGCTGCTCTTACTGCTCCCGTAATACAGCTTCTCCCCACAGTCAGCGCAATAGAGAAGCCCGGAGAACATGCTCACAATGCCGGTTCGATTCGGTCTGCGGCGGTGCTGGCGGAGGTTTTGCACAAGGGTAAAGGTTTCCCTGTCAATGATGGCGGGATGAGTGTCGGGGAACACCTTCCATTCCTCCTGCGGCCTGTCCAACTGCTTTTTCAGCTTGAAAGACTGGCGGCAGGTACGGAAATTGATGGTATCGCCCACATACTCCTGCCTGTCCAGAATGCCCGCCACTGTGCCAGAACTCCAGTTACAGGGATGTGCAGGAGGTTTGGTCGGGCAATTGATACCCACGCTTTGAAAATACTCGCTGGGGGTCATCACGCCCTCAGAGCGCAGTTTCTTGGCGATTTACGTAGGCCCCAGGCCGCTGATCGACAACTGGAAGATTTGCCGCACTATCTCTGTCGCCGGCTCGTCCACGATCCACTTGTTCTTGTCCTCCGGGGATTTCTTGTAGCCGTAGGGCGCACTGGTGGTCAGCGGTATCCCGGCGTTGCCCCGGCTCTGCATGACACGGCGTACCTTGTCGCTCGTATTTTTTGCGTGCCATTCATTAAACAGGTCTTGCATTGGCACGATGTCGCTTACTCCGTTGGCGGTGTCAATGTTGTCCATGATGGCGATATAGCGGATATTCAGCCGGACAAAATCTTCTTCCAGAAGTTGGCCAACCACAAGGCGGTTGCGGCCCAGCCGGGAATGGTCTTTGACCACCAAATTTGCCACAAGGCCCTGTTCAGCCAGTTCCATGATCTCCATGAAGGCCGGCCTTGCGAACGTAACACCCGAGTACCCATCATCGAACATGAACCGGGGGTTAGGCAGATGGTTGTCTGCGGCAAATTTCTCCAAAATAGCTTTTTGATTCTGGATGCTACCTGAGATACCCTCTTTTTCGTCATCACGAGACAATCTGGCATAAAGAACAGTGATTCTCTGCTCGTTTGGCTGCTTTTTCTTCAAAATATGCTCCTTTCCGCAGCCGGATGTGATATGAATTGCAAGGTACGATTATCATACCACATCCGGCGCAAGACTTCAACACTTTACAGTGTGATATTTTGGTTGAGAATCCGATTTACTTTTCCCTCTGCGGTTTCAGTCGCTTTCTCACTGAAATGGGCGTTGACGGTGTAGACCGTCCCATCAATCTCCCGCTCAAAGCTGATGGGGTGGCTGTATTGATGTGCTCTCAGCCAGTCCAGCCGGTCAGTAGGGGATAAATCAGCAAGGAATATTGCCGTTTCTTCAACTTTTTTCATTACTTCATCGCAAATTTTTGCTTCCTGCTCGGTCAATTCCAACCTGATAATATTCATCTGTTTCTTGCTCCTCTCGTTCGCTCCTGCCCCATCTGGCGGTGCTGCTCCTCGTTGGCGTAGACCATATCCATCGTGTCCTGGATTTTGATGGAGCGTTCCTCAACGCCGACATTCAGCTTCAATTTCTTGCGGCAGGCGGTGATTTGAACTGTCACGGCCTGTTTTTCGGCCCGCAACTGTTCTTTTTCAGCCGGTGACGCTCTGCGGATTTTGTTCTGCAACTGCTTCCGTTGATTGGTCAGCTCGTCCATTTCGCCTTGGAGGGCTTCACGGGCTGAAAGAAGATCGTCCAGTGTTTCAATGCGGGTTTTCGCCAGATAATCCACCTGGGCGGTGATTTCGTCCAGCTTTCGCAGTTCCTCTTTCAAAAACGGGCTGGTGGGCTGATAGGTCGTCCCTTTGGGTAGGATGCCAAGCTGGTACTCCCAATAGAGGAACAACCGGTAAATGTGGGTGGTGCGCTGGAACGGAACATAGACCCGCAGTTCCTCTGGCAGCTCCGGGGCAAAATTGACGGTAGGGCGCTTATTGCCGAAGCTGGCTCGTGCGCCCAGGCTGCGCCTGACATTTTCCGGCGTCCACCGCTCGTCCAGGGTGTCCAGACGGGTGAAGTGCTGGTATTGTGGCAGGCGTATCTTCCAATGTTTGCCCGTGAAATCGGTGAGATAGCCCTTGCGCCGGAGATACTTCTCCATCATCTCTACCGTCCTGCTCCCGTTGACAGCCTCCCGCACATCTGCCCGGTAGATGTTGTATCTGGTGGGCTTGCCGCTCTGCTCGTCCAGCCAGACGGGACGGCTGGGGGCCTTGCGCCCATGCTCAATGACGGACAGGCCATATTCCAGGCAGAGCCGGTCTGAGGTATCCCGGAGACGCTGCCGCTCGGCCTTGGAGTAGTTGTACTTTTTGCCGTCCTTGAAAGATACTGAGTTGAAGCAAAAATGATTGTGCAGATGGCCTTTGTCCAGGTGGGTGGTGACGATGACTTGAAACCTGTCGCCCCACATCTCCTGTGCCAGCTTCACGCCGATCTCATGGCACCGCTCCGGGGTCACCTCTCCCGGTTTGAAACTTTGATAGCCATGCCACGCGATGTACTTGTCCTCCTTGCCGTACCGCTGCTTGGTCAGGATCATCTGACGGAGCACCGTCTGCTTCAGACAGTTGATTGAGGTGACAAAGGAGCCGTCCGCGGTTTTCTGTGGGTTCTGGATGTACGAAAATACGTTGAAGAAGTCCTCGGTGCCCTTGGGGATGGTTTTCTCAGGGTTTTCCACATAGGCGATCAGGTCTCCAAGATTGCCCTTGATGTGCCATAGACTGGTGGCCGCCATCACGCCACCTCCTGCAAGAACAGGACAAGTTGCTCAAGTCGTGAACATTCTTCTGTCATCTCCGGGCAGTAGACGGTCAGGCGTTCCAGCTTATCATGGATTTCGTACAGGGCATCCAGCAGTTCCCAAAACTTGGGCGGCTGCTTGGGGCGGAGGGTTCGGCCCAGACAAATCTGCCGGAAATACTCTGCTTGGGACAGGCCGCACAGGGCGGCGTCATGTTCCAGCTTGGCTTTTTCTTCCTCAGTCAGTCTGATTTTCAGCCGTACTTTTTCGTCATGCGTACTCAAATTGATTCCTCCATTCTGTCAAATTTCCGCCGTGGGAGGGGGGTATTCAGGGGGCCTCCCCTGGGAGTGGATTTTGCCCCGTGGGGGGGCGAAATCCGATGCTCGCTATCCCTGTGGACAGGGGTAGTTCTGCTACTCCTGGGGCATGGAAAGCAGGCTGGTTCGGCTTCTTTCTGAGGAAATATGCTGAGAACATTTTTTCGCAGTTACGTTTGGCCTGTCCCATATCTGGGCTATGGCATCATAGGTGATGCCATTCTTATAGATAGCCCGCACAAAAGTGGCATCACGGATGATGCCACGCACAGGTGACGGCACATGACGTCAAAAATGCCGTCATGATTCGGTTGAAGCCGATTAAGTGACGGCAATTTTGGCGTCACTTTTATTGGCGGGGCGAAATAGTGACGGCAAATAAGGTCATTTTTGCCGTCACACTGTTTTGCCGATTGTCCCGAATGGCGTTCCTGCCCCTGTTCAGCGGCGTTGTCTCGCTCGCTCCCCGGTGGAGGTCATGGCGGAGTATCCCATTCGGACGGTCATTCAGTTGTCAAAGCAAAAAAGAAGCCGGTACATCAAAACCAGCCCCAGCAGAATTTTCGTTCCGTTGAAGCGAGTTTGATGTACCGGCCTTGTTTTACAAGCGCCAAAAGGGATGTGCTATATGTGTTATTAAGTTGGCCCACTTGCATGGGAGTACAGTTTACCATATGGAACTAATGTTTGTCAACACACAATTCAATAGGTAGGACTACCCTTTTGGCATCTGTACTTTACTTTCGACAGGTAATGTGATATTATCTGAACAAATAAATTTATGATTTCTCTTTGGAGGAAAGTAATCTTGAAAAATATTGTTCCGTATACGCCCCTAAAGTATCAAACTAATCCATATACAAAAATAGCACCCAACATTTATCAAATGGGTGAACTTTTTGTTACCAGTATTGCGTTTGAACAGGAGCCCTTATTAGGAGAGGGAACCTCTGGAGCTGACATTTCACAGTATCCGCTGGAAGACTTGCTGGAACAATTTTTAGTTCATGTTACAGATTTTTATCCTGAAAAAAACACTTCAGATTCTACCACCTGCTATATTGAGATAGGTGGTAGAAAAATAGACTATATAAAGGATTTCTTGTCTGTTGTCGGCAAACATATATTTTGCAAAACCTTTTACGAGGATGGCGTAGAATATGCCAAACTGATACTGGAATAAAGAGGTGGCAATTATGGCACCAAAACGATATTTGTCTCTCTTTTTGGCAATATTGCTATGTATGCAATGTCTTACTGGATGCTCCAATTCAGGTAGTGATGTTGATCCAGGTACATTTATCGAGGAGGATAAAATTTACCAAGATGTCATCGCCGGTGATTTTATTAGCGAAGATAAAATTCAAGCAAAATACATTGCAGAAAACTTGATTTTTGAGAATGGGATATATGAAGTTACTATTGGCGAACAGTTCATTTGCCAATCGTATATCTTTGAAATAACCATAACCCCGGATAGTAAAACGGATATCCTTCAGTATCTTCCTGAAGACATCGTGGACTACGATATTGACTGGCCAAAGGTCATTTCTCAATTTGCGGTAGGGACAAGCGTAGTTATCGCTGTTGGTGCCATAAATACCGCTACGGGAGGTAAGACATTCTTTGTATTTGGGTCAGCAGCAGGTATTGCAGCGGAGGCGATAATTTCTGGTGCCATTGAAGCTACTATGAAGGTCATCCTAACCTGCGACGAGGGAGATGCACCAAAAGCGAAAGTAGCTAAGTATGCAATAGAGGGATTTTCCGAAGGATATATGTGGGGAGCGATAGCCGGTGCTGTTGAGAATATTGTTACTCCAACAGCATTACGATCTAAGGGACTTGGCAAACTCGTTGTAGACAATTTTGGAAATGTAAAGGACAAAACTGGCAAGATAATTGGAAAAGCTTTATATAGTACAGCAGAGAAGCAAATAACCCTTATAGATGATGCTGGCCGGATTCTTGGTTTCTTCAAATCCAATGGAGATGAAATTCTTGATGTTACCAAAGTTGCACTCAAGGCAAACTCTGCGTTTTGGCGAGGGTCTGGGGATGATGCTGTTCGTTGCTTGACAGATGCAGCAGGTAAGATTTACCGTATCGGTGATGACCTTGTTCCAAACTCAATCTACAAGATTAACGGATATATGTATCAGACCGATGACTTGGGGCGCATTATTAGTGTTTCGTTTGAAAAGTTAACTATGAAGCCTGTTGGCCAAGCACGCAAAACATTAGGCGTATCTATTGACGATATTGGTCGTGGCTTTCAACAGATTGGCGACCAAAGAGGACACATCATCGGAGATCGTTTCAATGGTACTGGTGGTATTGAAAATTTGGTTCCGATGAGTTCCAAGCTTAACCAATCAGAATATCTTGCCGTAGAAAACCTGTGGGCAGAGTCACTAAAAGACGGGAAAGCGGTTCAAGGAACAATTCAACTATTATATGATGGAAGTTCATTCAGACCCAGCAGGATGGATGTGTCCTATATTATTGACGGCGTTTCCGATTTCGTTAAACTGTTCAATTAACATGGAAAAAGAGAGGTAATTCATATGACATTTAAGTTTAAATCGTGCTTCATGACAATCTTTACACTATTTGTAGCTTTTTCGCTTTCAAGTTGCGGCGATAAAACGCCGGTATTCTCTACCGAAACTTCTATTTATTATTTAGCTGGTGACAATAGTGACTGGACTTATGGAAATCAGCAAAAAGAGTTTCCTGGCGACAAAAACTGCTATGTTCGCATTGGCTCTACTACCGTCACGGATATAAAAAGTGGAGTTGATTCGGAAATTGTAGTTACATATAGATTTACTTGTTCGGGAGATTGTGGCATTGAAATTTCTGACGGCATAGCTACTCTGGTAGATGGTACAGAGGATAACGTTGTAGAATATACTCGTTCTCTTTTAGCGCAGACTGACAAAGAAGCCGAGGAAGATATTGTTATTTTTCAGTATTCTCCTGATGGAGCATCCAGCGTAACGCTTGAGGTCATATATGATGACCAAGTTGATACTCGTTACGATGCACGAAACACAATCTATTTTTCAAAAGAAGCGGAAGATGTTATAAACGGCGTACATTGATAGATAATGAAATGAGGAACTTCCCATGAAAAAAGTCGCAGCTACAATATTTTTGGTCGTTATGGCCTGTATTGTTGTGGCCTGCAATAGTTCCAGGGTAGAGGGTAGTGAAAGCACAGTAGAAGCAGTTGTTGCTGAGTATAATGCTTTAGTTGCACAATACAATGTGGCCGTGGCTGCTCATAATGATGCAATTCCAGCTATAGTAGGAGCAAATACATATTTAGAAGAAATTATTACAGATGCAACGTTGGCTCTTAATTCTGGGGAACTGCCATTTGATCCTCAAACATCCATTGCCCTTGAACAATCAATCTCTACAGCTATGGCCGGAATGATGACCGTTCCTGATTTGCTCCCACTCAAAGAAGAAGTGATTATTCCAGTTGATGCGACCACATCAGAACGGGAAGAAATAGAACAGACTGTTATTGCTGAAAAGGATGCGCTTATAAAGATTTCGTTTCCTGACACGCCAACCACACCTGATTATACCGTCTCTATTGAAACGATAAAAGAAAATCAAATCGCTTTCCAAAATAGTATTCAGGGGCTCAAGCAAGTTACAGCGCCTTCAGACGACTTTGTAATGGATCGATTAAAAGAGCTTGACACCATCCTCGGCCTTGCAGCGGTAACAAAAAATCATGATCCAAATGGCTATCTTGGAGCCCCTGGCGGCTATATTGGATGTATCTATTTTTCTGATGAACGGGTCGATAAAAGGGGCTGGGACATTGAGCCAGAAAAATATAATGTAATTGACATTGGGACAATCGGCGGTGGCTCCATTGAGGTATATGGTACGGTTGAGGAGGCTCAAACGCGGGATACATACCTTGCTTCTTTCGATAATACATCGTTGGATCGCGGCACTCATACTGTGGTTGGCACATTAATTGTAAGAATTTCTTCTAAGTTGGCACACGATCAGCAGATAGATTTAGAAAATCAAATAATTACAGTTTTGACAGAGATACAGTAGGGAACAGCTTTTGAAAAATCACTAAAGCCAAGGGGTACAAGCATTGCTTGCACCCCTTAGTTCTATTATTTGTAGATTAGCTCGGTATTTATGATTTCTATCACTCGTTCCACAATATTGTTCATCTGACATACCCATTTTATCTGGTCAGTAGCTTTGAGTTGCTCCGTAATGCCCTCCTGCTCCGTTAGCTGATTGACCAACTGAGAAAACATATCGTCGGCTTGCCAGTCAATTTCAGAAAGATAAGTGTCCAACTTACCTGATAACAGCATAGCGGTATAGATGGCTCGACGGTACTTCTTTATGTAGCGCAAATGCCGTTGGCCCCAAATGCCGATGGGAACAGTTTCAGGAACAGAGAGATTAGGCAAGAAATAATCGCCCTGCTGGTAGTAAGTTCCACCCATCTGCTCAAATAATGACTTTTCCATAATATAGTCCTCCGATAGATTGATATTTCCTGCAATTCAATCACATTCGGTTGACTTGATAAAAGTTTGGGAGGAACTTCCTTACGAGGTCCCTCCCAAGGGGCCGCCAATTTTTTATCGAAAATATACCAGCGGGTCCTCGGGGGCCTCCGCCTTCTCCACGCTTCGGGCGTAGAGAACAACGCCCTCGTCCTCGTAGACGTCGGCGTGCTCCCACCTGATCTCAGCGGTGACGGTGATCCACTCCCCCTTGCGCAGGGAACGGGCCTTGTCGTACTTGCACAGGAAGCCGAAGAAACGGATGTCCTCCACGCAGCAGGTCATGGCGTTGCGTCCGGGGACGAAGGAGCCCTTGGGCAGCTTCATCCCCGTCATAGCCTGGGCCTTGTAAGTGATGGTCTTGCCCACGTAGCGGTCGGGGTGCTCCTGGATGTCCAGATACCAGATGCCGTAGTCGGCGTCCTCCAGGAGCAGGTGCTGGTCCTCCAGGGAATAGGGGAGGATGTCCTCCACCTCCAGCTCCTCGCCGTTGATATCCTCAAAAACGATCTCGCACATCCGGTTTACCGCCCGCACCGACCGCTTCCACCCTGCCAGAGGCATATCCGCCGTGCAGCGGTTGAACAGCACCATGTCCGCCTCGCTCACCATGTCGATGAACATGGACTGCATATTGTTCAGGTACATCTCAAAGGTGGAGCCGTCCACCACGTGGATGGCCTGGTACAGCCCCCAGGTCCTGGGCAGGCGGCACTTGCGGAGCACGTCCACCGGCCACATGCCGTTGAACTCCAGCAGCACCCGCTCAGGCTGGTAGCGGCGGTCCACCTCCTTGAGAAATTCGGTGTTCAGCCCCTCCTGGTCCTCGATGGGGACAAGGCGGCAGTTGCGGCCGGAGAGAAACTGCTGGTCATACTCCTCCTCGCCGTCCTCGCACATCAGCAGCACCGTGCGCTGGCCGTCATTAAAGTAATCCATGTTCAGGGTGTCGGTGAGCAGGGTGGTCTTGCCGGCATCCAGAAAGCCGGTGATCAAATAGAGCGGTATCCGTGAATCAGGCATATCTATTCACCTCGTGGGGATATTTTGTAGGGGGCGCCGCCCCCGGAGCCCCGTTCAGAACGGTATGAGGCCTGAAAAATGCGGGCCGCCGAGGGCGGCGGCCCCTACAGATGATTTACGCCAGCAAAAACAGCTTCTCCAGCTGGTCTTCCTTCAAATCGGAGCCGATGACGCACAGCCGACCGGTGTAGTCGGCCGCGCCCTCCCGAATCTGAAACTCCTCGGGCACCAGGTCGAAGTGGAGCCAGGTGGTGCCGTCGTCACAGGGGACCATCCCCTTGGCCCGGAGGATATAGCCGTAATCCTCTCCCAGTGCCAAGGCGGACAGGGCCTCCTGAAGCTCTTCGCGGCTGTATTTCCGGGGGGTCTCCCGGCCCCAGGAGGTAAACACCTCGTCGGCGTCGTGGTCATGGTGATGGTGGTCGTGGCCGCAGCAGGCGGTGCAGGTGTCGCCATGCTCATGGTGATGGTCATGGTCGTGTTCATGGTGGTGCTCATGCTCGCAGTGGCCGTGCTCGTGGTCGCAGTGAGAGTGGTCATGGCCGTCGTGATCGTGGTGATGCTCGTGATGATGGTGCTCATGGTCGTGATGGTGGTGCTCGATCTCCTCCATCAGCTCGTGGGCCAGGTCCTGCCCGCCCTCCATGGCGGTGAGGATCTGCGCCCCGGTGAGCTGGTCCCAGGGGGTGGTGAGGATGGCGGCCTTGGGGTTCTTCTCCCGCAGCAGAGTGACGGCTCCGTCCAGCTTGTGCTGGTCGATCTTCTGAGTGCGGGACAGGATGATGGCGCAGGCGTGCTCCACCTGGTCGTTGAAGAACTCGCCGAAGTTCTTCATATACACCTTGGCCTTGGCGGCGTCCACCACGGTGACAAAGCTGTTCAGGTGCAGGTCGGGGCTCTCGGCCTGGACCCGCTCCACGGCGGCCACCACATCAGACAGCTTGCCTACCCCGGAGGGTTCAATCACGATGCGGGCGGGGGCGTAGTCGGCCAGCACCTGCTTCAGGGCCGCGCCGAAGTCGCCCACCAGGGAGCAGCAGATGCAGCCCGAGTTCATCTCGGTAATCTCCACCCCGGCGTCCTTCAAAAAGCCGCCGTCAATGCCGATTTCACCGAATTCGTTCTCAATGAGGACGATTTTTTCCCCCTTAAAGCTCTCATCCAGCAGCTTCTTGATAAGGGTGGTCTTGCCGGCCCCTAAAAATCCGGAAATAATGTCGATCTTGGTCAATTTTGTCAGGTCCTTTCATAGGTTGTTGGTTTATAAAAGGGGCCTCATCCGTCACGGCCTGTGGCCGTGCCACCTTCCCCCAAAGGGGAAGGCAGAGGGGACGCACCCTAAAGGCTTCCCCTTTAGGGGAAGCTGTCGAGCGAAGCGAGACGGATGAGGTCAGTTCCAAATCAGGTGGGTGCTCTCCATCAGGCGGCAGAGGGTGGCGGCGGCTATCTCCCGGGTGACCAGGTCAGTGGGAGCCAGCTCCCCGGTGAGGGCCTCCAGGGCGTCCAGATTGCGGGCGGGGACCCGGGCCCACTCGGCCCAGTCGTAGTATTCCACCAGCTCCTCGGGCAGCAGGTCGGAGTTGTTCAGGTCATAGCCGTCCATGCTGGTCCAGGCGGCCACGTTGGAGAGGACAGTTACCATCTCCTGATAGGTAATGGTATCGTTGGGGCCGAAGGTGCCGTCCCCCCGGCCGGAGAGAAAGCCCATGTCGGTCATGGCGGAGACGGGAGCGGCGAACCACTGATCCTCCTGCACGTCGGAGAACTGGCCAACCTTGCCGGCGGGGAGGTCCAGGGCGGAGGCCACCAGGGTGACAAACTGGGCCCGGGTGAGGGTGTCGTCCGGGTGGAACCTGCCGTCCTCGTAGCCGTTCAGGATGTGGTAGGCGGCCAGGGTGTCGATCTCCCGGGCATACTGGCAGTCCGCCGTGTCGGAGAAGGTGCGGGAGGTGAAGGTCAGGCCCCGCTGCTGGGCCAGCTGGGCGGGGGTGAGCTGGGTCCACGACTGGACCCCGGAGCCCTCATACAGTTTTGCGGAGGGGGGCAGGGCCTCCAGAAGCTCCACAAAGGCGGCCTTGTTTTCCGCCTTTACCGCTTCCTTTATGGCGATGTAGAAGGTCTGGCCGGCAATCTCCAGCTTCAAATGGTCCTGAGCCCGGGCGGGCTTGGGGCTGGTGAGGAGGAGGGCGGTAGCGGAGGTGTTCTCCGGAGAGACAAGCAGGGTGGGCAGTACGCCCACTACGTGGTTGGTGGCCCCGTCGGGAGAGAAGAAGCGGTAGGTGGTGATCTTCATGGCCTCGCCGTTCTCCATCACATCGCTGTTGGTCTCGTCAAAGATGATCTGGGCGGTGCCCTTGCCGAAGGAGCGCTGGCCCAGGGCGATGCCGGCCTGATAGGTGCGCATGTCGCCGGCGAAGAGCTCGGAGCCGCTGGCCGAGTGCTCGCTGGTGAGGACGATTACCGGCTTGTCGGTCATATCAGGAAACTCGGGCAGGGTGTAGCTGTAGTTATACCGGCCGGAGCCGTCCCGGAAGTAGAGCATGATGCCGCCGCCGGTAAACAGGCTGGCGGAGGTGGCGGTGGCCCCGCTGTCGCCGCCGGGGTTGGCCCGCAGGTCCATGATCCACACGGCTGTGTCGCCGTCCAGCTTCCGGATGGCCTCCTGGATGGACTGGGCGGTGGTGGCGCCGAAGCTGATGCAGTCGATCACGCCGGCGGAGCCCACCTGCTCATAGGTGACGATGGGAATGTTCACCGCCCGGCGGGTGAGGGTGAACTCCAGCACCTGGCCGTTCCGGTTGACGGTGAGGGTGACCACGGTGCCCTCCTCCCCGGTCACGGGGACCCGGGGGTCTACGTCGGGGGAGGTGGGCACGCCGTCCACGGCGGTGAGAATGTCGCCGGGCTGGATGCCTGCCTCCAGGGCGGGGGAGTCGGGCAGGACGGACATGACCCGGTAGCCGCCGTCATAGGCGGTTTCCACGGTGGCGCCGATGCCCACCACCGTCCGGCCGTTTACCGACTGGTTGAAGGACTGGTACTGCTCCGGGGTCATATAAAAGGTGTAGGGGTCGCCAATGGCCTCCAGAATGGCGTCCAGGGAATCCAGCTCCAGCACCTCCGGGGCTACGCCGTCAACATAGTGGATGGCCAGCAGCTTTTTGGCGTCCTCCAGCTCCAGGGCGGAGGCGGGCAGGACCGCCAGGGACAGGGCCATTGTCAGGGCCAGCAGCGAGGAAAGCAGTTTTTTCATGGTATTCTCCTTTAAATCTTTGGGGTACGGTAGGTGATCTCCTCCCGCTTGGGGCCGGTGGACACCATGGTGATGGGCGCGCCGATGTGTGCCTCCAAAAAGTCCACGTAAGCCTTGGCGTTGGCGGGGAGGGCGTTGTAGTCGGTACAGCCCCGCACGTCGCATTTCCAGCCGGGGAGGGTGGTAAAGACGGGTCTGGCCCGAAGCAGGGCGGGGGTGGTGGGGAAGGAATCGGTAACGGCTGCGTCAATCTCATAGCCGGTGCAGACGGGAATCTCGTCCAGATAGCCCAGCACGTCCAGACAGGTGAGGGCCACCTGGGTGGCGCCCTGGACCATGCAGCCGTATCGGGTGGCCACCGTGTCGAACCAGCCCACCCGGCGGGGACGGCCTGTCGTCGCGCCGAACTCCCCCTGGTCGCCGCCACGGCGGCGCAGTTCATCCCCCTCCGGTCCGGTCACCTCGCTGACAAAGGGCTCGGTCTGGGAGCCCACACAGGAGGAATAGGCCTTGGTGACGCAGATCACATCCTCAATGGCGGTGGGAGGGACGCTGGCCCCTACGCAGCCGTAGCCGGCCAGGGTGTGGGAGGAGGTGGTCATGGGGAAGATCCCTAAGTCGGGGTCCTTCATGGAGCCCAGCTGGCCCTCCAGAAGGACAGTTTTGCCCTCTCTGAGGGCCTGATGGAGGAAGGTCACCGTGTCCCCCACATAGGGGCGGACCCGCTCCCGCAGGGTGAGGAGCTGGTCCATAAGCGCCTCCGCATCCACCCCGGGCTGGTGGTACAGGTGCTGAAAGAGGACGTTTTTCAGCTCCACAGCGGCGGTGAGCCGCTCCCGGAGCCGGGGCTCGTCAAAGAGGTCGCACACCTGGATGCCCGTTTTGGCGTACTTGTCGGAGTAGAAGGGGGCAATGCCGCTCTTGGTGGAGCCAAAGGCCTTGCCGCCCAGCCGGGCCTCCTCGAAGGTGTCCTGGAGGATGTGGTAGGGCATGAGCAGCTGGGCCCGGTCGGAGACGATCAGCCGGGGGGCGGGCACCCCCTGGGCCTCTACGCTCTCCAGCTCGCCGGCCAGCTTGGCGATGTCCAGAGCCACGCCGTTGCCGATGACGTTGGTGACGTGGGGGTAGAAGACCCCCGAGGGAAGGGTGTGCAGGGCGAACCGGCCATAGTCGTTGATGATGGTGTGGCCGGCGTTGGCCCCGCCCTGAAAGCGGACGACTACGTCGGATTGCCGGGCCAGCATATCGGTGATCTTGCCCTTGCCCTCGTCGCCCCAGTTGGCGCCTACAATTGCTTTTACCATAGCTGTTACCTCCGGGACCGGGATTCGCAGCCAAAGCAGGGTCTGCCTTTTCCAGTCCCCGTAACGGGGGTATTATACCCCTTTTTAAAAGGAGTTGCAAGGGGGAAGAAGACAGAAAAACCGCCCTTTTCAGGGCGGTTTTCGTCAGGGCAGGACATCCCTGATGGGATATGTTCCGGTGAAGCAGCCGCTGCAGAAGCCGCATTGGGCGTCAGAGGCCAGCTTTTGCAGGTTCTCCAGAGAGAGATAGGCCAGACTGTCCGCCCCGGCCAGCTCCCGAATCTCTTCCACCGAGTGGCGGCAGGCGATAAGCTTCTCCCGGTCGGGGATGTCGGTGCCGAAGTAGCAGGGGGCGATGAAGGGGGGCGCGGACACCCGCATGTGGACCTCCCTGGCCCCCGCCTCCCGGAGCAGATTGATGATCTGCCGGCAGGTGGTGCCCCGGACGATGGAGTCGTCCACCATGACCACCCGCCTGCCCGCCACCTCGCTGGCCAGGGCGGACAGCTTGATGCGCACCGCCTGTTCCCGGCTGGCCTGGTCAGGGGTGATGAAGGTGCGGCCGATATAGCGGTTTTTCACAAAGCCCATGCCGTTGGGGATGCCGCTCTCCAGGGCGTAGCCCTGGGCGGCGTCCAGCCCGGAGTCGGGAACGCCCACCACCAGATCGGCCTCCACCGGGGCTTGGCGAGCCAGTAGACGGCCGGCGTTTAACCGCGCCCGGTGGACCGACTGCCCGGCGATGACAGAGTCGGGCCGGGCGAAGTAGATGTACTCGAACACGCACATGTGGGACAGGCCCCGGCAGTTGTCCCGGATGGACCGCGTCCGGCCGTCCTGAACCACCACCACCTCGCCGGGGTCCAGCTCCCGTTCCACTGTGCCCCCCACCGCCTGAATGGCGCAGGACTCAGAGGCGAAGAGCACAGCATCACCCTTCCGGCCCATGCACAGGGGGCGGAAGCCCCAGGGGTCCCGGCAGGCGATGAGCTTCTGGGGAGACATGACCAGCAGGGAGAAGGCCCCGCGCAGGTTTGCCGTGGCACGGACCACCGCCTCCTCTACGCTGGCGCACCGCAGCCGCTCCTGAGCGATGGCGTAGGCGATCAGTTCCGAGTCACTGGTGGTGTGGAAGATGGCTCCCTGGTACTCAAAGGAGCGGCGCAGCTGGTCGATGCCCACCAGGTTGCCGTTATGGACCACCGCCAGGGTGCCCTTTACGTATTTGATGGTCAGGGGCTGGGCATTCTCCCGGCCCCCGGCCCCGGTGGTGGCGTAGCGGACATGGCCCACCGCCATGGTGCCGTTGAGCCGGTCCAGGATGTCCTTTGAGAAGACCTCGCTCACCAGACCCACGTCCTTGTGGAAGGACTGCTCCCTGTTGTTGATGGCGGCAATGCCGCAGGCCTCCTGCCCCCGGTGCTGGAGGGCGTAGAGCCCATAGTAGGTGGTCTGGGCACAGCCGCCCGACTTGTTACAGATGCCAAATACCCCACACTCCTCGTGCAGGCCGGTTTGGAATGGTTCCATAGGAAGTACCTCCGCGAAAAAATACAATGGCGCCCTGTCGCAGGCGCCATTGTCTGTTGACTCTATGATAGCATAAAAATTTCCGGGAGGCAAGGGGGAAAATCAATAATTATTCGCCTTGATCTGGAAGAAGGCCTGGGGATGGGCACAGACAGGGCAGACCTCCGGGGCCTTTGGGCCCACATGGATGTGGCCGCAGTTGGCGCACTGCCAGATCATGTCGCCGTCCCGGGAGAAGACCAGGCCGCCCTCCACGTTGGCCAGCAGCTGGCGGTAACGCTCCTCGTGCTCCTTCTCGATTTTGGCTACCCCCTCGAACAGGGCGGCGATGTCGAGGAAGCCCTCCTCCCGGGCCTCCTGGGCCATGGTGGCGTACATGTCGGTCCACTCGAAGTTCTCGCCGGCGGCGGCGGCCTCCAGGTTTTCGGCGGTGGTGCCGATGCCGCCCAGCAGCTTAAACCAGATCTTGGCGTGCTCCTTCTCGTTGGCGGCGGTCTCCTCAAAGAGCTGGGCAATCTGGACGTAGCCCTCCTTCTTGGCCTTGGAGGCGAAGTAGGTGTACTTGTTCCGGGCCTGGCTCTCCCCGGCAAAGGCGGTCCACAGGTTCTGTTCGGTTTTGCTTCCCTTCAGTTCAGGCATGATGTAGTCCCCACTTTCTTAGCGATAATTATTTGCATTAAGGATGAGGACATTATATCAGCAGCAAAACCCCTTGTCAACCCAAAACGGAAAATTTTTCTATGCGCCCTCCTGAAACCGCCGCAGGCCCTGATTCAAAGCGGCGGTGTCCCGCTTCTCCTTCAGCCACAGGGCGTACCACATGCCCCCCAGGGAGCTCTCCAGGAAGAGGACCAGCACAAGAGCGCCCCACAGGGGGATACCGGGGAACCAGCGCAGCATCCAGCCGCAGCCGAGGAAAATCACATTGGCCAGCACGGCCCAGAGGACCACCCGTTTTTTCTCGGCCAGCAGGTTTTTCCCATGGGGGAAGATGGCGGTCTCCAGACAGGCAAAGGCAAAGCAGGCCAGCAGCATCTCCAGTAAAATCAGGGTGTCTACCGTCCAGAGCCCGAGCAGGGCATTGACCAGCCCTTTAAAGGAGACGGCGGCGGCAAAGTACAAACCCATGCGGTATTTGGTATTGAGGCCCCAGAGATAAAATCGGTTGAATGGTTCCATAACGGCTCCTTTCTCACAGTCCCAGCCGCTCTCGCAGCGCAGGCGCGTAGCGGCGGGACACCATCATCTTTTCCCCGGTGACCAGGGTGGCCTCAATCCGCCCGGCCCCCTGGCTGACCAGGCTGCGGATGTGGTGGAGGTTGACCACCGCCGACTTGCCCGCCCGGAAGAAGCCCAGGCCGCTGTACCGGCTCTCCAGCTCTCCCAGGCCCAGGGCGGTCTGGTACATGGCCTGGCCGGTGTAGACAAAGATCCGGTCGTCCACCGTCTCGCAGTAAACCACCTCGTCGGGGGTGAGGAGGGTGGTACGGCGGCTGTCGTCCCACACGCACAGCCGCTGAAGGCCGGAGCGCAGCAGGGACAGCACCCCCAGCATCTCCTCGTCCAGCGCCGGACAGCGCAGAATCACCTCGTTTTCCGGGAGGTCCATGTGTTCCACTGTAATTTTCATTGTGTTACCTCCTGTCCCGGGACAGTGTAAGCGTATCAGAAGCCGGGGAAAATAGCAAGCGCCTTACCCCCAGGATGCGCCTGTCCGGGGGTAAGGTGCAGAAAGTCTCTCAGAAAGAGGATTTCAAAGGTAGTGATATCGCTTCCGATACCGCCAGGTAAGCCCCAGGGCCACGGCGGCCCCCAGGCCGTCGGCGGCAACGACGGCCAGCCAGATGCCGTCCAAATCCAGTACCAGGGGGAGGAGGAGCACCAGCCCGCCCCGGAACAGGAAGGTGCGCAGGAAGGAGATGAGGGCGGACACCGGCCCGTTGCACAGGGCGGTGAAGAAGGCGGAACCGTAGATCCCGAAGCCCACAAACAGGTAGCTCAGGGCGAAGATGCGGAAACCGTGGACCGTCAACTCCAGCAGCTCGGGGCTGTAGCCCACAAAGGCGGCGGACAGGGGCCGGGCCAGCAGCTCCGACAGGGCCACCATGGCCAGGGAGGCCAGCACAATCACAGTCATGCTTTTGCGGAAGACGTTTTTCAGCTCGTCCCGGTTGTCCGCCCCGAAGTGGAAGCTGACAATGGGCCCATTGCCCATGGAAAAGCCTAAAAACACCGCCGCAAAGGCAAAGTCCACATACATCATCACCGAGTAGGCCGCCACCCCCTGCTCCCCGATGATGTGCATGAGCTGGAGGTTGAACAGGATGCTTACCACCGAGGCGGACAGGTTGCTCATCAGCTCGGAGGAGCCGTTTACGCAGGCGTTTTTCAGCTCCCGCCAGTAGAGCCGGGTCGGGCACAGCCGCAGGGTCCCTCTGGGAGGTTTGAGGAAATAGGCCAGGGGCAGCAGCCCGCCCACGGCGTAGCTGAGGACGGTGCCCCAGGCCGCTCCGGCGATGCCCATGTTCAGGGGGCCAATGAGGAGGTAGTCCATCATAATGTTGGTGGCCCCGGCGGCCAGGGAGAAGAACAGGCCTGTCTTGGGCAGCTCGGCGGTGACGAAAAACACCTGAAAGGCCACCTGAAGCATGAATACCGCGCTCCCGCCCAGCAGGATGCGGCCGTAGGCGATACAGTCGTCCATCAGCAGGTCGCTGGCCCCGGCCAGCCGGGCGATGGGCTCAATCAGCAGCGCGCCGCCCACCGAGAAGGCCGTGCCCAGCGCCAGCACCACCAGGACGATCATGGAAAAATACCGGTTGGCCAGCTCGGGCTTGCCCTCTCCCATGGTGCGGGCCACCACGGCGCTGCCGCCGGAGCCCAGCATAAAGCCGGCGGCCGACAGGATCATGGACACCGGAAAGACAATATTCACCGCCGACAGGGCGTTTTGTCCCACCAGATTGGAGACAAACAGGCCGTCCACCACGCTGTACACCGAGGTGAAGATCATCATAATAATAGATGGCAGGGTGAAGCGGAGCAGTTTGCTGTATGTGAAGTGGTCAGAAAGCTTGATCTGTATATTCAAATTATTCCTCCTGGGATATGTTGAAAATTTGCTCCGATTTTTGGAGCAGCAGGGACAGATATTTGCGATCCAGGGCCAGCAGGCTGGCCCGCTCCTCCTCGGCCAGGCCGAGGAAGGCCCCTCTCTCCACCTCCAGCGTAGGGCGGATGGCCCGGTCCGACAGAGCCCGGCCCTGCTGGGTGAGCTGGAGATATTTTTTCCGCCCTGGCCCATCGGTGAGACAGATGTGGCCGGAATGCTCCAGCTGTTTCAGGGCGGAGTTGATGGTCTGCTTGCTGAGCATCAGCGTGTTGCCGATGTCGGTCTGGGTGACCGGACCCGGGGCGGTCTCAATGGAATACAGGACCCAAAAGGCAGCGTCGGACAGTCCGGAGCGCCGGGCCAGACGCCGGTAAAAGTCATCTTCCTCCTTATAGGTGCGGTTTACTTCGGTGATAAACTGCTGAAAGGTCAGAGCTTCCATGGCAGGTCCTCCTGAAAAAGAATATCCGAAACCGGACTTGCAACAGTCTAGTCCGATTTCGGATATTTGTCAATAGCCTTTTTGCGCCAAGAAGGAAGACAGCAGAAAAAATACTTCGGAAACCACCAAATGCTGGCGCTGGAAGGAAATCTGCCGAAGGGGGCCGGAATTTGTACAGCAGGCAATAATTTGTCTGTATTTTCCGCGCCGGCGCGGACAGGGGAGGGGGCAGGCGCCCCTTTCGTCCCCTGCTTTTTGCACAGAGGGACCCGGAAAAAATTGGGGGCAAGTTTGGCGACCTATCCAGCCTGTCGAAAAAGCACAGGAACTCTGTAGAAATTTGTGTAAATTGACCTATCTTTTGGACAGGTTTTTGATGTTTCCCAGCAAAAGAATGCGGAGAAAAAGTAAGCGTGATTTACTGTTTTGCAGTAAATCACAGCTTTTTTTCTAAAAAGCCGTGATTTGTACTCGTTTAAAAGGAGATATATTAGATAATTTGTATTGTTTAATTCCGGGAAAATCAAAAAATAAAATACAAATACTTTCCGGGTGTGCGCGCCCTTCAGGATGTGGATTTCACCCTGCGTGAGGGCGAGATCCACGCCCTGATGGGGGAGAACGGCGCGGGGAAATCCACGCTGATCAAGGTGCTCACCGGCGTGTACCCCAAGGACGGGGGAGAGGTCCACATCTCGGGAATCGACGGCGCTGCCGTCATCCGCTCTCCCCAGGACGCCCAGAACGCGGGTATCAGCACTGTCTATCAGGAGATCACCCTGTGCCCCAACCTGACGGTGGCGGAGAATATGTACATCGGCCGAACCAAGGGGGCCATGACCAACTGGAAGGCCATGAACGGCGGCGCGGGAAAAATTCTGCAATCCCTGGGCATCCCGGCCAGCCCCAATCAGCAGCTGGGCTCCTGCTCCATCGCTGTGCAGCAGATGGTGGCCATTGCCCGAGCGGTGGATATGGAGTGTAAGGTGCTCATTCTGGATGAGCCCACCTCCTCCCTGGACGAGCAGGAGGTGGTGAAGCTCTTTGGCCTGATGCGGGACCTGAAGGCAAAAGGGGTGGGCATCATCTTCGTCACCCACTTCCTGGAGCAGGTCTACGAGGTCTGCGACCGGATTACCGTCCTCCGGGATGGCCAGCTGGTGGGGGAGTACGTCATCGAGGACCTGCCCCGGGTCCAGCTGGTCAGCAAGATGCTGGGCAAGGAGCTGGACGACATGGCCGACATCAAGGGCGAGTCGGACGGCGGGGCGGTCAGCCTGGAGGGCAGCCCCGTGCTGGAGGCGGAGGGCCTGTGCAGCAGCGCGGGCATCAAGCCCTTCGACTTCTCCATCCGCAAAGGGGAGGTCAACGGCTTTACCGGCCTGCTGGGCTCGGGGCGCAGCGAGTGCGTCCGGGCCATCTTCGGCGCCGACCACGTTACCAGCGGCAGCGTGAAGATGGACGGCCGGTCCGTCCGAATTAAGAAGCCCCTGGACGCCATGAAGTGCGGCATCGGCTATCTGCCCGAGGACCGGAAGGGGGACGGCATCGTGGGCGACCTGTCGGTCCGGGAGAACATCATTCTGGCCCTCCAGGTGATGAAGGGCTTCTTCCGGCCCTTCTCCCGCGCCCAGGCGGAGGACTTCGCTGACGAGTACATCAAGCTGCTGGAGATTAAAACCGCCTCGGCAGACACCCCCATCAAGTCTCTGTCCGGCGGCAACCAGCAAAAGTGCATCCTGGCCCGGTGGCTGCTCACCGACCCCAAGTACCTGATTCTGGACGAGCCCACCCGGGGCATCGATATCGGCACCAAGATCGAGATTCAGAAGCTGGTGCTCAAGCTGGCGGCGGAGGGCAAGAGCGTCACCTTCATCTCCTCGGAGATTGATGAGATGCTGCGCACCTGCTCCCGGCTCATTGTCATGCGGGACCGGAAAGCGGTGGGCGAGCTCAAGGGAGACGACCTGACCCAGACCAAAATCATGGCGACGATTGCAGGAGGTGATGAGGCATGACGACCCCCGTGAAAAACCCGGAGACCAAGGTGAAGCGGCCTGACGAGAGCCTGTTTAAGCGGCTGACCCGGCAGCAGCTGTTTATCCCCGTGGCGGCGCTGGCCCTGCTGGTGCTGTTCAACCTGATTGCCGATCCGTCCTTCTTTATGGTCACTGTGAAGGAGAACAGCCTGGGCAACCCGGTGCTCAGCGGCAACATTATTTCCGTGCTGGACAACGCCTCTGAGCTTGTGATTCTGGCCATCGGCATGACGCTGGTGACCGCCTCCTCCGGCGGACAGGATATCAGCGTGGGCGCTACCATGACCATCGCCGGCAGCGTTATTCTGCGCATGGTGTGCGGCGGCCAGGTCAACGCCGACACCATGCAGATGAATCTGTTCCTGGCGGTCTTCATCGGCATTGTGGTGAGCATGTGCTTCGGCGCCTTCAACGGCGCTCTGGTGGCCTATTTCAACATCCAGCCCATGGTGGCCACCCTGATCATATACACCGCCGGGCGTTCCATTGCCGCCTGGATCAACAACAACCAGTTGCCCATTATCAATGATGTGGCCTTTAAGTATGCCGGAACCTTCCTCCCCGGCATCCCCGTGCCCACCCCCGTCTTCATCACCGTCCTGATGATTGCGGTGTTCTGGCTGGTACTGAAATTTACCAACCTGGGGCTATATACCCAGTCGGTGGGCATCAACCCCAATTCCTCCCGCCTCAACGGTCTGAATCCCAGGATGATCAAGCTGCTCACCTATGTGATTCTGGGCGTGTGCGTGGCGGTGGCCGGCTACATCCGGATCAGCCGCAGCGGCTCCATCAACTACTCCCGCAACGCGGAGAATATCGAGATGGACGCCATTCTGGCGGTGGCCCTGGGGGGCAACGCCCTGTCCGGCGGCAAGTTCAACATCTACGGCTCCATCCTGGGGGCCTACGTGATCCGGTTCCTTACCACCACCCTCTACAAGTATGAGGTCCCCTCCACGGCGCTGCCCGCCTACAAGGCAGTGGTGGTCATCCTGCTGGTGGTGCTCAGCGCCCCAGTGGTGCGGGAGAAGCTGGCAAGCATGAAGAAAGCGCCCGCCAAAGCGGTAAAGGAGGTGTCCTGACATGCCGAAAGGAATTGCAGTTGACAAGCAGGGGCGGCTGAAGGAACGGGTGGCCATGAGCGACACCAACCTGCTGCTCGCCATCACCATCGTGGTGTTTTTCATTCTGTATCTGGGCGCCGTCGTCTTCCTGGGCGGCAGCTTCACCAAGCCTCAGAACTTCCTTAATATTCTGAACAACAACGCATCCCTCATTGTGCTGTCCTGCGGTATGAGCATCGTGATGATCACCGGCGGCATCGACATCAGTGTGGGCGCTGTCACCTGTCTGGTGTGTATGACCAGCGCGGTGAACCTGGAGCGGCAGGGCGGCAATGTGTTCACCGTAATTCTCATCGGCCTGGGCATCGGCCTGGCCTTCGGGGTAGTCCAGGGCTTCCTGGTGGCCCATCTGGGCATCCAGCCCTTCATCATCTCCCTGGCGGGGATGTTCTTCGCCAAGGGCATGACCACCATCGTCAGCAAGGAGCCGGTCCGGGTGACCAATGAGGGCTTTCTGGCGGTGAAGGAGCTGCGCATTACTGTCCCCGGCCTGGGCTCCAACAACAAGCTGGGCCAGTATGTCCCCGCCTATGTGGAGGTGGGGGTGGTGATTGCCCTGCTGGTGGTGGTCCTGCTGTTCCGCCTGCTGCGCTGGACCAAGCTGGGCCGTGCCTTCTACACCGTGGGCGGCAGCAGCCAGAGCGCCAGCATGCTGGGCATCAACGTGCGCCGGACCAGGTTCCTGGCCCACGTGCTCTGCTCCCTGCTGGCCGGCCTGGCGGCATCCTCTACTTCCTCCACGTGGGTAGCGGCGATGTGGCCAACGGCGCGGGGGACGAGATGAACGCCATCGCCTCCTCCATCATCGGCGGCACCCTGCTCACCGGCGGCGTAGGCAATGTGGCGGGTACCTTCTTCGGTGTGCTCAGCCTGAACACCATCAAACGCATCGTCTCCTCCCTGGGCTTTGACGAGGCCTGGTGGTCCAACATCACCGTGGCCGCCATGCTCTGCCTGTTCCTAGTGATCCAGAGCATTGTTCTGCTGCGCAAGAACAAGAAATAAGGAGGGGACTGTATGAACACCTGTTTAGGCATTGAACTGGGCTCCACCCGCATCAAGGCTGTCACTATCGACGAGGGGTTCAAACCCGTCTCCTCCGGGGACTACACCTGGGCCTCCCGCTACGAAAACGGTGTGTGGACCTATCCCCTGGAGGAGGCGTGGACCGGCCTGAAGGCCGCCCTGTCCCAGGTGGAAAACCGGGACGGCATTGCTGCCGCCGGGGTGTCCGCCATGATGCACGGCTATCTGGCCTTTGACAAGGACTGGAACCTGCTGGCCCCCTTCCGCACCTGGCAGAACACCATCACCGGCCCCGCCGCAGCGGAGCTGACCGAACTGTTCGGCTTCAACGTGCCCCAGCGGTGGTCCATCGCCCACCTGTATCAGGCCATCCTGAATCAGGAGGAGCACGTCCCCCAGGTGGCCCACATCACTACCCTGGCGGGATACATCCACTATAGGCTCACCGGCGTGAACGCGGTGGGCATCGGAGAAGCCAGCGGCATGTTCCCCATTGACAGCGAAAAACTGGACTACGACGCCGGAATGATGGCCAAATTCAACGCCCTCCCCGCCATTCAGGCCCAGCCCTGGACGCTGGAGGAGCTGCTGCCCAGGGTGCTGGTAGCCGGCCAGGACGCCGGGGCGCTGACCCAGGCCGGCGCAGCTATGCTGGACAATCTGCTCCCTGTGGGAATCCCCTTCGCCCCGGCGGAGGGGGACGCGGGCACCGGCATGACCGCCACCAACGCCGTGGCCCCCCGGACGGGCAACGTGTCCGCCGGCACCTCCATCTTCTCCATGGTGGTGCTGGAGCGCCCTCTGGAGAAGGTCTACGAGGAAATTGACCTGGTGACCACCCCCACCGGGGCTCCGGTGGCCATGGTCCACTGCAACAACTGCACCAACGACACCAACGCCTGGGTGAGCGTTCTGGGGGAGACCGCCCAGCTGTTTGGAGCCAACCCCGATGCCGGGGAGCTGTATACCAGGCTCTATGAGAAGAGCCTGGAGGGGGATCCGGACTGCGGCGGCGTGCTGGTGTGCAACTATCTGGCGGGGGAGGGGGTCACCCACATGGACGCAGGCCGTCCTCTGGTGGTCCGCACCCCGGAGACCAAATTTACCCTGGCCAACTTCTTCCGTTCCCAGCTCTACTCCAACATGGCCACGCTGAAAATCGGCATGGACATTCTGGCTCAGGAGGGGGTGGCTATCGACTCCCTTACCGGCCACGGCGGCCTGTTCAAGACCCCTGTGGTGGGCCAGAGCTACATGGCCGCCGCCTGCAATGCCCCCGTTACCTGCATGGAGACAGCCGGGGAGGGCGGCCCCTACGGCATGGCCCTGCTGGCCTCCTACCGGCTGAACAAGGCCAGGGGGGAGAGCCTGGAGGACTTCCTGTCCGGCAAGGTGTTTGCCGGAGCGTCCGGCTCCACCGTCCAGCCCGACCCCGCCTGCGCGGAGGGCTTCAACGCCTACATCCAGCGGTACAAGGCACTTTTAGAGGTGGAAAAGACGGCGGTGGCTGCGCTGTAATCTGGGCTTTGTGGGCCCCGATCACCTGAGCGGGGCATCCCTGTATTGTTGGCCCGCCCAGGTGGTCGGGCCCCACATTCAATTATGGTAAGGAGGAAAATCCTATGAATTATTCGTTCTGGTTCGTGGTTGGCAGTCAGTTCCTGTACGGTCCCGAGGTGCTGGAGACGGTAGAACGGCGGGCCCGGGAGATGGCTGATGAGCTGTCTAAGGCCCTGCCCTTCCCTCTGCTCTACAAGGTGACGGCCAAGACCAATCAGGAGATTGCCGACGTGGTGAAGCAGGCCAACTTTGACGACAGCTGCGCCGGTATCATCACCTGGTGCCACACCTTCTCCCCCAGCAAAATGTGGATCAACGGCCTGACCAGTCTGCAAAAGCCCTGGTGCCACTTCGCCACCCAGTATAACCGGGAGATCCCCAACGAGGAGATCGACATGGACTTCATGAACCTGAACCAGGCCGCCCACGGCGACCGGGAACACGGCTTCCTGGGAGCCCGGCTCCGGGCCCCTCGGAAGGTCATTGCCGGCCACTGGCAGGACGAGGCCGTCCGGGAGCGTATCGGCAGCTGGATGAAGGCCGCCGTGGGCGTGGCTGTATCCAAGGGCTTGAAAGTAATGCGCTTTGGTGATAATATGAGAGAAGTGGCCGTTACCGAGGGCGACAAGGTAGAGGTGCAGACCAAGCTGGGCTGGCAGGTGAACACCTGGGCGGTGGGCGATCTGGTGAAGGTGATGGACGCCGTCACCGACGCCGAGATCGACGCCCTGATGGAGACCTACAAGGCCAGCTACGACATCGCCACCGACAAGCTGGACCACATCCGCTATCAGGCCCGGGAAGAAATTGCCATGAAGAAGATGCTGGACGCCGAGGGCTGCATGGCCTTCTCCAACACCTTCCAAGACCTGTATGGCATGGAGCAGCTGCCCGGCCTGGCCAGCCAGCACCTGATGGTTCAGGGCTACGGCTACGGTGGCGAGGGGGACTGGAAGGTGGCCGCCATGACTGCCATCCTCAAGGCCATGGGCGAGGGGGGCAACGGTTGTTCCCTGTTCATGGAGGACTACACCTATAACCTGGCTGAGGGGGCGGAGTACTCCCTGGGGGCCCATATGCTGGAGGTCTGCCCCTGCTGCGCCGCCGGGAAGCCCCGCATCGAGACCCACCACTTAGGGATAGGCATGAACGAGAAGGACCCTGCCCGCCTGGTCTTCGAGGGCAAGGAGGGGGACGCCATCGTGGTCAGCCTCATCGACATGGGGGGACGCCTGCGCCTGATCTGCCAGGATATCCACTGCGTCAAGCCCATCCTGCCCATGCCCAATCTGCCCGTGGCCCGGGTGATGTGGCAGGCGGAGCCCTCTCTCACCACCGGCGTGGAGTGCTGGATCACCGCCGGCGGCGCCCACCACACCGTCCTCAGCTACGATGTTACCGCTGAGCAGATGAAGGACTGGTGCACCATGCTGGACATCGAATTTGTCCACATCGGCAGGGATACCACCGTGGAGTCCCTGGAACACGACCTGTTCCTGTCCGATCTGGCCTGGAAGCTGAAGTAAATTACACGGCAAGGGCGGCCTCGGCGCCGCCCCACCGGTGTTGATACGTGGGAGCGGGGCGGCGCGGAGACCGCCCCCTACCCAGCAAAAAGGGGGAACCTGTATGTTAGAACAACTCAAGCAAGAAGTTCTGGAGGCCAATCTGCTCCTGCCCAAATACAACCTGGTCACCTTCACCTGGGGCAACGTGTCCGCCGTGGACCGGGAAAAGGGCGTTGTGATCATCAAGCCCTCCGGCGTGGAGTATGAGGGCATGACCGCCGCCGACATGGTGGTGGTCAGCCTGGAGACCGGCGAGGTGGTGGAGGGCAAATGGAAGCCCTCCAGCGACACCAAGACCCACCTGGAGCTGTACAAGGCCTTCCCGGGGATCGGCGGCATCGTTCACACCCACAGCCCTTACGCCGTGGCCTGGGCCCAGGCGGGGGAGGACATCCCCTGCTTCGGCACCACCCACGCCGACTACTTCTACGGCTCCATCCCCTGCGTCCGGCATCTGACCCAGGGGGAGCTGGAGGAGGACTATGAGAAAAACACCGGAAAAATCGTGGTGGAGACCTTCCGGGAGCGGTGCATCGAGCCCACCGCCGTCCCCGCCGTGATCTGTGCCAGCCACGGCCCCTTCACCTGGGGCAAGGACGCCGCCCAGGCGGTGTACCACGCGGTGGTGCTGGAGGAGGTGGCCAAAATGGCCATCCTCACCCGCCAGGTCCGTGCCGCCGCCGGACCCGCCCCTCAGCGTTATCAGGACAAGCACTACTTCCGCAAGCACGGCCCCGGGGCCTACTACGGACAGAACTGAACGGGCGGAGCACAGAGGAGCGTGTCCCTGCCGCAGCTTTTCCCATAAGGGCGGCCAGTGACCGCCTGCAAAAAAGCAAGTACATTCCATAAAGGAGGCCGGCCTATGGCTCCTAAATACCAGTCCATTGCCGACTCTCTGCGGCAGGAAATTGAAACTGGCGTATACAGCAGCAAGCAGCTGCTCCCAACAGAACACCTGCTCTGTCAGCGGTTCCAGATCAGCCGGCAGACCGTCCGCCGGGCTCTGTCTGTGTTGGAGGACGAGGGGTTGATTACCCGCAGGCAGGGCAGCGGATCCCACCTGCGGGAGCGCGCCGAACCGAGGGGGCTGCTGAACTGTACGGTGGCGGTGGTTACAACCTATATCAACGACTATATTTTCCCCGGAATTTTGCGGGGGATGGAGACGGTCCTCACCGCCAATAGCAGCGCCCCCCTGCTCTTTGCCACGCAAAACCAGGTTTCGGCGGAGCGCAAGATTCTTCAGACCCTGTTGACGATAAAGGGGCTGGACGGCGTTCTGATCGAGGGAAGCAAGACGGCCCTGCCCAATCCCAATCTGGACTTGTATCAGAAACTGATCGACCAGGGCGTCCGGCTGGTGTTCATCAACGGCACCTATCCGGAGCTCTCCGGCACCCCGTCTGTTCTGGCGGACAACTATGGCGGCGGGCGGATGCTGGTGGATTATCTGCACCAAAAGGGGCACCAGAATATCGCCGGCATCTTTAAAATGACGATATGCAGGGCACCCTGCGCTACGCCGGCTATATCGAGGCCCTGCGCGACCTGGGCCTTGCCCTGGAGGACAGGCAGATCTGCTGGTATAACACGCAGATGCGGGAGTCCTTTCTGTCGGAATCCTTTTTAAACGCCACCCTGGACGGCTTCGGAGGCTGCTCCGCCATCGTGTGTTATAACGACGAGGTGGCAATCCGAATTGTTTCCCACCTGAAAAAACGGGGCGTCCATGTCCCGCAGGAGATGGCGGTGGTGAGCTTTGACAACAGCCAGTACAGCGAGCTGGCCCCGGTGCGGATTACCTCCCTCTCCCATGGGGCGCAGAATCTGGGCGAGCTGGCCGCAGATTTGATGCTGCGTCAGCTCCGGGGGGAGACCTGCCAGTCTGTAGTGGTCCCCTGGGTTCTGGCGGAGAAGGAGCGCAGCTGAAATATGGAAGCGGTGTGTTCCATGTGATCTGGAACACACCGTTTTTTGTATAAAAAACCGCCTGCCGGACGAGCGGTTCAAAAAAGCTCGACCGATAGATTTTCCCCTTTTTTTAATAAATTGAATAAGAGCAGGAAGAAAATGAATGCCCTTCATAAAAAAACCAACAAATTTATCCTTGACAAACTGGCGGTTGAGGTTTACAATAATACTGTCAATGGGGCACCCCTATGCGGATGCTCCCGTTGGGACAAGAATCTGCGGAAAAGAGGTGGGCACAGATGCAAGCGCGTTATGTCACCCAAGGGGCACTCTTATTTTGCAAGCGATGGGAGCATACTGTGCGCGTCTCTGCGGGCTGACGGGCCGCGTCTTCAGGGTCTACACAGCTTTTTCCCCATCGTTTGCCAGGCAGACGGTGGTATTTTTATACCCATTTTTCAGTTCGTACAGAAAGGAGATGTCAGCTATGACGATGCCCAAGCGGGAGACGAACAGCGTCTGGTCCAAGGTCCGGGAGGACCGGGACATTGACGACCTGATCTTTGACTACGAGGCCTATCACGCCGGCGATGATGACAGCAGCGACCGTTGACGGCCGCTTATGCCCAGCGGAAGGCTGAGAAAAGGAAATGAGATGCCGTGGCAGGTCCTGTGACCGCCGCGGCACTTTTTTGTGGAACGGGGGCACGGGGCGGGCCTCCGGGCAGGGGGCCGCTGTCCAGGTGGGGCTCCTGCCGGCGGCGTCCTGATGGCGCGGTGTTTTTTTGCACAAGAAACTTCAGAAAAAAGGCTGGAATATTCCTCGTGGGGGGCTTGCTTTCTGGAGAGGATTATACTAAAATATAGGGCAAGCGACTAGCACATCCGCCCCAAGGGGCAAATTATCCCCGACATACCCGCTGTGCGGCCGCACAGGGAAGAACTATGGGGAGCAATTTGGAGGTCGAAAAAAACCATGAGCAAGACAAGAAAAGTAGGCTTTACCGAAACCGTACTGCGCGACGCCAACCAGTCCCTCATCGCCACCCGCCTGCCCTACAGCAAGTTTGAGCCCATCCTGGAGACCATCGACAAGGCCGGCTACTACTCCGCCGAGGTGTGGGGCGGGGCCACCTTCGACGTCTGCCTGCGCTACCTGCAGGAGGACCCCTGGGAGCGGCTGCGGAAGATTCGCAAGAAGATGCCCAACACCAAGCTGCAGATGCTGCTGCGCGGCCAGAACATCCTGGGCTATAAGCACTACCCCGACGACGTGGTGCGCAAGTTTGTGGAGTACTCCATCAAGAACGGCATCGACATCATCCGTATTTTCGACGCCCTGAACGACGCCCGCAACCTGGAGGTGGCCATCGACGAGACCGTCAAACAGGGCGGCCACGCCTCCGGCACCATCTGCTTCACCACCAGTCCCGTCCACACCCTGGAGAAGAACGTCCAGATGGTGAAGGACCTGAAGAGCATGGGCGTGAAGTCCATCTGCATCAAGGACATGGCCGGCATCATGGGGCCCAAGGAGTCCTACGACCTGGTGTCCGCCATCAAGGACGCCGTGCCCGAGCTGCCCCTGGTCATCCACACCCACTGCACCACCGGCCTGGCCTTCATGACCTGCCTGAAGGGCGTGGAAGCCGGCGCCGACGTGCTGGACACCGCCATCTCCCCCATGTCCGGCGGCACCGCCCAGCCCGCCACCGAGACCCTGGCCTACGCCCTGCGCTCCCTGGGCTATGAGGTGGACCTGGACGACAAGGTGCTCATCAAGATGGCCGACTTCTTCAAGGGCGTCCGGGCTGACTTCATCAAGGACGGCACCCTGGACCCCATCTCCATGGCCACCGACACCCAGTGCCTCAACTATCAGATCCCCGGCGGCATGCTGTCCAACCTGATTTCCCAGCTGAAGATGATGAACGCCATCGACAAGCTGGATCAGGCCCTGGCCGAGACCCCCAAGGTCCGCGCCGACCTGGGCTACCCTCCCCTGGTTACCCCCACCAGCCAGATGGTTGGCTCCCAGGCCGTGCAGAACGTGCTGGCCGGCGAGCGCTACAAGGTGGTGGGCAAGGAGATCAAAGCTTACTGCCGTGGCGAGTATGGCCGTACCCCCGCCCCCATCGACCCCGCCATCCAGAAGAAGATTCTGGGCAACACCCCCGTGGTGGAGGGCCGCTTTGCCGACTCCCTGGCTCCCGAGTTTGAGAAGACCAAGGCCGAGCTGGGCGCTACCGCCAAGTGTGACGAGGACGTGCTGAGCTACATCGCCTTCCCCCAGGTGGCTATGGCCTTCTTCAAGGACCGGGAGGCCGGCTTCCCCAAGAAGGACGCGCCCAAGAAGGACGCCCCCGCCGCGCCTGCCGCCAAGAAGGAGTCTGACCTGCCCCCCATGCCCGCCTGGCAGGGTCATGTCTACTATGCCAACGTGCCCGCCACCGCGGCCAACGGCATGACCTCCCGGCCCATCCAGCCCTTTGCCGCCAGCTATCAGCCCCCCCATCTGGTGATGGGCGCGCAGGATACCTGCCCCGGCAGCTACACCATCACCATCGACGGCAAGGCGTATCAGGTCTCTGTGGCCGCCGCTGACGGCCCCGTCCCCGCTGCCGCCGCTGCTGCCGCTCCCGTGGCCGCCGCCCCGGCCCCCGCTGCCGCGCCGGCTCCCGCCGCTGCCCCCGTAGCTCCGGCCCCCGCCCCGGCTCCTGCCGCCGCGCCCGCTCCCGCCGCGCCCGCCGCCGGTGAGACCCCTGTGCCCAGCCCCATGCCCGGCAACGTGTTCAAGGTGGAGTGCAAGCCCGGCCAGGCCGTGAAGGCCGGCGACGTGCTGGTGATTCTGGAGGCCATGAAGATGGAGATTGAAGTGACCGCCCCCGTGGACGGCACCGTGAAATCCGTGGCCGCCGCTGTGGGCACCGCCGTCAATACCGATGACCTGCTGGTGACCCTGGGCTAAAACCCAATATTTGCAGACACTTCAAGCCCCCGGCCCGCGCCGGGGGCTTGCGTTTACGGATCGGGGGATGCCGTTATGCAGTTTCAGCGATTAGAGGACCTGCGGATTGACGCGGATAAAACCCAGGCGGAAATTGCGGAAGTGCTGTCCTGCAAGCGGGAGGTATACCGCCGCTATGAAAAGGGAATCCGGGAGATTCCGGTCTGGGCATTGATAAAGCTGGCGCAGTATTATCACACCAGCACAGATTACATTCTTGGCTTGAGCAACACACGAAATCCCCGGTGAAAACCGGGGACTTATTTTGTGTTTGGGATTGTTTTTCTCTACAACAGCGTGTATAATATAGACTACCGAACTATTGACCATATTATTAGGAGGAATATCATGGAAAAGCTGCTGGAGCTGCTGGAGCAGGACTGCACTATGCCGGTATCGGCGCTGGCCGCCGCCGCGGGAGTGAGCGAGGAGGAGGCCAAGGCCGCCATTAAGGAATTTGAGAATGACTGCACCATCCTGGGCTACCAGGCGATTATCGACTGGGACCACGTCCGCAAGGAGACGGTCACCGCCCTCATCGAGGTCAACGTTACCCCCCAGTCCAAGGACGGCTTCGACCGCATTGCCGAGCGCATCTACCAGTATGACGAGGTGGAGAGCATGTATCTTATGAGCGGCTCCTTCGACCTGACCGTTATCATCTCAGGCCGCACCCTGCGGGAGGTGGCCCAGTTCGTGGGCGAGCGGCTGGCCCCCATCCAGGGAGTCACCGGCACGGCCACCCACTTCATTTTGAAAAAATATAAGGAAAAGCATCTGGTGTTCCGCCCCCAGGACCCGGAGGAAAGGGAGTATATCTTCGTATGAATTATGATAACATCCTCAACAAGAGAATCCAGAATATCCAGCCCTCCGGTATCCGGAAGTTCTTCGATATCCTGGAGGAGATGACCGACGCCATCTCTCTGGGCATCGGCGAGCCCGACTTCGTCACCCCCTGGCACATCCGGGACGCGGGCATCTACTCCCTGGAGCGGGGCCGTACCAAATATACCTCCAACGCCGGCCTGCTCCAGCTGCGCCGGGAGATTGCTGCCTATCTGGAGCGGCGCTTCGACCTGCGGTATGACTATGCCAGCCAGGTCATTGTCACTGTAGGGGGCAGCGAGGGCATCGACCTGGCCATGCGGGTGCTGCTGGAGCCGGGGGATGAGGTCATCGTCCCCGTGCCCTCCTTTGTCTGCTACGGCCCCCTGGCCGAGATGGCGGGGGGAGTGCCCAAATACCTGCCCCTGAAGGCGGAGAATGAGTTCCGCCTCACCCCGGAGGAGCTGCGCTCCGCCATTACCGACAAGACCAAGGTACTGGTGCTGCCCTTCCCCTGCAACCCCACCGGGGGCACCATGGACCGCAAGGACCTGGAGGCCATCGCAGAGGTGCTGAAGGGCACCGACATCATGGTGATCTCCGATGAAATTTATGCCGAGCTGACCTACGGCCACCGCCACGTCTCCCCGGCCAACCTCACCGACCTGTATGACCGCACGGTGGTGGTCAACGGCTTTTCCAAGAGCCACGCTATGACGGGCTGGCGGATGGGTTACCTCTGCGGCCCCGCCCCTATCATCCAACAGGCCCTCAAGCTGCACCAGTTCGGCATCATGTCCGCCCCCACCACCAGCCAGTACGCCGCCGTGGAGGCCATGCGCAACGGAGACGGCGATATCGAGCACATGCGGGAGGAGTACGACCGCCGCCGCCGGTATCTGGTGGAAAACCTCAACCGCATCGGCCTGACCTGCTTCGAGCCCAAGGGGGCGTTTTACGTGTTCCCGGACGTCCGCTCCACCGGCCTGTCCAGCGAGGAGTTCTGCGAAAAATTCCTCCTGGAGGAGAAGGTGGCCGTTATTCCCGGCTCCGCCTTCGGCCCCGGCGGCGAGGGCTTTGTCCGGGCCTGCTACGCTGCCTCCATGAAGGATATCGCCGAGGCGGTGGCCCGGATGGATAATTTCCTGACCAATTTGAGAAGAAAACAGGGAAGAGAGGGTTAACAATGAATATTGTGTGTTTGGACATGGAGGGCGTACTGGTCCCGGAGATCTGGATCGCCTTTGCTGAGGAGAGCGGCATCCCTGAGCTGCGCCGCACCACCCGGGACGAACCCGACTACGACAAACTGATGACCTGGCGGCTGGGCATCCTTAAGGAGCACGGCTTGGGGCTGAAGGAAATTCAGGCGGTGATTGCCAAGATTGACCCCCTGCCCGGGGCCAAGGAATTTCTGGACAAGCTGCGTGCTGAGACCCAGGTGCTGATCCTCAGCGACACCTTTGAGCAGTTCGCCAAGCCCCTGATGGAAAAGCTCAACTGGCCCACCATCTTCTGCAACACCCTGGAGGTGGGGGAGAACGGGGCCATCACCGGCTACAAGATGCGCTGCGAGAAGTCCAAGCTGACCACCGTGAAGGCTTTGCAGTCTATAGGCTACGAGACCATCGCCGCCGGGGACAGCTTTAACGACCTGGCCATGATTCAGGCCAGCAAGGCGGGCTTCCTGTTCAAGTCCACCGAGGCCATCAAGGCCGCCCACCCTGAGCTGCCCGCCTTTGAGGAGTTCGGCGAGCTGCTGTCCGCCATCGAGGGAGCGTTGAACTGACGCTCAGAAAGGAGCGCCTCCATGTTTTGGATCGTACTGCTGATTATGTTCCTCTGCACCATCCCCGCTGTGGTTTTGTTGGGCTGGCTCGGGATGCTGATTGGAGAAATGGCCTACCTTGTGGGCGGCTTCCTCCTGCTGGCGGGTATTGTTACGGCCTTTGTTGTGGCCTATCAGAAGCTCACGGTCCGGCTGGACAATGTGGAGAAAAAGCTGGATAAGCTGTTAGAGCAAAAGAAAGAGGAGTGACCTCCATGAACGATATTTTTGAAGGTCTGCCGTTTAAACCGGCGGATATCCTGCTGCCCCGGGACTGCGACCTGTCCCTTTGGTCGGTGGTGGCCTGCGACCAGTACACCTCCCGGCCCGAGTACTGGCAGCGGGTGGAGGACCGGGTGGGCCGGGCCCCCTCCGCCCTGCGGCTGATCCTGCCCGAGAGCTGCCTGGAGGGCCCCAGCGTGGAGACCGACATCATGGAGGTCAACAACACCATGAGCCGCTACCTCCGGGAGGGCCGTTTTCAGGACTACCCCGACGGGCTGTTTTACGTGGAGCGCACCCTGGATTCGGGAAAGGTCCGCCGGGGGCTGGTGGGCATGGCCGACCTGGAGCAATACGATTACGAGCCCGGAGCGGTTTCCGCCATCCGGGCCACCGAAGGCACTGTGATGTCCCGCATTCCGCCCCGGGTGGCGGTGCGGAAAAACGCCCCCATCGAGCTGCCCCATGCCATGCTGCTGGCCGACGACCCGGGCAAAACCCTCATCGAGCCCCTGGCCGCCCAGACCGGGGAGATGGAACTGCTCTACGATTTCGACCTGATGGAGCGCGGGGGCCATGTGAAGGGCTGGAGGCTCACCCGGGCCCAGATGGAGCATGTGGCCCGAACCCTCCACGCCATGAAGGTCCAGTCCGACGGGGAGCGGGGCGGCCTGCTCCTGGCGGTGGGGGACGGCAACCACTCCCTGGCCACCGCCAAGGAGTGCTACGAGCGGCGGAAGGGCCTTACCGACCCAGGCCAGTGGCCCGAGCTGCCCTCCCGGTATGCCCTGTGTGAGTTGGTCAACCTCCACGACGACAGCCTGGAGTTTGAGCCCATCCACCGGGTGGCCTTTGGCGTGAAGCCGGAGGAGTTGCTGGACGCTTTGATGCACCATTACCCCTCTGCCACCCGGGGCAAGGGGGAGGGGCATGTTCTGTCCTTTGTCATCAACCGCTGGAGCCAGGGTGAGGTGACGGTGGGAGAGCCCTCTGCCCAGCTGCCGGTGGGCACCCTCCAGAACTTTTTGGACGATTACATAGCCGCCCACCCCAGGGCTCGGGTGGACTACATCCACGGCGCGGATGAGGCCAGACAGCTGGCCGAGGAGCGGGAGGACGCCATTGCCTTCCTGCTGCCCGCCATGGGCAAGGAGGAGTTGTTCCCCACTGTGATCCACGATGGGGTGCTGCCCCGGAAGACCTTCTCCATGGGTGAGGCCCACGACAAGCGTTTCTATCTGGAGGCCCGGAAGATTCGCAAATAAGCAGCGTATGAGATTGTTTTACAGGGGGGAGCCGTTATGGAAGTACGGGCCAACGCCAAGCTGAATCTGACTTTGGACGTGCTGGGCAAGCGCCCTGACGGCTACCACGACCTGCGGATGATTATGCAGTCGGTGGAGCTGGCCGACACACTCACGCTGACCCGCAACGACACCGGGGAACTGCGGGTGAGTACCAATCTGCATTTCCTGCCCAACAACGAGAAGAATTTGGCCGCCCAGGCCGCCCTGCGCTGGTGGGAATGTGAAAACGCTGCCCCCTGCGGGCTGGATGTCAACATTGAGAAGCATATCCCGGTCTGCGCCGGGCTGGCGGGCGGGAGCAGCGACGCCGCCGCCGTCCTCCGGGCACTGAACCAGATGGAGGATGCCCGTCTGTCTCCGCAGGCGGTGGCCGGGATTGGGGCGCTGGTGGGCTCTGATGTGCCCTACTGCGTCATGGGCGGCACCGCCCTGGCCGAGGGGAGGGGAGAGGTCCTCACCCCGCTGCCCCCGCTGCCCAAATGTTGGGTGGTGCTGTGTAAGCCGGAGTTTTCCATCTCGACACCCGCCCTGTTTGCCAAAATTGACAGTGTGCGCCTGCGCTGCCGGCCTGACACCCAGGGGGCCATCGCCGCCCTGGAGGCAGGGGACTTGGCTGGGGTGGCCCGGCGAATGTATAATGTCTTTGAGGATGCCCTGCCCGAGCGCCAGCGGGTCCGGGTGAACGACATTAAAAACGCCCTGATTCAGTGCGGGGCCCTGGGGGCCAGCATGAGCGGCACCGGCCCCACGGCCTTTGGACTGTTTGACAACAAGGCCCTGGCCCAGGAGGTCCAGGAGCGGCTGGCCGACTTCGGCGGCGAGGTGTTTTTGACGCAGACAGTATAAACAGCGGCGCGCCAACAGGCGCGCCGCTGTTTTATGCCTGATTCAGCTGTTTTTCAGCTCATAGCCGTCCTTATAATACCCATATTTCCAGACACCGTCTTCAAAGACGAGGGAAACTTCAAAGGATTCGGATGTATCATCATCATCCGCACCATATGACCAGTGCCCGCGGAATACTGCTTCCTCAGCAGTCCGGGAGACCATACGGTCAATCACGGCATAGCCGCCCCTGTCTCCCATGCCGAAGTTCTCGATGACATACACCCCACCGTTGCGCTCCATCCACATCCACTTTATGCTTTCTACATCGAATGTGGGATATTTGCGGGAGAAGGTTTGATACCACAACTCATGTAATTGCTCCTCTAATTCAGAGATGTTTGTGCAGCCGATTGCCCGATAAGCTCTGACGTCCTCGTAGTTAGCGCCCAGAACTTCTACTGCGCTGATGGAGTCGGTCCTATCCTCCTGAACAAGCCCCCCAGCTGCGAGATAGAAAAACATGTAGTCCATGCGATTAGCTGCCAGCTCGGCCCGGACCATCAGCCCGGCGTCCGAAATATCCCGGGCGGTTTTGCCGGCAGCCAGGCACTCCAGCTCAGCCCGGACCTCGGCGACGCAGACGTTCATGAAATGGTCCGAATAGTAGTCGTCCAGCAGGTCCTCCAGAATCCGGTTTTGAGCCCAGACGGTGTTGTACTCCGCCCGGCTGACCGCCCGGTTGTCGATGTAGTAGCTCTGGAAGTCCGAGCTGCCGTCGTCGCTGTGGCTGTAGGACAGACTGATCTGGCGGGTGGGGTAATAGAAGGTGCGGTTGTCATAGGAGCCGCCGACGTTCCGGTACTGGATGCCGCCCTCGCCGGTGACGGCGTTTTTACACAGCTTCCAGTCCATCTGACCGCCGGCCAGTTCGCCCACCTCCCGGGCCTCCAGGCGGCCGTTTTTCCAGGTGTAGAGCTGGACGGACATCTCCCCCATGAGAAGGAGCTCCTTCACCCCGTCGCCGTCCACATCCACCAGCCGGGCGCCGCCGTTGGCACCCCGTTCCCGGGCCAGGACGTCCAGCATGGCCCGGGCCATGGCGGTTTGGCTGTTGTCGGGCTGAGGCTGAGAGTTGTAGCCCTGGGTGGTGTCCAGGGTGACGGTGCCGGTGGCGCTGTCCCAGCCCACGCCGAAGTCCAGAGCCTGGCCCAGGTCGCGGAGCTTGAAGTAGTTCATGCCGTCAATCTTGTAGACCTCCGCCTGGCAGAGAACGCCGTTAATGTAAATTGCGTCGCTGCTGGCCGTGGCGGACTTGCTGCCGCCGGCGGGCGCACCGGTCAGGTCGGTGGGCTGTTTGAGGTAGCCCGCCCCGGTGTCGGCGGTGACGGACTTCTTATCCGCGTCATAGCCCACGGAAAACTGCTTGGCCGAACCGTTGAGAATGGCGGCCAGATCGCGGATTTTGAAGAAGTTGCTGCCGTTGATCTTGTAGACGGTGGGGGTCTGGAGTACGCCGTCACAGATCAGGCTGTCGTTGGTGGGGGCGGCCTCCTCGGCGAAGGCGGTGCTAACGCACAGCGCCGCCAGCAGCGACAGGGACAGCAGGGTCGCCAGGATTTTTTTCTTCATCTTCATTGCTCCTTTCGGCTTAGAACGTGTTTGTTAGCGTTCCAGATATCTCCATTCACCATTCTCCAAAACCAGCGAAAATTCAAAGGTCCAGATAATTTCTCCATTATCAGAGATGTGCCCAGCAATGACTACTTCATCAGGAGTCCGGGAGACTATCCGCTCCAATACGGTTTCCTCGTTTGGGATACCCCCAACGCCACCGTCCAAATTTTTGTATAGTATGCCGTTTTGCTCCAGAAGCTGGCCGCGCATCAATTCTAGTTCATGCTCAGAAACGCTGGGAGCCCGGCGGGAATAAATACGGTACCACAAATCTATGGCCTGTTGCTCGGCCTGAGCGATGGATTGACAGCCGATTACGCGGCAGTATGTCCGTACCATAAACCCATCATCTACAGTGATGGAATCGCTGTAATCATACTGGAGGAAATCCGCATTGGCTATGTTTAGACCAACAGATACAGCATCCTCATTGAGTGCTTTGGCCACTTCCATCAGTTCCTCGTCAGAAATGTTCTGAGCTGAGGGAGTCTGGGTTTCATAGCCCCGGGTGGTGTCCAGGGTGACGGTGCCAGTGGCGCCGTCCCAGCCCACAGCGAAGTCCAGAGCCTGGCCCAGGTCGCGGAGCTTGAAGTAGTTCATGCCGTCGATTTTGTAGACCTCCGCCTGGCAGAGAACGCCGTTAATGTAAATCGCGTCGCTGCTGGCTGTGGCGGTCTTATTACCGCCGACGGGCGCGCCGGTCAGGTCGGTGGGCTGTTTGAGGTAGCCCGCCCCGGTGTCGGCAGTGACGGATTTCTTATCCGCGTCATAGCCTACGGAAAACTGCTTGGCCGAACCGTTGAGAATGGCGGCCAGATCGCGGATTTTGAAGAAGTTGCTGCCGTTGATCTTGTAGACGGTGGGGGTCTGGAGTACGCCGTCACAGATCAGGCTGTCGTTGGTGGGGGCGGCCTCCTCCGCGAAGGCAGTGCCGACGCACAGCGCCGCCAGCAGCGACAGGGACAGCAGGGTCGCCAGATTTTTTCTCCTCATTTCTTGTGTCCTCCTTTAAAAATGTAGAACCTCGGGGACGGTCTCTACCTGTATCTTACACGACAAAGCTGGAAAGTGCAAGGGAAATTTTCCAAAAAACCGAATAAAATATATTCCGCTGTCCATTTAGCGGACTGAATTTTGAAAAGTCCGGTATAAGGAGCCCCGAGGCTGTCCATACTGTAAGAAAATTACAGCAGGGACGGTGTTCCCGTCCTGAGGAGGACCTATGGACCGAAAACTGAAAACCTGGGAAATTGCGCTGATGTTCGGCGTGTTAATCGCGGTGGTGGCGGGCAGCTGGCTGGGCCGGGAGCAGAGGGAGCTGGCTGACAGCGTAATCCGCTTCCACGTCATTGCCAACTCCGACAGCGAGGCCGACCAGGCCCTGAAGCTGGCGGTGCGGGACCGGGTGCTGGCCCGGGCGGAGGAGATGTACCCGGAGGGGGCCACCCTGGCCCAGGCCCAGGAGGCGCTGGAGGGGCATTTAAACCTCCTGGCCGCCGCCGGCCGGGAGGTGGTGGAGGAGCAGGGGTACGACTACCCGGTGGCCGCCACTCTGGAGGACTGCTGGTTCCCCACCAAGGAGTATGAGGGCTTCGCCCTCCCCGCCGGCAACTACACCGCCCTCCGGGTGACCATCGGGGAGGGGAAGGGACAGAACTGGTGGTGCGTGGCCTTTCCGCCTCTGTGCCTGGGGGCGGCCAGCGAAACGGTGGAGCAGGCCCTGGAGGCGGGCCACTTCACCCCCGGCCAGGGAGCCCTGGTCACCGGAGACGGCGAGGGCTATGTCCTCAAATTCAAGGCGATGGAGCTGTTAGGCGAATTACAGGGCTTTTTAGAAGGATAAATATTCCCCCCTCTCCCCACATACTCTGGGAGGAGAGGGGGGACTTGCGTTGTTTGGACAGCTTGTGTACACGGCCGGCGGACGGGGGCGGCCTGCGCCGGGGCGGCTCTACGGCCTGCCCGTCCTGCGGGTAGAGGCCGACCCGACCGGCTTCTGGGGGGAGCGCCGCCTGCGCCGGTCGGCCCGAGGCCTGCGCAGGGGGGGTGCGCTACGGGTGCTTGCGCCGCCGGACTTTGCCCGCTGGCCCGCCCTGGCCGCCTTCGGCCTGCGGCCAGTGGAGCCGGAGCTCTTTGTCCGGGCTCAGTCGGCCCCCCTGGCCCTGGCCGCCCTGGAGCGGCGGGGGCTGGCTCCGGGACGGGCCACCGTGGCCCTGCGGGGGACCCGGGCGGACCGGGACATGGCCCGGACGGCGGCGGCCCTGTGTCCTCTGGTGCGGGGGCTGGTGATCGACGCCCCCCAGGGCGGAAAGGAGCTGGCCCTGTGGCTGCGACGGGAGTTCGGCGTGCCCGTCCTGCCGAAAGGGGAGCGGGGGGAGGTGGCCCTGTCCTTTCAGGAGGGGCGCCCCGTGCCGGAAGAGGCCTCTCTGGAGCTGTGGGGGCCCCGCCCCCGGCTGGCGGGACTGCGGCTGTCCGCCCCGGAGCTGGAGGAGGCGGACCGGGAAAATCTGCCCCTGCTGGCCGCCCTGTGGGAGGGGGGGCGGCTGGCCCCCCAGGCCATAAAAATCACTTGACATACCGGGGGAAAACACATATAATGTCACAGAATATACAATTATGCTTTCGTGGGCTGCCGAGGGCGGCGGCCCCTACGATTTGTACGGCGGGCCGCCGAGGGCGGCGGCCCCTACGGTTTGTGTAGGGGCCGGCCCCTGGCCGGCCCGTCGGTATCATGTTTGGAAAGGTGCGATTGTTATGGCGAAGGAGTATAAGCTGAGCCCCCAGCGGCTCAAGGAATTGCAGGATGAGATGACCTACCTGAAAACCGTCCGGGAGAAGGAGGTGGCCGACCTGATCAAAGAGGCCCGCTCCTTCGGCGACCTGTCGGAGAACAGCGAGTACGACGAGGCCAAAAACGAGCAGGGCAAGCTCTACGCCCGTATGAGCGAGCTGGAGGAGATTCTGGCCAACTACGTGGTCATCGAGGAGGACGAGACCGAGGGAGACTATGTCCGCCTGGGCTCCACCGTCACCGTGCTGGACAAGGAGTTTAACGAGGAGATCACCTATAAGATCGTGGGCTCCCAGGAGGCCGACCCCATGAACGGCGCCATCTCGGAGGACTCCCCCTTCGGCAAGGCCCTGCTGGGCAAAAATGCCGGGGACGAGGTGGTGGTGGATGCCCCCGCCGGTCCGGTGGAGTATAAGCTGCTGAAGATCGAGAGATAAAGGAGAAGTCAACATGGCCGATAAGAACAACCAGACCGGGGAGCAGGAGAACCTGTCCCAGCTGCTCCAGATTCGCCGGGACAAGCTGAAGGAGCTGCAGGAGAGCGGCAATGACCCCTTCACCATCACCCGGTATGTGGTGGACAACGACTCAGCCAACATCAAGGACAACTTCGACGCCCTGGAGGGACAGGAGGTGTCCCTGGCCGGGCGGCTCATGTCCAAGCGGGGGATGGGGAAGGTGTCCTTCTGCGATTTACAGGACAAGTCTGGCCGCATCCAGCTCTACGCCCGGAAGGACGAGATGGACGAGGCGGAGTATGCCCGCTTCAAAAAGTACGACATCGGCGACATTGTGGGCGTGAAGGGCGTGGTCTTCCGCACCCAGCGGGGGGAGATGTCGGTCCGGGTGGTGAAGGTTACCCTGCTGTCCAAGTCCCTGCTGCCCCTGCCGGAGAAGTTCCACGGCCTGACCAGCACCGAGCTGCGCTACCGCCAGCGGTATGTGGACCTGATTGTCAATCCGGAGGTGAAGCGCAACTTCACCATCCGCTCAAAGTTCATCAAATATGTCCGGGACTTTATGGACGGCCGGGGCTTTATTGAGGTGGAGACCCCTGTCCTCAACACAATTTCCGGCGGAGCCACTGCCCGGCCCTTTATCACGCACCACAATACCCTGGATATCGACATGTACATGCGCATTGCCACCGAGCTGCCTCTGAAGCGGCTCATCGTGGGCGGCATGGACCGGGTGTATGAGATCGGCCGCATCTTCCGCAACGAGGGCATGGATCCCAAGCACAACCCGGAGTTCACCACCATTGAGCTCTACCAGGCCTATGCCGACTTCAACGACATGATGGACCTGTTCGAGGACCTGCTGTCCTCCGCCGCACAGAAGATTCTGGGCACCTACCAGGTCCAGTGGCAGGGGGAGGACATCGACCTGACCCCCGGCTGGCCCCGCATGCCCATGCACGAGGCGGTAAAGCAGTACTGCGGAATCGACTTTATGGCCATCAGCTCCGATGAAGAGGCGGTGGCCGCCGCCAAGTCTATCGGCGTGGAGCTGCCTGAGACGGCGGACAAGACCTGGGGCAACGCTCTGTACGAGTGCTTCGACCAGCGGGTGGAGGAGAAGCTGATCCAGCCCACATTCATCACCATGCACCCGGTGGATGTCTCCCCCCTGGCCAAGCGGTCCCCCGCCGACCCCCGGCTCACCGAGCGGTTTGAGCTGTTTATCTGCCACAGTGAGATGGGCAACGCATTCTCTGAGCTCAACGACCCAATCGACCAGCGCCAGCGATTCCAGAAGCAGGTGGAGCAGCGGGAGCGGGGAGACGACGAAGCCGGCATGATGGACGAGGATTTCCTCACTGCCCTGGAGTACGGCCTGCCCCCTACGGGCGGGCTGGGCATCGGCATCGACCGGTGCGTTATGCTCCTCACCGGCTCTGACTCCATCCGGGAAGTAATCCTGTTCCCCACCATGAAGCCCATGGACTGAGCGGGAAACGGTCGAATAAAAGCTGAAATGCGGAAAAGTGCAACTAGACGGACATCTCCGGGAGGAGATGTCCGTCTTTTGGCGCTTATCCACAAATTTTTATTGCAATTTCCGGTGTTCTGTGGTAATATATGACGTGTGCAAGCGTTCCGAATTGATTCTTTAAAAGGAGGAATCCCCTATGTACAAAGTTGACCTGAACAGCGACCTGGGCGAGAGCTTCGGCGCCTATACCATCGGTATGGACGAGGCGGTCATTGCCCATGTCTCCTCCGCCAACGTGGCCTGCGGCTATCACGCCGGCGACCCGCTGGTGATGGACAAAACTGTGGCCGCCTGCAAGGCCGCCGGCGTGGCGGTGGGCGCGCACCCCGGCTTCCCTGACCTGATGGGCTTCGGCCGCCGGAACATGGTCTGCTCCCCCAAGGAGGCCAAGGCCTACATCCAGTACCAGATGGGCGCGCTCCTGGCCTTCACCGCCGCCAACGGCGTGAAGCTCCAGCACGTGAAGCCTCACGGAGCCCTGTACAACATGGCCGGCAAGGATATGGACCTGGCCCTGGCCATCGCCGAGGGCATCGCCAGCGTGGACAAGGACGTGATCCTGCTGGGTCTGGCCGGCAGCAAGATGCTGGAGGCCGGCAAGCAGGTGGGACTGAAGATCGCCAGCGAGGTCTTTGCGGACCGGGCCTACCAGGCCGACGGCTCCCTGGTGCCCCGCTCCAAGCCCGGCGCGGTGATTCACGACAAGGACGAGGCCATCGCCCGCACCATCCGCATGGTCACTGAGGGCAAGGTCACCGCCATCACCGGCGAGGAGGTCTCCATCGACGCCCACTCCATCTGCGTCCACGGCGACAACCCCTCCGCGGTGGAGTTCGTCAAGAACATCCGGGCCCGGCTGGAGGCCGAGGGGGTCACCATCGCCCCCATCGCCGACATTGTTTGATTTGGAAGATTTTTGGTTGAAAAAGGAGAGGGAAATCGGTCTCCTTTGACAAAGGAGATATCATTTGCGGAGCAAATGACAACAAATGACAAGTTGTGCCTGAAGAGAGAGCGGAATACGAATTTTTGGAGGTACTTAAATGGCTAACGAGAACAAAAAAGACACCAGGAGCATGTCGGTGCTGTTGGGCGCGGCCTTCCTGATGGCCACGTCCGCCATCGGCCCCGGCTTCTTGACCCAGACATCTAAATTTACCGCCCAGTATCTGGCTTCCTTCGCCTTTGTTATTGTATGTGTCGTCATTATGGACATCATTGCGCAGGTAAATGTGTGGTCCGTGATCGGTGCTTCCGGCCTGCGCGGGCAGGATATCGCCAATAAGATCCTTCCCGGCCTGGGGGTGTTTCTGGCCATTATGGTCTCCATCGGCGGCCTGGCTTTCAACATCGGCAATGTAGGCGGCACCGCCCTGGGCATGAACGCTCTGGCTGGAATTCCTGAGAAGGCCGGATATATTCTGGCTGGCGCACTGGGTATTTGCATTTTCCTGTCCAAGAGCGGCAAAACTCTGGTGGATAAGGTTGCTCAGGTCATGGGTGGCATTATCCTGGTGGTTATCCTCTATGTGTGTATTACCTCTAAGCCCCCTGTGGGTACGGCCGTTATGCGAATATTCACGCCGGAAAAGCCCATCGACCTGTTTTTCCCCATGATTACCTTGCTGGGCGGCTCCTGCGGCGGTTACATCACCTTCTCCGGCGCGCACCGTCTGCTGGACGCCGGGTACGGCGGAATTGAGGACGTAGGCCATTTCCGTAAATCAGTTCTGACCGGCGTGGGCGTCTCCGGAACAGTCCGTATCCTGCTGTTCCTGGCCGTTTTGGGCGTCTGCACCAGCGGCGCTGTGATTCTTACCGATGTTGCGGCCACCATCTATGGGGCCGGCAATCCCGCCGCTGAGGCCTTCCGGCAGGCTGCCGGAGACCTGGGTTACCGCCTGTTTGGTCTGTCCCTGTTCGCCGCGGGCACAACCTCGATTATCGGTGCCGCTTACACCTCTGTTTCCTTCCTGAAAACATTGCACCCCTTTATCATGAAGAATGAGAAGTGGTTTGTGGTGGGCTTTATCACGTTCTCCACCTTGGTTATGTTCCTGGTAGGAAACCCTGCCGATGTGCTTGTCTGGGTTGGCATGATAAATGGTCTGATTCTTCCTATTTCGCTGCTCATCATTCTGGTGGCCTCCAAGAACAAAAAAATCGTGGGGGACTACAAGCATCCCACCGCTCTGATTATCCTGGGCGCTGTAGTGGTTTTCCTGGCCGCCATTCTGGGTGGTAAGACAATTTATGACAGCGTGATGAAGATGTTCTTTACATGATCCCATTGATTCTGTTGACGTGCGGGCCGCTCTGGCCCGCGCGTAATCTCATCGAGAAAGGAGCCGCCTATGGCTGACGTCAGATTTCTGCTGACAGGCGATACCTCCGTGTGCGTGGAGTTCGGCAACGAGATCAGCGAGCCCATCAACGCCCAGATCCGCGCCTTCAACATCGCCCTGAGCAAAAGCGATATCCCCGGCATTGTGGAGACGGTGCCCACCTACCGCTCCCTGATGGTCCACTACGACCCGGAGGTCATCCGGTACGCCCCCCTGATGGAGAAGCTCAAGGGGTTGCTGGGCCAGCTGGACAAAATTACCATCCCCCCCAGCGAGGTGCTGGAGATTCCCGTCCTCTACGGCGGGGAGGAGATGGGCCCCGACCTGAAATTTGTAGCCGAGCACGCGGGCAAGACGGAGGAGGAGGTCATCAAAATCCACACCTCCACCGAGTACCTCATTTACATGCTGGGCTTTACCCCCGGCTTTACCTACCTGGGCGGCATGGACGAGGCCATCGCCACCCCCCGGCTGAAAACTCCCCGGGTAAAAATTCCCGCCGGCTCGGTGGGCATCGCCGGCTCTCAGACCGGCGTGTATCCCATCGACTCCCCGGGCGGCTGGCAGCTCATTGGGCGCACACCGGTCCGGATGTATGACGCCGGCCGGGCCACCCCCATCCTGCCCCAGGCGGGCCAATACATCAAGTTCTATGCCATCGACCAGGCGGAGTTTGACAAAATCGCCGCCCAGGAGGCGGCAGAGGGCTATCAGGTCAAGCGTCACCCCAGGAAGGAGGGCGGAACATGAGTATCACCGTATTGAACCCCGGCCTGCTCACCACCGTCCAGGACCAGGGCCGCGTGGGCTATCAGCAGTTCGGCGTGTCGGTGTCCGGGGTGATGGACCCCCGGTCC
>Ga0209064_1001034_pt1 | contig 51292 bp, 45 predicted proteins | sample Inofromicrocosms_FD_187498 | JGI IMG/M metagenome (GOLD analysis project Ga0209064, IMG submission 187498) | Mouse cecum microbial communities from Vienna, Austria - Inoculum for glucosamine and mucus D2O microcosms (SPAdes) (version 2) | ecosystem: Host-associated > Mammals > Digestive system >...
GGGAAAGGTTTTCTTAGCCATGGCCGCCGTCTAAAATTATGAAAACGGAGCTGCCGCAAGACAGCCCCGTCTGTTTCCACGATTTCAGCGTGGCGGATGAATCTATTGCTTGGTCGAGTTGCTCCTCTGCAGGGCTCGCCTCCTCTTCGATCCACGGGGCAAAGTTAACACTTTCCCTTGAATCTACATCATTTAGGCTCCATAACGTTGCACTTCGTTTTGGAATCTACAGAAAAATATGAAATTATTTTGACCAGAATGCTGGCGTGAAGAGTACAAGGACGGTGAATATTTCAAGACGGCCTGTGAGCATGAGCATTGACAAAATCCATTTTCCTGCAGGCGGAATCACTTCAAATGAGCCGCCGTAGCCGGTGACTCCCGCACCAAGGCCAATATTGGAAACGCATGAGAATGAGCTAAAAAAGGCATCGACGAGCGGAATGTTGAGGGCGGTGAGTACCATGCCTCCCAAGGCAATAATCATCACGTAGATGCACAGGAATGCGATTACCTTGTCGACTGTTTCGGGCGGTATTATTGAGTCATTGATGCGCACCGAGCGAATCGAGTTGGGGTGAATCGAACGGTAGAGCTCATTATTGGTGTTCTTGAGGAGATAGAGAAGTCGGTCAACCTTGGCTCCACCGCTTGTCGAACCTGCACAGGCTCCGAAGAACATAAGGATGAAGAGGAGCGCGATTATGAACGATCCCCAGTTCTCGAAGTTGCTTACAGTCAATCCTGTGGATGATATTGTGGTGATAATCTGGAAGAGAGGGTCGATTGTGACCGATGAAATGGAGTTGGCTTGTCCGTTGATGGCTATTGTTACGGCGAATGCAATGTACATGCACAGGATTATGCGCAGATAGGCCTTCAGGGTGTCGTTGTGGAGCAGTCCCTTGAAGTTGCCGGTGCCGGCTTTGTAGATCAAGGCGAAGTTCACACCTCCGAGGAACATGAATATCGTAAGAACGATTTTTATGTAGGTTGAGTCCCAGGCGGCCACGCTGTCGTCGCGTGTAGAGAATCCGCCGGTTGACATGGAACTTAATGCGTGACACACACTGTCGAAGAAGTCCATAGGGCCTATCCACAGCAGCAGGCACAGTGCGGCTGACAGGACGAAGTAGACAGCCCACAATCCCTTGGCAGTCTGGCTTATGCGCGGGCGCAGCTTTTCGTGGGTGATGCCTGTAACTTCGGCATTGAACATCTGCATTCCTCCCGAATGGTTGAGCATGGGCAGAACCGCCAGCGTGAAGAGTATAATTCCCATGCCGCCAATCCACTGGGTGAGGCATCGCCACATGTTTATGCCGTGGGAGAGCGACTCGACCGACTCGAATACGGTAGCTCCCGTTGTAGTGAATCCCGACATGGTTTCAAAGAATGCGTCGCTTAATGTAAGTGGTGTGGAGCACATGAGAAACGGCAGCATCCCGAAGCAGGAGAATAGAATCCACACGAGGGCCGTGAGCAGAAATCCCTCGCGTTTGGCCATCGAGGAGTAGGAGGGGCGGATGCAGAATGTCATCAAGGCTCCGGCGGCGAAAGTGACGGCCACCGTGATGAGGAATGCCATGTAATCGCTTTCGCCGTAAATGAGGCAGGTGACCAGCGGCACGAGCATGAATGCGCTCTCAATCATGAGAAGCCATCCCATTACACGCAGGAGCATGGGAAAGTTGACTCGATGATGTGTTGCGAAGTATTTTGACATTTCAAAAAATCGGATTCCGTTAGTTGAAGAGTTTCTCGACCTTGTGGATGGCTCCCGAGAGGCAGAACACCACTACGTGGTCGCCGGGCTGAATAACCGTGTTACCGTGAACGAGCATTCCCTGTCCGTCGCGTATAAGTCCGGCTATGGTCATGTCACGTGTCAGCGACAGGTCCTTTACGGGGCCGCGTGTAATCTTGCTCTTGGGCTTCGCCTCGATTTCGGCAACTTCGGCATCGGCAAGTGCAAGGCACTTCGACGACGACACATCAGTGTCGAGCAGAATCTGGAATATCTTGCTTGACGCGAGCAGCTTCTTGTTGATGATTGTGCCTATGTTCAGTCCTTCGGCCTCCGAGATGAACTGGATGTCCTCGACTTCGGCGATGGTCTTGCTCGCTCCGAGTTCCTTGGCGGTGAGGCAGGCGAGGATATTGGTTTCGGAGCTGTCGCTGAGAGCAATGAAGGCATCCATGTCGGATATTCCTTCCTCGCGCAGCACGTCGATGTCGCGTGCGTCACCGTAGACAATGTCGCAGTCGGGACACTTCTCGGGCAGTCGGCGGCACTTTTCGAGATTGCTCTCGATTATTTTTATCTTGTAGGTGTCGCCGGCAAGAGCTGCCAGACGGACAGCGATGCGGCTTCCACCCATTATGAGCACCTTGCGTATGCGCTTGTGTACCTTGCCGCATATTTCAAGCAGTTCGTCGACATGGTCGCGCGTGGTGGTGAAATATAGGATGTCGTTTTCGCATATACGATCGTCACCTCGCGGGATGATGGTTTCGTGATGACGCTTTATCGCCGACACGTGGAAGTTGTGCTCAACCATTGCAAACTCCTTGAGCTGCATGCCCACTATGCGGGCGTTTTCGCGAAGCTTGACGCCCACGAGGATAATCTCACCGTCGTGGAGCTCAAACCAGTGACGCACCCATGAGCGGTTAAGGGCCGTGATAATTTCCTGTGCGGCAAGATATTCGGGATAAATCAGCGCGTTTACACCGATTCGCGTAAAGAACTCACGGTTGTGCATGTCGAGAAACTCGTAATTGTCGATGCGCGCTACGGTGCGTTGCGCTCCGATGCTCTTGGCCATTGAACAGGCGATGACATTACGTGTTTCATCGGGTGTTACGGCTATGAAGAGGTCGCATGATTCCACGCCGGCGCTTTTCAGAACGTTGAACGATGTAGGGCTGCCGCGCAGAGTCATGAGGTTGTAGTTGGCGTCGATCGTTGAAAGACGCCCCTGGTCGTCATCGACGAGGATAATGTCCTGCTCTTCGCGTGACAGTAGTTTGGCGAGATGTGAGCCTACTTCACCGGCTCCTACGATGACGATTTTCATAGCTTATGGTTATTGTTGGCTTGGACAATTGCATTGTAGATTGCGTCTTCATCCATCCTACACAGGTTCATCAGCTGCGGGACTTTGCCGTGGGGGACAAACATGTCGGGAACGCCTATGCGTGTTATGTGGGGATGGTAACCGTGATCGTTCATCCACTCGGTCACGGCCGAGCCGAGTCCACCGTCACGCACACCGTCTTCGACCGTTATCACGGGACATCCCTTGCGGCCCACTTCGTCAAGCAGCTGCTCATCGATAGGCTTAAGAAATATCATGTCGTAGTGGGCGGCCTCAATGCCGTTTTCGCGGCGGGCGCGTTCTATTGCTGCAGCTGCCTTATTGGCCATGGGGCCTATCGACAGTACCGCTACATCGTTGCCGTCGACAAGTCGCTGTCCGCGGCCTATGGCTATTTCGTGCATTGGTGTGCGCCAGTCGGGATTGGAACCCTTGCCTCGCGGATAACGGATGGCAAACGGGCCACGGTCGGCGCTCTGTGCCGTGTAGAGCAGATTGCGCAGCGATGCCTCGTCGCGCGGCGAGGCGATGGTGAGATTGGGGATTGCCCGCAGGTAACTGAGGTCGAACACTCCGTGATGAGTCACACCGTCCTCGCCGACGATTCCGGCGCGGTCGATGCAGAATGTCACGGGCAGATTCTGTATTGCGACATCGTGGATTATGTGGTCGTAGGCTCGCTGAAGAAACGATGAGTAGATGGCGCAGAAGGGGCGCATTCCATCCTTGGCAAGGCCTCCCGCAAATGTCACGGCGTGACCTTCGGAGATTCCTACATCGAATACTCTTGAGGGCAACTGCTCCTGCATGATGCTCATCGATGTGCCCGACGGCATTGCGGCGGTGATGCCCACGATTTTGTCGTTGGCGCGTGCGAGTTCGAGCAGGGTGTGTCCGAACACATCCTGATACTTGGCCGGAGAGTCGCTGTCGTGCTTGCGTTCGCCCGACTTGGGGTCAAAGAGCCCGGGCGCATGCCATGAGGCCGGGTCGTCCTCGGCCGGCTTGTAGCCCTTGCCTTTGGTAGTGCGCAGATGCAGCAACCGAGGCCCTTCCATGTCCTTGATGTCGCTCAGCACCCTAACCACGCGGTCGATGTCGTGACCGTCGATAGGACCGAAGTAACGGATGTTTAGTCCCTCGAATATGTTCTGCTGATGGCTGAGCAGCGACTTGACGCTGTTGTTGAAGCGCATGATGAAGCCTTTCTGCTTGTCGGTGACGAGGTGCAGCTTCTTCAGCAATCTGAACAGTCGATAGCGGAACCTGTTGTAGGCCCTGGTGGTGTTGAGGTGGGCAAGATAGGAGTTAAGTGCTCCTACGTTGCGGTCAATCGACATGTCGTTGTCGTTGAGTATGATGAGGAGATTGTTCTTGTTGATTGATGCGTTGTTGAGTCCCTCAAATGCAAGTCCGCCGCTTATCGAGGCATCGCCGATTACGGCTACGACATTGCGTCGCGGCTTGTCGTTGTTCAGCTCCGAGGCCATTGCCATACCGAGTGCTGCCGAAATGGAGTTGGAGGCGTGACCGGCTGTGAAGGTGTCGTAGGGGCTCTCTTCGGGATTGGGAAAACCGCTAAGACCGCCAAACTTGCGATTGGTGTCAAACTTGTCGCGGCGACCTGTGAGCAGCTTGTGCCCATAGGCCTGATGCCCGACATCCCACACAATGCGGTCGTAGGGGGTGTTGAACACATAGTGCAGTGCCACGGTGAGCTCCACCGCACCCATGCTCGATGCAAAGTGCCCGGGATTGGTCGACAGGGAGTTTATAAGGAAGTCGCGTATTTCGGCGCAGACTGCAGGTAGCTTTTCCGTCGGCATTCGGCGAAGGTCGGCGGGAGTGTCAATCGTTTCGAGCAGAGGGTAGCGCTTGGATTCAACGCTTTCATTATTATCAGGATTTTCCATTACTATCGCGTATATACTTTTTATAGATAGGTACAAATACGACTATTCCCGACACGATGATGATGAACATCGTCCATGCCGTGAATCCCCGCGCCGAAATCATTAGATAGCACAGGAAGAGCCACAGCAGAGCGAGGCACGTGAAACGGAATATCATATAACCTTTCATTACGAGAGCATTAATCATCGACCGCGCATGCGGTCGAGCGTTAATATGCAAAATCTATGATGCAAATATACCAAAGTTTTGTGTTATAACCTAATAAAAAACGCCCTGCCTCAACAAGGCAGGGCGTAAATGGTTGTATAAGATGGCTGTTATCCGCCAAAATTGTCGTACATGAGATTTTCCGAGGGAACTCCGAGGTCCCACAGCATCTTCTCGACAGCCTTGCTCATGGGGCCGGGGCCGCACATGTAGTACTCGATGTCCTCGGGTGCGGGGTGGTTCTTCAGGTAGGTTTCGTAGATTACCTGATGAACGAATCCCGGGGTGTACTTGACGCCTGCAGCATCGGCTGCGGGGTCGGGACGATCGAGGGCAAGGTGGAACTTGAAGTTGGGGAAGTCCTTCTCAAGCTGCAGGAAGTCCTCAAGGTAGAACACTTCGTTAAGCGCACGTGCGCCGTAGAAGTAGTTCATGACGCGGTCGGTAGTGTTGAGCGTGCGTGTCATGTGCATGATCTGCGCGCGCAGAGGAGCCATACCGGCGCCACCGCCTACCCACATCATCTCGTTCTTTGAGTCGAAGATAGGATGGAAGTCGCCGTAAGGGCCGCTCATGATTACCTTGTCGCCGGGCTTCAGGGTGAAGATGTAGGACGATGCGATACCGGGCATTACATCCTGGAATCCCACCTGGGGTTTCGGCTTGAAGGGCGGTGTCGCGATGCGCACGGTGAGCATTATGCGGTCGCCTTCGGCAGGGTAGTTGGCCATAGAGTAGGCGCGTACTGTGGGTACGGTGTTTTTGCATTTGAGCGTGAACAGTCCGAACTTCTCCCATGAGGGCATGTACTCTTCGCCGATCAGCGACTTGTCGATGTCGACATTGTAGTCCATTTCGTAGGTGGGAATCTTAATCTGTGCATAGGAGCCGGGAATGAAGTTCATGTGCTCGCCCGGAGGAAGTGCCACGATGAACTCCTTGATGAATGTTGCGACATTCTTGTTGGAGATCACCTCGCATTCCCACTCCTTGACATCGAGCACCGATGCGGGTACGCCTATCTTCATGTCCTCCTTAACCTTTACCTGACAGCCGAGTCGCCAGTGGTCCTTGAGCTGCTTGCGGGTAAAGTGTACGGTTTCGGTGGGAAGCACGTCGCCACCACCATTGAACACCTGCACCTTGCACTGTCCGCAGCTTCCCTTTCCGCCGCAGGCCGACGACAGGAAGATGTTTTCATCGGAGAGTGTCGAGAGCAGCGACTTGCCCGAATTGGCGAACACATCCTTGTCATCGTTGATGACAATGTGCACTTTGCCCGAATGAACGAGAAATTTCTTGGCCACCAGAAGTACGGTCACCAGGATGAGCGTGATTATAAGGAATATTATCACGCCCGACATTATGGTCAGGGTGCCTATGTTGGCACCAAGCGTTATCATTGCAGTCATATCCATATTGCTCATTAGATTTTAATGCCGAGGAAACTCATGAACGCAATGCCCATAAGACCCGTGATGATGAATGTTATGCCCACACCGCGCAGAGGCTTGGGAATGTTGCTGTACTCCTGCAGGCGCTCGCGTATTGCGGCTATGGCCACGATGGCGATGAGCCAGCCGAGTCCCCAACCGGCACCGGCGCAGCAAGCAGTCCACACGCTCGGGAAGTCACGCTGCTGCATGAAGAGCGAGCCACCGAGGATGGCGCAGTTAACCGCGATGAGCGGAAGGAATATACCGAGCGACGAGTAGAGCGCGGGGCTGAACTTCTCGACGGCCATCTCAACGAACTGGGTGAGTGACGCAATCACGGCTATGAACATGATGAGCGAGAGGAAGCTGAGGTCGACATCGGCATATTCGGGGCCGAGCCATTTCAGCGCTCCGGCACGCAACACGTAGTTTTCGAGCAGGTAGTTGATGGGCAGCGATATCACAAGCATGAACGTTACTGCGGCACCGAGGCCGAGAGCGGTCTTGACATTCTTGGATACGGCAAGGAATGAACACATGCCTAAGAAGTAGGCAAATATCATATTGTCGACAAATATCGACCGGATAAAGATATTGAAATTTTCCATTGTTGTCTATCTTTAAGCTATTGACATTACCATTATTCCTGCAGGTCCTTGTTATAGATTCGGTGAACCCAGATGATGCAAGCCACGACGATGAGGGCCATCGGGGGAAGAATCATGAGGCCGTTGTTGGCATAACCGTGTTCATACCAGCTCTGAGGAATCACCTGGAGTCCCCATATTGTGCCGCTTCCGAGGAGTTCGCGGAAGAATGCCACGATTATAAGGATGATGGCGTAACCGATGCCGTTGCCGATGCCGTCGAGAAACGAAGGCCAGGGCTTGTTGCCCATTGCAAACGCTTCAAGGCGTCCCATCAGGATACAGTTGGTGATTATGAGGCCGATGAACACCGACAGCTGCTTGCTGACATCGTATTGGTAGGCTTTGAGCAGCTGGTCTACGATTACCACAAGACCGGCCACGACTACAAGCTGCACGATGATGCGGATGTTGGTGGGGATGGTCTTGCGGAGCAGTGAAATGATGACATTGGAGAATGCCAGCACGGCGATCACCGATATACCCATGACAAATGCCGGCTCAAGCTTTGCCGTTACGGCAAGGCATGAGCAGATACCGAGAATCTGGACAATGACAGGATTGTCCTTTGAGAGCGGATTGATTAGTGCGCTCAGGTTTTTATTGTTGGTTGCCATTGTCGTTACTGTTGATTGTTGTTAAGACTTTGTAGGAATTTAGTGTATCCGCCAAGGCAGTTGTCGATCATCGAGGCTACACCTTTGGAGGTGATTGTTCCGCCCGATATGGCATCGACCTTGTCTTCGCCGTTCAGGGGAGCTTGTCCGGCCTTCACCACGGCGATGGGCAGGAATCGTCCTTCCTTGAATAGGTGCAGGTTGTTGAACTGGTTGCTGAACGCGGGCTTTTCGATTTCGGCTCCAAGTCCGGGAGTTTCACCCTGGTGTGCGAAGTAGGCTCCGTATATGGTCGATCCGTCGCTGTTGACCGAGATGTAGCCCCAGATAGGGCCCCATAGTCCGGCACCGTACACGGGCAGGATGTACTTCACGTCGTTAGGCGATAACGTGCACACGTAAACCGGCATCTCACGCTGGTCGACAGGACGCTTGCTCTGTTCTGACACGTTTACATCAAAGGCATTTCCCTCGATGCGTTCACCCTGTGAGTTTACGATGTACTGTTCGGTGACATACTTGTTGAAGTCGGATATGACATCGGCCTTGTCGGGCGTGATGTGTACCGACGCAAGTATCTGCTTCATCTTGTCGGCATTTGCGTTGTCGACCTGAAGCGGCTTCAATGACAGTGCGGCGAATGCCAAGGCGGCTCCCACGACCACTGCCAATACTACTATATATATTATAGTATAGATATTGCTTTGCTTATTCATAGGTTATTCGGCATTAGCATTCAGACGACGCATGCGACGACGAATGTTGGATTGAACAACAAAATAGTCTATAGCGGGCGCGAGCGAGTTCATCAACAGTACTGCAAGCATGGCGCCTTCGGGGTAGCCGTTGTTGTAGGTGCGGATGAGTATCGCAATTGCTCCGAGGAAGAAACCGTAGATGTACTTACCGGTATCGGTGCGGGCTGCGGTTACAGGGTCGGTGGCCATGAATACTGCGGCAAAAGCAAATCCGCCAAGCATCAGCTGGTCGACCGGCGACAGGAGCGAAACGGGGTAGGTGGGCGTTGCAAATGCATTGGCGATGGCTGCCATTACGAATCCGCCGACGAATACCGACAGGATTATGCGCCAGCTTGCGATGCCGGTAAGCAGAAGTATAGCCGCACCGATGAGGATGCAGAGTGTCGATGTTTCACCCACCGAGCCGGGGATAAGGCCGAGGAACATGTCCCATGACGAGATGTCCTGTCCCACGACATTGGTTATCTTCAGGGTGTCGCCAACATTGGTGGCAATCTGTCCGAGCGGGGTGGCTCCCGAGAATCCGTCGACCGGAGTTCCGTTGCCGAGTCCGCATATCGGATTAACGGGCACGAATACATTGTCGCCGCTCATCTTTGACGGATATCCGAAGAAGAGCACGGCACGGGTTACAAGTGCTACGTTGAATATGTTGTAGCCTGTACCTCCGAATACTTCCTTGACGAAGATTACCGAGAATGCCGTTGCTACGGCTATCATCCAAAGCGGAGTTTCAATGGGGCAGATGAGGGGAATGAGCATTCCCGACACGAGGAATCCTTCCTGAATCTCCTCTTTGCGCCACTGGGCTACCATAAATTCGATTCCAAGTCCCACGGCGTAGGACACGATTATGCGTGGAAGCATTGCAAGAAATCCGTAGGCCATTAGCTGCCAGAAGGGGAAGTCGGTTTCTCCTATTGCGAGCCAGTGCTGGTAGCCTACGTTGTACATGCCGAATAACAGACACGGCATAAGCGCCAGTACCACGATTATCATCACGCGCTTGGAGTCGATGCTGTCATGAATGTTGACTCCCGATGTAGAAGTGGTGTTGGGCGTGAACAAGAATGTCTCAAAGCCGTCAAAGACCGAGTGGAATGCATGCAGCTTTCCTCCGGGTTCAAAGTTAGGCTTGATACGATTTAGAAAATTTCTAAGCGATTTCACTGTTTATGAGATTATTGCTGTTTATATCAACTGAGTTCTTTGCGCAGGTAGTCGAGGCCTTCCTGCACGATTTTCTGCAATTCGAGCTTTGAAGGGTCGACATATTCGCACAGCGCGAAGTCCTCGGGTGCCACTTCGTAGATTCCGAGTTGCTCCATGCGGTCGATGTTGCGTGATATTATTGCTTTTATAAGGTATTCGGGCATGATGTCCATCGGCATTACCTTTTCGTAGATTCCCGACATTATCATTGCTCGGCGTCCGCCCTGCAGTCGTGCGTCGGGGCAGAACAGCTTGTTGAGGAAGTGTCCCGGGAACGAGTGGCTGAAGCTCATCTTGCGGGGCGAGAGTGAGGCCCATCCCATGAATTCGTGGAAGTCGTCGCCTTCGGCTATCACCGTCACCTGATAATATGGATAACGCAGATAGCCTTCAGGACTTTCGTGAGTACCCGTGAGCACGTTGCCCGATATTATGCGGTGGTGGATGGCGTCGTCGTTTACATTGCCTTTAAGTATTGAAGCAAGGTCGGCGCCTATCTTTGTTATGACATATCGCGGTGTCGTGACTTCGCATCCGGTTACTGCCACGAGCGTGTCGGTGTCGAGTCGTCCGGTCGACAGGAGCTTGCCTATGCGCAATAAGGTAGTTGCGTCGAGAGTCCACACGATGTCGCCTTTGTTGACCGGCTTTACGTTACAAATCTGGACTCCTGCGTTGCCGGCGGGATGGGGGCCTTCAAATACCACGTGCTCAACTCCCTCGACCGATGCGAGGCAGCTACCCTGGCGTATGCCCAGATATATCTTTCCGTCGGTAAGCTTTTGCAGAAGCTTTACGGCTTTGTTAAGCTCGTTGATGCGGGGGCTGAGCATGCTCTCGAAGTCGGGAGCGAGCGGAGCCGAGTCGAAACCGGTGATGAATATGTCGCGGGGAGCCGCTCCGGGAGCCGGAACTATGTTGTAGGGACGCTGACGCAACAGTGCCCATAGTCCGGAGTCAAGCAGTAGCTGTTGAGCCCGTGTGCGGTCGTTGATGCCTTCGGTTTCAAAAGTGATTGAATTCCCGGCATCCTCGGCCGGAGTGATTACAATGCGCTCAAGTTTTCGACGCTCCCCCCTTATGACGCCAGTCACGGTGCCTGCTATGGGTGATGTCACTACGATGTCGGTAAACTGCTTGTCATGGAACAGCTTGGAGCCTACCTCCACCGAGTCGCCCTCTTTAACATCGACTTTCGGCACAATGCCGCTGTAATCGTCGGGGACTATGGCGCATGTCGCGGGCTTGACCGTAATCGGGGCGGCATCGGCTGCAGCTCCTCTGATTTTGATGTCAAGGCCTTTCTTTAACGTAACGATTTTAGCCATTTTTAGTGTATAGGGTAATATGTATTTATTATATTATTGTGCAAAGTTATCTAATAATTTTATATTGGCTTAACTTTGCTTGGGAAAAATTTGCCGTAATAATTATTTTGTGTCAATTGACGGATATTTTATTAAATTATGTTGTTAAACATGCTTATTCGCTTATGGTGGTTGTGCGTTTGATAAATTAATAAAAATCGACAAGCAAAATTTGGTTTGTAAGAAACAAAATAATAAATTTGCATATCCAATTAACGAAAGGTTGTGAATTGGAAGCTAGTTAACAACATAAAATCAATACCGGAATCGGGAGAGATTGAATTCAAAAGCAGTGCGAAAGCTTAATTTCATATCGGAGAATTTACTTGATTCTTAAATCATGCAGTATAAGTTTTGCCGCATTACTCGCCGAACCAACTCACAGTCGTTTTTCGGTCCATGAACATAAAACAAAGAAACGAAAATAAATAATTAAAAGAATTAATCCATTAATAACAAATTTAAAAATTTATTCTTATCACAATTATGGAAGCTCAAAAGCCCAACTCAGGAGCCGCTCCGGCTCAGAAGAAGAACGTTCAACCCGAAGGTTCTAAAGTACGCGGTATCAAGAATGCATTCTTGGTAATCGTTGTTTGCTTTATCGTAGCAGTTTGCTTATTTGCATTTTGGTTCGGTCATGACTCACACTTCGACGAAGCCGGTCATCCTCAGGACATTTGGGGTACCATCTACATGGGTGGTGTAATCGTGCCTGTTCTTCAGACTCTGTTCCTCACTGTAATCGTTCTCTCTGTAGAGCGTTGGATCGCCCTCTCAAGCGCAAAGGGTAAAGGTAACATCTCTAAGTTTGTCGCTAACGTTAAGAAGTGCCTCCAAAGCAACGACATCGCCGGCGCACAGGAACTCTGCAAGAAGCAGAAGGGTAGTGTTGCTGCTGTAGTATCGGCCGCTCTCGTTCGCTACAAGGAAATGGATGCCAACACCGTTCTCAGCAAGGAGCAGAAGATTGCAACCCTCCAGAAGGAAGTAGAAGAGGCTACCGCTCTTGAAATGCCCGCTCTTCAGCAGAACCTCCCCATCGTTGCAACTCTTACCACTCTCGGTACACTTGTCGGACTTCTCGGTACTGTAATCGGTATGATCAAGTCATTCCAGGCTCTTGCAGCATCAGGTGCTCCTGACTCAACTGAACTTTCAACCGGTATCTCTGAGGCACTTATCAACACTGCCTTCGGTATCGCAACCGGTGCATTTGCAGTTATCTCTTATAACTTCTACACCAACAAGATTGACAACCTCACCTACGCAATTGATGAGATTGGCTTCTCAATCGTGCAAACATTTGCAGCTACTCACTAATCCCGTTGTCTTTCCGAATAAACAATAATAACCTGTTAATTAACGAAAAACAATGGGAAAAGTAAAAATTAAAAGAAAGAGTACCCTCATCGACATGACCGCGATGAGTGACGTGACTGTTCTTTTGCTTACTTTCTTCATGTTGACCTCTACCTTCCTTCAGAAGGAGCCGGTAACGGTGCTCACTCCGTCGTCAGTGTCGGAAATCAAGGTGCCTGTTACCAACTACTCGACGATTCTCATATCGCCCGAGGGAAAGGTATTCCTATCGGTAGCCGGTGACGCCGACTCTACTTACTCGACCGAAAAGGTGAGAGCTGAGTTGATTCGTAACGCGGTTTCCGAATATAACAAGACCCATAGTAACAAAATACAGCTCACAAACGAACAGGTTGCCAAGTTCTCGAAGATGAATATGTTCGGGGTTAAACTTTCCTACCTGCCGGAATTCCTCGACCTGCCGCAAATCAAGCAGGATGAGATTATCTCCGACATGAACAATGACATGGTTGGAATCCCCGTCGATGACAACAAGGACCTTGGTAAACCTAATGAGTTTCAAATCTGGATGCGTGCCATCTACAATTCATCCAATCCCAACCTCGAGCAGGCGATCAAGAGTGGCGAGGGTATAGCCGTAAAGGCTGACAAGGATACGCCCTACGATGTCGTACACAACGTGCTCGACAATCTGCAGACGCTAAAGATGAATAAGTTCAGCTTGATGACCGCATTAAAAACCGAGAACGATTAATCATTATGGCACAGATAGAACAATCCGATAAGGGCGGCAAAAAGAAAAAAGGCGCCCAGAAAAAGATGCAAATCCACGTGGACTTCACTCCCATGGTGGACATGAACATGCTTCTTATCACGTTCTTCATGCTTTGTACCACGATGATTAAGTCGCAGACACTGCAAATCTCACTCCCCTCTAATGAGAAGGTTGAGCAGGAGCAGCAGAACAAGACAAAGCAGTCAGAAGCCGTGACACTCATTCTTGACACCGAACGTGACAGTGAGGGTAATGTGAAGGTTGATCCCGATTCGGGTAAGCCCGCCCACATCATCTACTATTACGAAGGTAAGGCGGAAGTCGCTGATGAAAACCATGACGGACTGATCGACAACTCCAACCTCAAGGTTGAGAAGTTTGTCGGTAACGAGAATGGTGAGGTTCAGGGTATCCGTAAGATTCTTCACAACCGCAACAAGCAGGTACTTGAGAAAATCGATGTTCTCAAGACTCAATGGAAGAATAAGGAGTTGACCGATGAGGAATATCAGGCAAAGGCCAAGCAGATTCGTAACGACTCTACGCTTACCCGCCCGGTTGTCATCATCAAGGCCGGTCCCAACGCTTCTTGGGAAAGCTTGATCAGCGCTCTTGACGAAATGCAGATTAACCAGATTTCTCGATACCAGATTGATAATATCAACGGAGTTGACTCTGCTTTGATATTTGACTATCAGGCTAAGAATCCGCGTAAATAATGATGAATGGCTATATGTTTAACTATTAAAACTGAAAAGAAATGGCAAAAGATGTAGATCTTTCATCAAAAGAATGGCGCGATATAGTCTTTGAAGGTAAAAACAAAGAATTTGGTGCATACGAGCTCCGTAAGGAATCGGACGCTCGTCACAATAAGGCGATGATTGTTGTTGTAATCATCATTGCAATAGCATTCTTGCTTCCCCTTGTAATCAACACTGTGCTTCCCAAGGCCGAAGAGCGTCCCGAGGACCTCACCGAGCAGGCTATGGTGAATCTTGCCAACGACGCTGTCGAAGAGGAAGAGGAGCCCGAAGAGGAGCAGCAGCGTTACGAAGAGGAGCAGCCCGAAGTTCTTCCCGAGGAAGTGCTCAATACCGTTAAGGTTACCGAGCTCGCCATTGTAGAGGACGAAAAGGTTAGCGCCGAGGATGAAATCAAGACTCAGGACGAATTGAAGGAAACTACGACCGCTTTCGGTCAGAGCGACTTCGACCAGGGTACTGATGACCGTAACGTAGTGCGTGAACACAAGGACGAAATCGTCGTTGAAGAGAAGAAGCCCGAAGAGGAAAACAAGGTATTTACTGCAGTTGAGCAGATGCCCCAGTTCCCCGGTGGTGATGCTGAACTCATGAAGTATATTCAGAGCCACCTTAAATATCCCCCCGTGGCAATGGAAAACAACATCCAGGGTCGTGTTACGATTCAGTTCGTTGTTACCAAGACCGGTAAGGTGGGTGAGGTTAAGGTAGCCCGTGGTAAGGACCCCGACCTCGACAAGGAGGCAATGCGCGTGGTTAAGTCGCTTCCCGACTTTATCCCCGGCAAGATGAACGGACAGGCAGTTAACGTGTGGTACACCGTGCCTATCACATTCAAGCTTCAGGGTATCTAATCGGTATACAAACATCATTCCCTATATATAAGAGGCATGGCCATTGGCCATGCCTCTTTGTTTTTATGTGCTAAAATCAAATATTTATGAACAACATCTAAAATTTATGAAAAATCGGTGTGCGGTACATCTTTTTTCACTATCTTAGCATATTGTTAAATAACCAAATGAAAGCTTATGGCAACAGATAATAACATGGAATATGACGAAGCGCAGGCAGTGAAGTTCATCCGCGACTACATGCCGGCCGATAAGCGTGACCTGTATGACGATGACGAGATAATCAATATCATCGACATGATATGGGATTACTATGAGGACAACGGTCTGCTTGAAATCTCGGCCGACTACGATGACGACGATCAATCGCCCGAACTTCCCGACATAATAAAGTATGTGAAGAAGATGCTTGCCAAGGACAAGTTGGCGGTGGTTGATGTCGACGATGTGCATTATATCGTTGAAGGCGAGTTGGCCTATGAGAAATCGATAGGTGCATTGGAGGATTAGGTAAATGCTTATGAAATCGTTGAGCCGTTATTTCACTACTCTGTTTATCGCGATATTCATCGCGTCGATCGCTCCTGCCGAGTGCGAGGCACAGGGATTCTTGAAGACATTGAAGGAAAAGGTGTCGGGAACAAAAAACGAAGACTCCAAGACGAAAGGGAAAAAGTCGAAGAAGGACGACAATGTCGACATAATGGATCTTTCGCTCGACGAGAATCTGATGCGTCCCATTGTTCCGGTTAAGGAGCATGACAAAGTGGCTGCCTACATGAAAAGGCTCGCCCGCAATCTTGCATCGCGCAAGCGCGAGCGCATCGAGATGCTTCGTGACGGGGAGGTGATTGTGGCAACTATTGGTACCGACGCGCTGTTTGCTCCCAATGACTCGGTGCTCCGTCAGTCGGCGGGTGAATTGCTGGAACCCTATAAGCACCTGTTAAAGTCGATGGGCATGTATAAGATACTTGTTGTGGCCCACACCGACGACACCGGTTCTGAAAAGTACACCAATCATCTAAGTGAATTGAGAGTCGAAGCTGTATATAAGTGGTTGCGGCACGGTGTTGCCGGCAATGTGGAGATTGTGCCTTACGCTCTCGGCTCTTCCGACCCGCTGTTACCTAACAACAGCACCGCCAACCGTCGGTCCAACCGTCGCATTGAGATTTTCATTGTCCCCAACAAGCTGATGCTTGAAATGGCCAAATCCAATAAATTGCAATAAATTCAAGTTATATTTTTTAATATTTTATATAAGGAAAAATGAGGAGTAAACTACTTGCTTGCGGAGCAGTGCTTTTGGCTATCTCTTGTTCTCAGAACAAGCCTGCCGGAGGCGATTACAGTGTTAGTGCTAATGTTGGTGACGAAGCCAATGGAAAAATGGCCTACATCGTCAACTACGACAATGGCGACCTACTTGACAGTGCGGTTGTAGCCGATGGAAAAGTATTTTTGAAGGGAACTATTGACAGTCCCGTGCTTGCTCGTCTTATTGTAGGCGGACAGCGCAGCGGAACTCTTGTTGTGGAGCAGGGCGACATCGTGCTCGATGACGAAGCCATGCCTTCGGGAACACCGCTTAACCAGCTGTTTGCCGATTTCCGTCACAATGAGGACTCGGTGGGAATCGCTTATGGCGATGCCGACAGCGACTCGTTGCGTGCCGCTATATACAATGATTTCCAGGTGATGAGCGACAAGTTTGTTGCCGATAACAACGACAACCCCGTAGGCTACTATGTCCTTTTGTCACGTGCCTACGATTTCAGCTCCGAGGAGCTTGACAGCGTGCTTGCACTCTATCCGTCATTTGGCGAGTATAAGCGCATCTCCGACCTTGTCGATATGAAGAAGCGTGCTGCAGCTACTGCTGCAGGCAACCGTTATGTTGACTTTACTATCGAAGGCGATTCGGCTCAGAGCCTTAGCGACTATGTAGGTAACGGTAAGTACACTCTTGTCGACTTCTGGGCAAGCTGGTGTGGTCCCTGCCGTCGTGAAATGCCTGTAATCAAGGAGCTTTACGAGGAATTCGGTTCTAAGGGCCTTCAGGTTCTCGGCGTTGCCGTGTGGGACGAGAAGGACGCTTCAGTCAAGGCTATCGAGCAGCTTGAACTTCCCTGGCCGCAGATTCTGAATGCTCAGACAGTGCCTACTGACATATATGGTATCTCGGGTATACCCCACATTATGCTCATCGACCCCGAAGGCGTGATCGTGGCTCGCGGAATGCAGGGCGATTCACTTCGCAAGGTTGTGCGCGAAACAATGGCTAATTACACTCCTGTAGCCAAATAAGTATGCGACGCCATGCGACGATCGTGATGATAAAGCCGATTATTGCACCTGCTGCATCGGCTATGAAATCATAGACATCTTCGCCGCGTCCCATTGCCATTAAGCCTTGGAGCAGCTCTATAGCTCCGCCGAAGGCTATTGTGGCGATAAGAAACAACAATAATATAACGAGCGGAGCCTTCTTTTGAGGGTTCCGCTTTTTGCGCATATAATCGAATGACAGACACAGCATTATGCCCATCATCATTATGGCGTGTACAACCTTGTCGGCCCCCGGAAAGAGCGGAATATCCATGTCGGGAAGCGGGCGGGGAACGAGTGTGAGATAAAGGACGGCCATAATGCAAACGACCGAGAATATGCAGGGAGGAAGTGAGGTCAAAAATTTGGTTAATTTCATTTTTACTAAATTTTTATGCAAAATTAATGACAAATTATATATTTCAGTCGTTGTAGTGTGACATATTGTAACTTTTTAGCTAATTTTGTACCTCAAAAATTGAAAATATGGCCGGAAAAGCGCAATTTGGCAGTAAAATAGGACTAATAGCAGCAACGGTGGGCTCGGCCGTGGGGCTCGGAAACGTGTGGCGTTTCCCTGCCGAAACTCAGAGCAATGGTGGAGCGGCGTTTTTGCTACTCTATATAGCGTGTGTATTTTTACTCGGTATACCGGTCATGCTGGCCGAGTTTTCATTAGGCCGTGGCAAGCGAAGCGATGCCGTCGGGGTATTTCGCAAGCTGTCGCCTCACAGTGGCTGGTGGATTGTAGGAGCTGTGGCCATCCTCGCCTCCTATCTGATTCTCTCTTTCTACATGGTTGTTGCCGGATGGACGCTTGAGTATCTGTGGCAGTCGGTTACCGGTTACCTGTATGAGCCTATCAATGCCGTAGCGGCCAATGCAGGAGTCGAAGGTCTTGAGCAGCAGTTTAAGCTGCGTATGCAGGAGTTTATCGTTCAGGACAGCCGTCCGTTGATAATGACCTATATAATGTTGCTCATCAATGCAGGAATATTGATGATGGGAGTTCAGAAAGGTATTGAGAAGATGTCAAATATCCTCATGCCGCTTCTTTTCCTGTTGTTGCTGATATTTGCCGGCGTGTCACTCACATTCCCCAAGGCAATGGAAGGATTGGAATTTTTCCTCAATCCCGACTTTTCAAAGATAACGCCGTCGGTAGTGGTGAATGCACTCGGACAGGCATTTTTCTCGCTATCGCTCGGTATGGGTATTCTCATCACCTATTCAAGTTACTTCCCCAAGAACACCAAGCTTACCCGCACGGCTGTAACGGTGTCGATGCTCGACCTGCTTGTGGCAATCATGATGGGTGTCATCATCTTCCCGGCGGTAAAGTCGTTCGGACTCGATGAGGGAGGTCTTGAAGGTGCTACATTGGTATTTGTCACGCTGCCCGAAGTGTTTGCACAGATGCCCGTCACGCAGTTGTGGTCGATTCTGTTCTTCCTGCTTCTGCTTGTGGCCGCACTCACATCCACAATCTCGCTTGCCGAGGTGTCGATTGCTTTCATGCAGGATCGCTTCAGGCTGCGTCGCACTACGGCATGTATAGCGGTGATAGCTCCATTGTTTGTCCTCAGCACTCTTTGCTCTTTGTCGCAGGGTTCGCTGTCCGATTTCAGGATTGCTGGATTCACGCTGTTTGACTTCCTTGACAACACGGCCACCAACTATATGCTACCGCTCGTTGCAATATTCACGTGCATCTATCTCGGATGGTTTGCACCGAAGGGATATTTCTATAATGAACTCACCAATCACGGCTCGATATCGACACGCATCTATACGACATTGCTCTTTGTGGTTCGTTTTGTAGCTCCCATATTGATTGCCGTTATCTTGTTTGCAAAAATCTTTGAATAGACATGGCTGAATCACGTGCTCAATTTGTAACCCGCCTCGGGGTGATTGCCACTACCGTTGGTTCGGCTGTAGGACTTGGCAATATATGGCGTTTCCCCTATGAAGCCGGTGTTCACGGCGGCGGAGCGTTCCTTCTGTTCTACATCGTGTTTATATTCTTGATCGGCGTCCCCGTCATCTGTGCCGAATTCATCATGGGACGCGGTGCGCGCAGCAACATTTTCGGTGCATTCCGCAAGCTACATTCAACCCGACAGTGGGCGTGGATAGGCTACATGGGCATCTTGTCGTCGATACTCATTCTGTCGTTCTACTCGGTCGTTGCTGGATGGACGGTGGAGTACTTCGTGCAATCGGTTACAGGTGCCATCGACACTATTGCCGAGGGCGAGCGTCACTCGTCGTTTGACACATTCTCTACCGGTCTTAAGCCTGTGATGTGGACTCTTATTTTCCTGCTTGCCAATGCCGTGATACTGTTGCGTGGCGTTCAGAGTGGAATCGAGAAGGTTTCCAACATCCTTATGCCCGTGTTGTTCCTGATTCTGATTGTATTCTGCATCAACTCGTTGTTGATGCCCGGAGTGGGAGAGGGAATGCGATTCCTCTTTAGCCCCGACTTTTCAAAGGTCGACTCGTCGGTGCTTATTGGTGCATTGGGTCAGGCATTTTTCTCGTTGTCGCTCGGTCTTGGCACCATGATGACCTATGCGAGCTACTTTTCCGACCGCACTCCGCTTGTGAAGAGCGCGTCGATTATAGCTGTGCTTGACACCGTTGTAGCTGTGTTGGCCGGTATCATCATTTTCCCGGCAGTGTTTACCTACGGCTCCGAACCGGCAGCCGGTCCCAAACTGGTGTTTGAGGTTCTTCCCGCCATCTTCCATCAGATGCCCGGCGGCGTATTCTGGTCGGCACTGTTCTTCTTCCTGCTCATGGTCGCATCATTGACCTCGACCATCTCAATGAGTGAAATATGCATTGCATTCTTTACCGAGCAATTCGGCATTAGCCGACGCAAGGCGACGCTGCTTAATGCCGGCATAGCCATGGTGCTTGGCACACTGTGCGCTCTTTCATTCGGCCCGTTGAGCAATGTGTCGATATTCGGACAGTCGTTCTTCGGATTGTTTGATTACGTTACGAGCAACATATTCCTTCCGCTCGGCGGTATGCTCATATCGATATTTGTCGGTTGGTTTCTTGACCGCCGTGTGCTTCGTGAGCAACTGCGCGGTACAGGCTCAATCAAGGGCTGGATCTACAAGGTGATTGTAATATGCCTGCGTTATGTCGCTCCCACCGGCATTGCGCTTGTGTTCCTTTCCGGTCTTGATATCATCTGATAATATAGCCGTCACGGCTCTATATAACGACAACGGCGCGGGATTCATTTTCCGCGCCGTTGCTGTTGATTGTTACTGTTGACTCGTCTGCGTCACTACGATAGTATCTTCCTCGTAACCGTATTCCCCGATTGTTATTTTCAGCGATCTTGTGTGGCCTGTATCGTTGGGCTTGAGCTCGATTTTGATGTTATTGTCATTAGACGACATGGTGTACCATTCTCCGGTCATATCCTTGGCGGGTTTCTTAACTTCGACTGTGTTGCCTGAACCGTCGGTAATTTCAAATTTGCACACCCACCATGCGCTTTTCCATGAATCGCTCTTATTTTCGGCGGTTATCGTCAGATTCACGGTTTGTTCTTTGCCGTCAACCGTTATGTCCTCGTTCTCAAATGTGTAATGATAGAATCGGTCAACATATTCCTTTTCATCATCTTTGCAGGCGGTCAACAACACTGTCATCAACCACCCGATAAATAAAATCTTGGGTATTCTCATAGCTAAAATCCATATATGTATATGTGTTCTTTTTTAGAAATATATGTCCTATTTCTTGGATCAGATGATGATGATGGGTAATCATCGCATGCGTACCACCCGTCGCAATTGCCATCCCAGCCCCAATTACAATGGTAAAGCACTTCAAGGATTAAACGTTGATTTCTAGATGAAATAGGCCTATATTTACTAGAATATCCATCAATAATCCAAGCATGTGCGAATTCGTTATCATTAGAAATTCCTCCTATTATGTGTGGATAGCCTTTTTTTAGATTATTAATCAGTCCATTATCATCTATCTCTCCATTTGCATAACTACAATTGTATCCTTGCCATTTTAAATAATTATATGCATCTTTTAATGTCGCAGAACTTGAATTACACCCAAATTTAGTTTTGCATCCATATGCGATTTCTTTAGTGAATGGAGCTACATATTCGCCTCTATATGTGCCCGCTTCAATTCTTGCGATTTCAGTTAGAAAGTCAAATTGCATAGCTAATGTTTCCCGTGATTCTCCTAGATAATGTTTACATTTAGTTATTGCTTGAGCAACTGCAGTAGATACGCATCCTAACGGCATATTGTGATTGTGATTTTCTGTATAGCATACGGGTATTTTATCATTGTATGGATGTCCTTGTCCCCATTGAGTTTTTACTATAGGGTCTATAAGTATTTCTTCATTAATATTGCTTCTGGAATAATTGGATGTATTGTAATATTCAATTATATCAGATTGCACTAAATGTTGAATGTCGTCAATTACTAACTTAAGTGTGGGAATTGAAATGGTATCAGTAATACTGCCTTTTTCACAGAATGCATAAACCTTATTCAATCTGTAGTCGTCTGAAACTATAGAAAATCCTTTTTCCCCATTAACAATGAATTCAATAATACTTATTGATGTGCGAATTGTATCAAAGTTTATACCTTTTATCTCCGCAATAGAATCAATATCTTTATTATTCAGATAATTTTTCAATGTTATAGATTCATCTTTCACTGAAATAACCATCGGCTTAGCTTCTGATCTACTGTTGGGATTGGTCCTATACCAAAACTCGCACATTAATTCGATTGCTTTGTCGGATTGTTGATTTACTTTTTCTTGAAATAATAATGGAGATTCATTATTGCATCCAAATAGGACGAAAAATGATAGAATAAATAGTAAATTTTTCATAATTAAAATTGTTAGTGTTTAAAATGATGTTTTAAAGAGTTAGCCAACCTTCATATTCGGAGCCAATAGTGGTTTTTATATTTATTTGATAAATACCAGATGTATTTCCTATATTTATACTTATAGGATGTTGAAGCGTGGAATATGAACATGTATATTTTTGACCGGTATTAATGTTTGTTATTGAAAACCAGGCATTCCCTTCATAAGATTCAAATGAGAAGTTAATAGTATCATTATGGTACCATGATACAACAGAAATAGTTTCATCATGTGGTTTAATATTAGAATCTGGTTTCTCCCTAATAGTAATATTAATAACACTATTGTTGCACTCAGATTCGTTTTCAGCATTAATTTGTGACCAATTAAATGCCACAGAAACAATGCATAGTAATGTAAGAAATATTTTTTTTCATAAATGTTAATTTGTTTTACACAAATTTAAGGCAGATAAAAAATATTTCAAAGAGGAAAATATTTAGAGATATTATGCAAATAGGAGTATAATGCGTTGATTTTCAGGAGATATAAAATTATTATTCATGCAAATGAGTAATGCTTTGATAATCATGGAATTAAAATGTCGAAAGGATAATTGGATAAGTAATTAATTGGAATGTAGCGTTTTAGTGTATGTTACATACGAATAAATTCGCATTTTGGGGGTTACATTTGATAATATACTCTTTCAATCTCTTCTTTTTGGAATATACACTAGGCCTTTTTAAGTTGGTGAATATGCAAATTGATTTTGTTGAGAATCCAGCAAAAGTGTAAATAAGAAAATTAATATCATCTTTGGAGAGCTGAGGCATTTCTTCTCTAAGTTTTGTTATGATTCCGTTTAAGTCTTGGTTTAGGTTATGCTCAAGTTCAGATCTGAATTTATGACCTTTCATATCCTCGATTATCTGTTGAGCTTTACGCGCTATTATTTTCTGTTTTTGTTTAGGTTCATCATCGTTATATGCGAATAATTCATCACAAATATTATTTACAATCTCAAATTTTTCTTTAATTAATCTAGCAATACTCTTTTGAAGACGTTCGCTGTATTGTTTATTTTTTGTAATTGAGCTATTTTTAATATTTAGTGTTGAAATTGAATCCTTCAATTCGTGTATTTGTTGTTTTAATTTATATTCTTTATGTTTTACTTTTTCATGAAGATAATATATTACACTGCATAATATAAAAATAGAAATTACAATTAACAATAATATTTTTATCTTATGGTTTTCAATATCAGACTCTGATTTCAAAGAGCGATATTTATAATATTCACTAATAGCACTTGGAACATTATTTTCAATTATAGAATAAAAAATAGAATCTTTTTTAGTTTGTAAATCAAGAATTATTTCTAATGCGTCATTATAGTTATTACAGCCTATTGCATATTCATATTCCATTTGTTTTAATGTTAACTGGTCATAGTTATCTTCTAAAGATTTTAGCTCACTTAAATAGAATTTTGCTAAATCTAATTTTTTTTGACTTATGGCAAGTCGTATTAGGTATATATAGCAATTGGGAATAGATTGTTTGTCTGAGTTTTTAAATAAAAAATTTATATTATCCATTAATCTATCATATTGTTGTAATTTATATAAAGAGATTAATTGTCGATATTTGCCGTAATTTATAAGCGATTTATCATTAATATAATTGTCCATTATACTGTCAGATAACTCGATACATCTATTGTATTCTCCATGGTTGGCATAGCTTGCTGCTAAATCAATCATGACATAACGGTAATTGTCATTTCTCCCTGATTTATTATAATGTTCAGCTGATTTGTGTAGTTTGTCAATGGCTTTTTCATCGTCATATGTTTCATTGAATATTTCACCCATTAATTCATATGCTCTACCTAAATAATAATTATCCTTTAATTGTAAGGCAATTTCTTCACATTCGATTGATGATATCATCCCTCCGCTATAATTACCATTATAAACGCGGATTCTTCCTTGGCAATATAGGGCCGTCATAAGATGATTCTTGTCATTATGTTCTCGAAAATAGTTTACAGCAATAGATATTAACGAATCGTTCATTTCAATAATATAATTGCGATATTGAGCGTGAGAATATAATACAGCATATAAGGCCTGGTTATATCCTTTCAGTGAAGTTGAATTTATATTGCGCAATATGGATAAGGCAGAATCAGGTTGTTCTGTCATTAATGATTCTGCTAAAATAAGATTTTTCTTTGTTGTTGAATCTGAACAAGCAATAAAAATCGGAATGAGTATAGCAAATAATAACTTAATATAATATTTCATAGATTTGATATATATTGTACAAATATAATATTTTTATTGATTAATATTATCGTTTATAAAATTAATACTAAATATAATGTTGATTTAAATTAAGCGAAATCTCTACTTTTTGTAATGTGACTTTGCAAATATTTGTGATTGATTTGCGTCTTGTGAGGTGTGAAACTATAAAAATTAGGCCTTCGGCGTAGTGCTGAAGGCCTTTATTATGTACGTTGTTTGTGTTATTATTAGTCGGCGAGGCGTTTTATCAACTCTTCGAGGGTGAGGAGTTCCTGATCGCCCGTTGTCATGTTTTTAAGCGTTACCTTGTTTTCGGCAAGTTCGGTTTCTCCGACTATGGCAACGAATGGTATTGCCAATGCGTTGGCATAAGCCATCTGCTTTTTCATCTTGGAATTTTCAGGGAATATCTCGGCCGACACTCCGGCTGTGCGAAGATGCTTTATCATCTGCATCGATGCACGGGCTTCGCTCTCGCCGAAGTTGGTAAACATCACCTTGACCGTGTCGAGTGCGTCGGCCGGATAGAGGTCGAGTGCATTGAGAACATCGTAGATGCGGTCGGCTCCGAACGATATGCCCACGCCCGACACGCCCGGCATTCCGAATACGCCGGTAAGATTGTCATATCGGCCGCCGCCGGTGATTGAGCCTATTGCAACATCACAAGCCTTTACCTCGATTATTGTGCCGGTATAGTAATTGAGGCCTCGTGCGAGCGACACATCGAGGTCGAGCTCGGCATTGAGTCCGAGTCTTTCGGTGCCACCGATGACTTCGCGCAGCTCCTCGATGCCTTTTCGTCCTATTTCCGAAGAGGCGAGGATGCCCTCCATTGTGGCGAGTCGCTCGGCTACGCTTCCCGAGATTGAAAGGATGGGCTGCAGGGCGTTGATGGCTTCATCGGAGAGTCCGTGTTCACGCAGCTCGGCGTTCACGTTGTCGATGCCTATTTTGTCGATTTTGTCGATGGCTACGGTTATGTCGACAAGCTTGTCGGGTGCGCCTATCAGTTCTGCTATTCCGGCGAGTACCTTGCGGTTGTTGAGCTTTATCGTCACGTTTATGTTGAGGCGTGTAAACACCTGGTCGATGAGTTGGAGCAGCTCAATCTCGTTGATGAGCGAGTCGGAGCCTATAATGTCGGCGTCACATTGGTAAAATTCGCGGTAACGGCCTTTCTGCGGTCGGTCGGCACGCCACACGGGCTGAATCTGGAATCGCTTGAAAGGGAACTGAAGTTCGTTACGGTGCTGGACAACGTAACGCGCAAATGGAACCGTGAGGTCGTAACGCAATCCCTTTTCACACAGTTGCGATGTGAGCTTGCCGGTGCTTTCGCGGGCGTCGAGCAGTGCGGGGTCGGCTCCGCGCAGGTAGTCGCCCGAGTTCAGAATCTTAAAGAGGAGCTTGTCGCCTTCTTCGCCGTATTTCCCCATAAGTGTTGACAGGTTCTCCATTGCCGGAGTTTCGATTTGACGGAATCCGAATAGATGGAACACCTCACGTATTGTGTCGAATATATAATTGCGTCGCGCCATTTCGATGGGCGAGAAGTCACGCGTTCCCTTGGGAATTGAAGGTTTCTGAGCCATAGTCTTTAAGTGAATTTATTTTGGCGCAAAGTTACCCTTTTTATGCCAAAGATGCAACACAATCCTCGGCAGTGTTGTCGTTGAGAATCGTTTTCATTATGTCGAGGTCGCTTAGCACCTCGCCTTGCATCAGGTAGTCATCGCTATGTCGCTGCACCGACTCATATATTGACAGGGCTTTGGCTCGGTCATGTTCCATGAATAGGGCCACGGCGCAAAGCACTCTCGGTTTTGACGACATCATGCTTTGATATTGCGTTATGTACTTTTTCAGTTCGTCGGTGAATAGTTCTCGGGCCTGTTCGATGCGTCCTGTGACAAGCGAAGTAAACAGAAGCTCACACTCCACCTCTTTGGCATAGATTGGGATTATCTCCGATTTGTGACGGTAGAACTCATCGAACAACCTGTATGCCTCCTCCCATTGCATCATGTCGAGCAGTCGCGACGCCCTCATCATGTCCATTGAGAACTCAAGCGCATCCTTGTAGTTGACTGCACCCGTGTCGATAAACCATTCCCGAGGCATGTCTTTGGGGCGTATTCCTTCCTGAATCAGGGCATTGGCGCGGAGTTGCATGATGAATCCACGCCGGGCAAGCTTGTTGCGTGACAATGACAGGACATTCATTGCATCGTTGCTTATGCCGCCTACTTTCATCGGCACCCCGTTTATTATGATGAAGATAATGTCGATGAAGATGAATATCAATATAAATTCATGAACGAATGTCTTCAGCTCAACGGTCAGCAGAATGGCTAAAGCCGCTATCAGCGCGAGTAAGTTGGCCAATACTCCGCCTGAATTGTAAAGGATTACGGGTACTTTGTCGTCGGGTTTGTCGGGTGGGGTGAGCAGGCACTGTCCGCCTGTGCCTGCTATGGCGTAACGCTTGATGCGCAGTCGTCCGTTATCCTTTATCAGCGTCATGTTGAATATGCGGAACGACACGAAGCGATACCCCGATATAAGACCGCACACAAGATGCCCTCCTTCATGTATCAATACAAGTAAGGGCACCGCTATGATTGCGCTCAATACTCCTATCGCACCTCCGGTTATTCCGTCGCTTATATTTATTGTCGCAAGCTTGTGAAGAAAAGTGTCGAACGACATGTCGGTGAAAATGACAATTCCCAGCGTCACGAATATCATTCCCGCCGAAGCGCCTATTATCAGGCCTGCCGCAAGCTTTAGTATGGTCTTTATTATGTTCATGATTGGTAGTCGGCTTAAATAGCGAAGCAAATTTAATTATTTGTCACGTTCCTGCAAAATCGTTGCCTTTTCAATCGTCATGCGGGCTCATAGTGAATGAAGCGATAAATTATTTCCTAATTAGGGATAAAGGGGTTAACTTTGTAGTAGAATAATTGTCAGCGATACGGAGAGAAAAATGACAAGGTTTACTGAATCCGATAAAGAAATGTCATCACGATTAGGCCTTTGGAGGGTGCTGGTCCCTGTAGTCATAGGGCTTTGTGTTGTAGTGTGGCTCTTCTACAGGGAGTTTGATCCCGAAGTGTGGCACACGGTGCATTTCACCAATCGCGTTATATGGGGCATTGCCTTGGCGTGGGTGTTCATGCTGGGGCGTGACTTCGGTTATAGTTGGCGATTCAGGGTGCTGACCGACAAGGAGCTCCGATGGGGGCCGGCAGTGAGGGTGTGCATGATGTGTGAATTTACCTCGGCTATTACTCCGTCGACTGTAGGAGGCTCGTCGCTCGGCATGATATTCCTTCATCGTGAAGGTGTTAATCTCGGTCGTGCCACTACGTTGACAATGACTACGCTGTTCCTTGACGAGCTCTTCTTTGTATTGTCATGTCCGCTTATAGTGGCATTTGTGCCGTCAAAGGAGCTTTTTGGTTTCGGTCACAGTCAGTTTGAGATAGGAATCCGTTGGGTGTTCTGGTGTGTATATGCCCTTATATTGCTTTGGACAGTTGTACTCTTTGTCGGCATAATTGTTAAGCCTCATGCAATACGCAAGGCTTTGGTGTGGCTCTTCGGATTCAGGTTGCTGCGCCGATGGCAGCCTACCGTCATTTCGCTTGGCGACAGCATGGTCGCCACCTCCAAGGATTTACGACACCGTTCAGCCGGATGGTGGATTGAGGCGTTTGCCGCGACGACAGTGTCGTGGATATCGCGTTATCTTGTCGTAAATGCCTTGTTTCTCGGCTTTGTGCCCTCGGCCGACCAGCTTGTGGTGTTTGGCCGTCAGTTTGTAGTGTGGGCCATACTGATGTTCAGCCCCACGCCCGGCGGCAGCGGTGTGAGCGAATGGCTGTTTACCGAATACTACGGCGATATGCTCCAAAATGCCGGAATAGCTCTGATAATCGCACTGTTCTGGCGCATAATCACCTACTATGTCTACCTCATAATCGGTGTGTGCATAGTGCCGTCGTGGCTTAAGAAAAGAGATAAAAAACAGATCAAATAAATAGAGTAGAGTTATGAAATTCATTGGTATCATACCGGCGCGTTATGCGTCATCACGTTTCCCCGGAAAACCGCTCGCCGACATTTGCGGAATGACGATGATAGAGCGGGTGTATCGTCGTGCTTCAATGGAGCTTGACGAAGTGTATGTGGCGACCGACGACGACCGCATTGCCGAGGCGGTAAAAGGTTTCGGCGGCAGGGTTGTCATGACGGCTGCAACCCATCGCAGCGGCACCGACCGATGCTATGAGGCCTATTGCAACATAGGTTCCGATGCCGATGTGGTAATAAACATCCAGGGCGATGAACCGTTTATCGATCCGTCGCAGATAGCTGAGGTGAAACGTTGCTTCGACGACGAGTCGACACGCATAGCCACTCTCGTGCGCAAGTTTGATCCGGCGCTGGGCTTTGAGGCGTTGTTTGATGCCAATACCCCCAAGGTCACGTTTGACGACAACATGAATGCGCTTTACTTCAGCCGCTCCATAATCCCCTATGTGCGCAACTTTAAGTGGCAGGAGTGGATCGACCGATGCACCTTCTACACTCATGTGGGTATGTATGCCTATAGGGCTGCAACTCTTGCCGAGTTGACTTCGCTTCCTCAAAGTTCGCTTGAACTTGCCGAGTCGCTTGAACAACTTCGATGGCTGCAAAACGGTTATAAGATAAAGGTGGGTGTGACCGAGTGTCCTACGATAGGCATCGACACCCCCGACGACTTGAAGAGAGCCGTTGAACTTTGTAAAACTCTTGAAGAAAAGCAATAATGCAGCACCTTGACAGAAAAACTCCTCCACAGGTGAGCAGCTTCGGACATCTGAGCGTGCCGTCGATACGTGTCATGACGCTTGACAACGGGTTGCCGCTTAAGGTTATCGACCACGGCAGCCAGGATGTGTGCCGACTTACCTGCGTGTGGGACGGGGGTATAGCCGAGTCACCCTCGATATCGTTGCCTACAATGACATTGAGCCTGATGCAGGAAGGAACCCGACATCACTCCGGCGTGGAAATAGCCGACCGCATCGAATTCAACGGTGCCCGCATTGCTTCGGGTGTCAATTCCCACCATTCGTTCATGAACCTGTTTACGCTTAATTCACGGGCCGACAATGTGATGCCGCTTTTGGCCGAAATGATTGTGGAACCGTCATTTCCCGAAAGGGAGTGGGGCGTAATAAAGGAGAAAACGGCACGCACCATCGAGCTCCTGCGCGAGAAAGTGGAATACTATGCCACTTGCGAGATAAACCGGTTGCTGATGGGTGACAATCATCCGCTTGCAAGGATGGACACTCCCGATAATGTACTGTCGATGACTGTCGATGACGCGGCACGTAACTATGAGGGCACTTATCGACCCGGTCGTAACGGTGAGGGAGCACCCACGATGACGCTCTATCTTGCCGGTCATGTCACGCCGGAGCTTGAGGAGCTTGTCAACCGCACGTTCGGCTCGATCGACATTGATTCAAGCCGTGGCGTAGAGCTTAAGTTTGTGCCGTTCAAGGCTGAGAATGATTCACGACTGTTAATTGAGATGGAGGGTATGCTTCAAAGTGCCGTGCGCATGGGCATTCCCACAATAAGCCGCCAACATCCCGACTACATAGAGTTGCGGCTGCTCATTATGGCGCTTGGCGGATACTTCGGCAGCAGGCTGATGCGTAACATAAGGGAGGACAAGGGTTACACCTATGGCATCCAGTCCTATCTGCTCGGACATCCCGAAGGCGGTCTGATGCAGATTGCCACATCTACCGACAATCGTTATGTCGATGTTTTGATCGATGAGTCAATCAAGGAGATAGAGCGTCTTGGCACGGGCGATTTCACAACGGGCGAAATGCAACGGTTGCAGCGTTACGCAATGTCGAGCCTTGCGTCGACACTTGATTCGGCATTTGACATCATGGACTACTACATAAACCAAAAAGTGGCGTTCACCCCCGACAAATACTTCGAGCAACAGGTCGATGCCATAAATTCGCTGACACCTCAACGGCTTGCCGAAGTGGCGCGTGAGCATCTGTCGGTCGACAAATTGACTATTGCAGTGGCCGGCGATTGTGTAAATAGTGCAAATGCACGCTCTTAGAGTTGCTTTTTGCCGCCAAAGATAGTAAATTTGCACTCTATTATGAAATTTGAGTTACAAGCTACCGATAAGTTCAGTAATGCGCGAGCCGGATTGATAACAACCGATCACGGCCCCATAGAAACCCCTATATTCATGCCTGTAGGCACCGTGGGATCGGTAAAGGCCGTACATCAGCGTGAACTGGACGAAGACATAAGGGCTCAGATAATTCTGGGCAACACATATCATCTATATCTGCGTCCCGGCATTGACATCCTGGAACGCGCCGGAGGACTGCACCGGTTCAACGGCTGGAAAAAGCCCATACTCACCGACAGTGGAGGCTTTCAGGTCTTTTCGTTGTCGGCCAACCGAAAGTTGAAAGAGGAGGGTGCCTATTTCCGCAGTCACATCGACGGGTCTAAGCACTTGTTCACGCCTGAGGGCGTTGTCGACATACAGCGCTCGATAGGTGCCGACATAATGATGGCGCTCGATGAGTGCCCGTCGGGAACAGCCGACTACGATTACGCCAAGAAATCACTCGGACTTACCACGCGATGGCTCCAACGCGGATGGAAGCGATATAAGGAAACCGAGGGCCGATACGGTTACTCGCAGGCTTACTTCCCGATTGTGCAGGGATGCACTTATGCCGACCTGCGCCGTGAGTCGGCCAAGACGGTTGCCGACCTTGGCGCCGACGGTAACGCCATCGGCGGCCTGGCCGTAGGGGAACCTGCCGAGGTGATGTACGACATGATCGAGGTAGTCAATGAGATACTTCCCGCCGACAAGCCGCGTTACCTGATGGGAGTCGGCACACCGGCCAACATACTTGAAGCGATCGAACGAGGTGTCGACATGATGGACTGCGTGATGCCTACACGTAACGGCCGAAACGGAATGCTTTTTACCGCCCACGGCATCATGAATATGCGCAACAAGAAGTGGGCCGATGACTTCTCGCCCCTGCAGGAGGACGGCCCGAGCTATGTCGACCGTTTCTATACGAAGGCTTATGTGCGTCACCTCTTTGCCGCACAGGAGATTTTGGGTATGCAGATTGCGTCGATACACAATCTGGCATTCTACCTGTGGCTTGTGGGCGAAGCACGCAAGCACATTCTTGCCGGTGACTTCAAGGCGTGGAAGGATGTGATGGTTGAACGTGTCACTCGTCGGTTGTGACCTAAACTTGATGAAAGACTGCCATGTTTAAGATTCTTGACCGATACATAATAAGGAAGTTCCTTGGCACGTATATATTTGCAATCGTGCTGATTCTGGCCATAACGGTGATGTTTGACATCAACGAGAAGCTTGACGCATTCCTGAAAGCTCCGTTGAAGGCTACCGTGTTTGACTACTTCCTCAACTTCCTTCCCTATTTTGCCAATCAGTTCAGCCCGCTCTTCACATTTATTGCGGTGATATTCTTCACATCCAAGCTTGCCGACAATTCCGAGATAATAGCGATGCTGTCGTCGGGAGTCAGCTTTAAGCGGCTGATGGTGCCATATATGGTTTCGGCCGCTGTAATTGCCGCCTCAACCTGGGTTCTGAGCGCCTATATCATACCGCCCGCCAACATCAAGCGACTTGAATACACCAACACCTATGTGAAGAACAAGCGCGTAGACTACGGCAGCAACATCCAGCTCATGGTGGCTCCGGGCGAGATTGCCTATATGAGCCGATTTGACAACACGACAAAGACCGGCTATCGATTCTCGCTTGACAAGTTTGACGGCAAAAAGCTTGTGTCGCGACTCACCTCCACCACCATAAAGTGGGATACACTTTATCAATGGCAGGTGCGTGACTACATGATACGTGACATCGAGGGAATGACTGAAAAGATAACCAAGGGTTCGCGCCTCGATACAATCATACCCATTGAGCCGAGGGACTTCCTGATATCGGAAACCGATCATGAGAAGATGACCTCCCCGCAGCTTCAGGAGTATATCGCCCGTCAGAAATTGCGCGGTGTGGCCAATATAAAGTCATTTGAAATAGAGAATGAACGCCGCTATGCGATATGCGCGGCAGCGTTCATATTGACTCTGATAGGAATGTCGCTTTCGTCCAAGAAAGTCAAGGGAGGAATGGGTATAAACATTGGCATTGGCCTTGTGCTCAGCTTCAGTTACATCCTGTTTACTACCGTTACATCGTCATTTGCAATATCGGGTTACACATCGCCATTTGTAGCGATGTGGATTCCCAATGTAATCTACATAATAATAGGTATTGTACTCTATCGCCGCGCATCGGCAGGATAGAGCCGGAGAAAGAGTGCAATCACTCTTTCTCCAGACAGGCATCGAGTGCCGATGCTATTGCGTCACGGTCGAGATGCTGACCGATGAATACGAGTTTGATCATGCGGTCGCCGTAGACATCATCCCAGTCGCGTGCAAGTCCGGGCTCGTATTGCATCAATTGGCGTAGTTCTTCCTCGGGGGCTGTTGCATACCATAGTCCCGCTTCGGTAATTTTCTTCTGTACACCGGCTTGCTCGAAAAGAATCGACATGTCACGATTGTGGCTGAAGTAGAGCACGCCCTTGGTGCGTATTACGTTTGCCGGCCAATTCATGTTGACATAACGGTCAAACTTGTCAAAGTTGAACGGACGGCGGCGGAAGTAGACAAATGTCCCGATACCGTATTCTTCGGCTTCACCCTCTCCATCGTGATGGTGGTGATGGTGATGCTCGTCATGATGGTGATGGTGCTCGTCATGATGGTGATGGTGCTCGTCATCATTGTCGTCATCATCAAGAGGCTTTTCTATCTCATGCACCCATGTCGCCGAAGTGGCCACCGACTCGAAGTCAAAGAGCCGTGTGTTGATTATATCCTCAAGCGGAACATCGGCATAGTCACACTCTATAATACGGGCCTTGGGCTGTAGGGTGCGTATGATGCTCTTTATGAGGCCGGCCTCTTCGGGCGTGACTTCTGATATCTTGTTGAGGAGGATTATGTTGCAGAACTCAATCTGTTGAATTACGAGATTCTCTATGTCGTCCTCGTCGATGTCACGCTTTGTGAGCGAGTTGCCGCAGCTGAATTCGCTCTTCATGCGAAGGGCGTCGACCACGGTTACGATGCAGTCGAGATAGGGCGGCTTTATGCCGAATACGGTTGAATAGTCGTCCATCTGACGCATTGCGTCGATGGTCTGCGCGATAGGTGCGGGCTCGCACACTCCGCTTGCCTCGATTACGATATAGTCGAATTTGCGTGTAGCAACGATGTCCTGCAACTGCTTTACGAGATCCATCTTCAATGTGCAGCATATACATCCGTTCTGCAACGCCACAAGGTCGCCCGAATCGTCCTGTCCTACGATTCCGCCTTTCTGTATGAGGGTTGCGTCGATGTTTACTTCGCCGATGTCGTTTACGATTACGGCAAACTTTATGCCTCGTTCATTGGAGAGAATGTGATTGAGCAAAGTTGTCTTACCGCTCCCGAGATAGCCCGTGAGCAGCAGGATTGGTGTAGCTTTACGATTCATTTCGATGTTATGTTGATGTTTTGTCGGATAGTTCTTGACCGTGTCGCCGACTGTGGGTCAGATGCGTTCGAGCACGGTCTTTATCAAGTCGTGAATTGCTGTTTTGTAATTGGGTGTTGCGTTGGTCGACACGCGATTTGCGATTATTGAGCACACGGTCATAGCCTTGTGTCCGAGCAGCAGTGACAAGCCCTGCAATGGCGCACTCTCCATTTCGTAGTTGGTGACGGGTTCGCCGTTGTAACGGAACTTCTCGATGCGGCTGTTCAAGTCGGGATTGGCGAGCGGCAATCGAAGTTCGCGGCCTTGCGGGCCATAGAAACCTACAGCCGATATAGTGTGACCTCTCACCATGTCGTCACGGCCTATGCGCTCAACAAGCTCCTTATCGGCAGGGACTACGTAGGGCTTTGCCCATAACGGATTCCAGTGTACATAGTCGCAGAAAGCCTGTTGATAGTCGATGTCACACACTTCGTTGCGTCCGGCATAGTAGTTGAGCACGCCGTCAAATCCTATTGCATGAGCGGCTATGACAGGTGTGCCGACAATCAGTTCGGGCTGTAACGCTCCCGATGTGCCTATGCGCACGAGGGTGAGTGTGCGGTGTTCAGGCTTTACTTCACGGGTGGCGAAGTCTATGTTGGCAAGTGCGTCGAGCTCGTTGATCACAATGTCGATGTTGTCGGGACCTATGCCGTGGCTAAGACACATTATGGGTTTTCCCTTATAGGTGCCACCTATGGTGTGAAATTCACGTGACGACACTTCAAATGTCTTGGTGTCGAAAAATTCAGCTACCATGTTTACTCGTCCCGGATCGCCTACGAGGATTATTCTGTCGGTCAACTGGGAGGGAAGAAGGTGTAGATGGAAGATTGTACCGTCGGGATTGATGATCATTTCTGACGGTTGAATTTTTTTAGTGCTCATGATAGTCTTTGAATTTTGGTTGTTATATAGATTCTAACGCGCACACCGGCTGTGATGTTTTACGAAAGTCGGTATTTACCACCGGGATAGGTGATAATAATGCCTTTGAACTCCATGTCGATAAGCGTAGTCATCAACCGGCTTATGGGGATGCCTAGCGTGACACACATTTCATTGATGCATCCCTCGCCATTGGCGGTGAGGTAGTCGGCTATCGATTGCTCGTCGGGTGACATCGTGACGGGCAGCTCCTCCTGAGTGCCTTCGGTAGGCTTTGATTTCCACTGCATTGCCTCGATGAGCGCATCGGCACCGTCGATTAGTGCCGCCACGTTGGATGCTATCAGCCGGTTGCATCCGCGACTGTATTTGTCGGATGTCCTTCCTGGGAGTGCCATGACATCGCGGTTGTAGGCCGCAGCGATGCCTGCGGTGATGAGTGCGCCTCCTTTTTCGGCCGATTCCGCCACGACAAGGCAGTCAGAAAGTCCTGCTACAATGCGGTTGCGAGCCACGAAATTGCCTTTGTGCATAACGCTTTTCGACATATAGTCGGTGACGAGCATGCCTCCTTTGTGTACTATTTCGGCTGCCGCGTTACGGTGTGCCGCCGGGTATATGGTGTTAAGACCGTGGGCAAGGACTGCGACGGTGGGTAGTCCGACATTCATGGCGGCCCGATGGGCGGCGATGTCGATGCCATAGGCCAGCCCACTCACGATGACGGGAGGTGAGTCGAGCTTTGCCGCGAGGTCGTCGATGAGGCGCGTTACGAAATCGATTCCATAGGGCGTTGCGTGACGCGTGCCTACGATGCTTATCATGTGACTGGCATTGATGTCACACTCTCCAAGCGTGTACAGCATCAGCGGTGCGTCGTCGCACTCGGTCAATCGCGAAGGGTAGTCGCTGTTGCGGAAATATAGTGTGTGAATCCTGTTCTCATCGATGAATCGCGCCTCATTTCTGGCACGTTGCATCAGCTCTGCTCGGTAATCGGAATCGAATAGCCGGTTGGAGCACCCCATTATTGCCGACAGCTTACTCTCAGGGAGTGCAAAGAATGTCGCTTCGTCGCCGGTGCGGGAAAGTATTTCCTCGGCCAATCGGCGATTGATGGAGCGTAACGATGCAAATGCTATGAGATAGGGATCGGTCATTTAATTACAGATAATCCTTGAACGCTTCGGCAAGTTCGTCACCTCGAGTGAGTCGTCCGTTACGTGTCGCGACACAGCTCACCTTGGATGTTACTACGGGTTGCCCCTGCATGTTGTAGATGTCCTGGATGAATACGAATCGCGCTCCGTTGCGCGTTATGTTGAGCTTGCTCACAAATCGCTCGCCAAGACGGAGCGGGGTCTTGTAGGTGATTTCGACCTTGTTTAGGACGGGGTCGATGCCTTGTTCGTGCATGGCACGGAATGAGAGTCCCGCCCATTCGCAGAATTCATGGCGGGTGTGTTCGAGATAGTGAAGATATATGGCATTGTTTACGATTCCTTCGGAATCGACTTCATAATCACGTACCTTCATTTCAAGTTGAAAGATATATTTTTTATCCATGCTCAAATTTAACAAAAAAAATTCATACTATTTTTATTTATTCATAATTTCGTGTGAACCATTAATTGACAAGAGGTGTTATAAAAGGGCAATACGGCACACATTGCCTATTGCAATAGAATTTGTTGATGATTCTGTTTGGTGGTTTGTAATTGGTGTCGCGTAGCGGCGGGATTATTAAACTTTGTTTGATGTTTGTAATTTGATTGCGTGCCTGACATAATGTCTTGGCGCGTAATCTACTTTATACATGTGCTTGTCGGTGTGAAAAAAAGAGCAGCGGACGACCAAAAGACCGTCCGCTGCGATGTATTAGGTTAATGTCGATTATTCGGCATATTTCTTTACAATGACAGTGGCATTGTGACCGCCGAATCCGAATGTGTTGGACAAGGCGATGTTTACCGGGCGCTTCTGCGCTTTGTCAAAAGTAAAGTTGAGGTTGTAGTCAATCTCTTCGTCCTGATCCTCGGGGTCGTGATTGATGGTGGGGGGAACGATGTCGTTCTGCACCGACTTCACGCAGAAGAGGGCTTCGAGAGCTCCGGTGGCACCGAGCAGGTGTCCGGTCATTGACTTGGTGGAACTGATGTTCATCTTATAGGCATGGTCGCCAAACACTTCCTTGATGGCTTTCACCTCGGAAACATCGCCGACCGGTGTCGATGTACCATGAACATTTATATAATCGATTTCTTCGGGCTTCAAACCTGCGTCCTCAAGAGCATTCTGCATTACAAGCTTTGCTCCGAGTCCTTCGGGATGGGTTGCAGTAAGGTGGTAAGCGTCGGCCGACATACCGCCTCCGATAACTTCAGCGTATATCTTGGCGCCACGTGCCTTTGCGTGTTCGAGCTCCTCGAGTACGAGGACTGCCGAACCTTCACCCATTACAAAACCGTCGCGTGACTTGCTGAAGGGTCGAGATGCCGTTTCAGGGCTGTCGTTGCGAGTCGATAATGCGTGCATAGAGTTGAAGCCTCCAACGCCTGCAGGGAAGATTGCAGCCTCGGCACCGCCTGTGACAATGGCATCGGCCTTGCCCAAACGGATGAGGTTGAATGCGTCGATAAGAGCGTTGGTTGATGATGCACAGGCCGAAACGACACCATAGTTGGGGCCGTGGAAGCCATATTGCATGGATACGTGACCCGATGCAATGTCAGCAATCATCTTGGGGATGAAGAAAGGATTGTATTTTGGCCCCATGTCCTCGTGCATTGCATAGTATCCGGCTTCTTCTTCAAATGTGTGAAGTCCGCCGATGCCTGCTGCAATGATGACTCCGATTCGATCCTTGTTGATGTCCTCGTCGGTAAGCTTGGCATCGTTCACTGCCTGCTCGGCAGCTACGAGAGCATACTGTGCATAGAGGTCGAGGGTGCGGGCTTTCTTGCGGTCGAAATGATCGGCTGCATTGAAGCCTTTAACCTCACAAGCGAATTGAGTCTTGAACTTTGAGGCGTCAAAATGGGTAATAGGTCCGGCTCCGCTTACTCCTTCAATGGCATTGTTCCATGTGGTTTCCACATCATTGCCTATCGGTGTCAGCGCTCCAAGACCTGTTACGACAACTCTCTTTAATTCCATTTAATTTATAAGGAAGTCAGAGTGTAAAAAATTAGTTCTTTGCAGCTTCGATGTAGTCGATAGCATCCTTAACTGTAGTGATGCCTTCAGCCTTGTCATCGGGGATAGTGATGCCGAATTCTTTCTCAAACTCCATGATGAGTTCAACGGTGTCGAGGCTATCTGCGCCAAGGTCCTTGGTGAATTCTGCGTTTTCAGTTACTTCATTTTCGTCAACGTTGAGCTTGTCAGCGATAATAGCCTTAACTCGAGATGCAATTTCTGACATAGTTGTAAAAATTTTATTATTAATAAATGTTTTTTGCGATTTTGCAGTGCAAAGTAAGTAATTTTAATCGAATTACTAAAACTTTTCTATGCACAAAGTTGCTTTTTTTGCGCAATTAGGTTGATTTTATCTATTAATTGGTCAATTTTTCGTGTGAATATACATATATATAATAATAAACAACTCGCCGGAGGGTTACAAATATGTTACGGAAATAAGCAAAAAGGAATGTGCGTTGTTATACTAACGTTAGTTACTGTGTAATGCAGGATGCAATTGTTGCATATTGTACAATAAAATAATATATAGCAAAATGAATTTGAAATTTTACACGCCTATGGTTGCCGGGTTGCTGATTTTGTCGGCTTGCAGTCAATCGGCATCGAAAGGAGATAACGATGCTTCGGTCACTACCGAGGGTATTGTCAACTTTGAGGTAAAGCAGACAATCAAGACTCTTGATCGTACCTATGCCTGCAAAGGGGCTTCGGCGGTGTTTGACGATTCGATACCTGTGTTCAGTGTTGTAAGGATGGCTGTGCAATGGCCTGAGAAGATGGGTGATTGCAATATAAAGGTGCTTCAGGACTCGCTGTTGTCGATGATGTTTGACGATCCGGCAATAAACATCGATGAATCGATAGTGAGAGCGGGAGAGAACCCTGAGGGTGCCGATCTGTTCACGATGCAGCCTATTGACTCGCTGCCCAATGAGGGTGCGATGGTGTATATGCGTGACATGATCTCATCGGTCGTTACTTTCAGCCGTCACTATGTGGTATATGAGGTGTTGACGAGCGTATATGACGGCGGAGCCCACGGACTCACCAACTCGCGTTATCTAACCTACGACCTTGACAAGGGCCGGGTAATCGATGCCAATGTAATGTTCAAGCCCGATTCAGGTGACGCGTTACTTAAGGCTATAAAGAGCGAGCTGATGGCCGACAACGGTGTGTCGACATTGAAGGAGCTTGACGCCAAGGGATTTTTCAGCGATCAGATATATGTGTCGCACAATGTGTATCTGCAGGGATATGATGTGGTGTTTCACTATAACCCATACGAGATAGCACCTTACAGCGAAGGCAGTGTCGATGTGAGGATTCCTTTCTATGAGATAAGCGACCAGCTGACTCCCGAGGTGTTGAACATATTCAACACGACTGATTTTTAGAACCGGCTCTTAGCGAATATACTCAAAGGGGTAGGTTATATCCCAAAGAAATAGCGGTTGAGGCGGCATCGATGTTCCGGCGGCACATCGGTCATGAGCCTCAACCACTTTTTTGAACTGGTCGAGCGTCATCTTGCCTCGCCCTACTTCGATTAGTGTGCCTACTACAGCACGCACCATGTTGCGGAGGAAGCGGTCGGCCGTAATGACGAATGCATGGCGTGACGCGTCACCGTCGACTGTCGACCACTCGGCATGTGTGACATTGCAGATGTTGGTCTTGTTGTCGGAGTGCAGTTTGGCAAATGAGGTGAAGTCGTCGATGTCGAGCAGTATTGCCGCCGCGCGGTTCATCATGTCGAAGTTGAGCGGTGATGCGGGTTCCTGCCAGCTCAGCGGGTAGAGAAACGGCGACTTTCCCGTGTGGGTGTAATAGTGATAGGTGCGTGATGTTGCGTCGAACCGGGCATGTGCGTCGGGCGCTACTTCGTAGATTCCATCGATGGCTATGTCGGGCCCGACCATTGCGTTTAGGCTGCGACATAACGCGGCTTTGTCGGCAATGGGCTGTGGCAAGTCGAAATGTGCCACCATGAGCCGGGCATTGACACCGGTGTCGGTGCGACCCGCTCCGGTGATTTTTACCGGAATGCGCAAGGCGCGTGACATGGCAAGCTCGATTGCCGACTGGACGCTTACGGCATTGGGCTGTGACTGCCACCCGTGAAAAGATGCGCCTCTGTAGGAGAGGCGCATGAAGTAACGTTGATTATGTGACATGTCTTCGGCTTCAATCATTTTCAAGGTAGGTGTAGCCATATAGTCCCGAACGGTAGTTGCTGAGGAATTCACGGCCTTCTTCGGGCGAAATGCGACCAGCTTTCATTGAGGCGGTAACCCATGTTTCCACGTTACGCACGAGCTTCTTGGGATTGTATTGCACGTAGTCGAGAACTTCGTCCACGGTTTCTCCATAGATTATCTGATCGATTTCGTAACGGTCCTTGTAGACGCTTATGTGCACGGCGTTGGTGTCGCCAAACAGGTTGTGCATGTCGCCGAGAATCTCCTGATAGGCACCGACGAGGAATACTCCGATGTAGTAGGACTCGTTGTTGCGCAGGGTATGCACGGGGAGTGATGTAGATGTGCCGTGGCTGGATATGAAGTTGGCTATCTTTCCGTCGGAGTCGCAGGTGATGTCCTGTATCGTGGCATTACGCGTGGGCTTCTCGTCAAGACGCGATATGGGCATGATGGGGAACACCTGGTCAATGGCCCATGAGTCGGGCAGCGACTGGAACAGAGAGAAGTTGGCAAAGTACTTGTCGGGTATCATCTTTGCGATTTTTCGCAGCTCCTCGGGTGCGTGTTTCATCGTTGATGCTATTTCACCCACTTCGCGTGCTATCGACCAGAACAGTTTCTCGATTTGGGCGCGTGTGCGCAGGTCGAGCATTCCGAGGCTGAAGAGGTCGAGAGCCTCTTCGCGTATCTGCAGTGCATCATGCCAGCTCTCGAATACTCGCGGCTGGTTTAGCTTGTCCCAGATGTCGTACAGCTCACGTGCCAACTCGTGGTCGTCGGGGCTTATTTCCTCACGATCGTCCCATTGGGGCAGGGATGTGGTGGCGAGTACCTCGAATATGAGTATGGAGTGGTGAGCCGTAAGCGAGCGTCCGCTTTCGGTTATTATGTTAGGCTGTTTAAGCCCATTTTTAGTGCAGGCGTCAACGAGTGCCGACACCGAGTCGTTGGCATACTCCTGGATTGAGTAGTTCATCGAACTTTCGCTTGCCGAACTGCGGGTGCCGTCGTAATCGACCCCGAGTCCTCCGCCTATGTCGATAAATTCGATGTCAAATCCCATTTTTGTAAGCTGCACATAGAATTGTGTAGCCTCGCGCAGCGCATTCTTGATGCGGCGTATCTTTGTAATTTGACTTCCGATGTGGAAATGGATAAGCTTCAGGCAGCTGGTCATCTTGTTTTTCACAAGGAAGTCGAGAGCCTGCAGGAGTTCGCTTGAGTTCAGACCGAATTTTGACTGGTCGCCTCCCGATTCTTCCCACTTTCCCGAGCCTGAGCTGGAGAGCTTTATGCGTATTCCGATATTAGGCATTATCTTCAGTCGCTTGGCAACTTCGGCTATGAGAGTCAGCTCGTTAAGCTTCTCTACGACAAGATATATGCGGCGACCCATCTTCTGTGCAAGCAGGGCGAGTTCGATGTAGTCCTCGTCCTTGTAGCCGTTGCATATAATGAGGGCGTTTTCATCGATGTTGATTGCGAGCACGGCGTGAAGTTCGGGTTTTGAGCCGGCTTCAAGTCCGATGTTGAATTTCTTGCCGTGTGACACGATCTCCTCCACCACCTGTCGCATCTGGTTCACCTTTATCGGGTATATGATGAAATTCTGTGCGTTATATTTATACTCCTCGGCCGCTTGTTTGAAGCACCTCGATATTTTCTCGACACGGTTGTCGAGAATGTCGGGAAAACGAAGCAATACCGGGGCTGCCACATCACGCACCTGGAGCTCGTCGAGCACCTCCTTGATGTCGACCGAGGCATAGCCTTCACGAGGGGTCACCTGTACGTGTCCCTTTTCGTTAATGGAGAAATAGGTCAATCCCCATCCGTTGATATTGTACAGCTCTGCGCTGTCGTCAATTCGCCATCTTCTCATCGGCTGAAAAATTGAATTTAGAAAGTTTTTGGTTAAATGATTCTACAAATTTACGATTTTCCGTGTAATAATTTCATAAAAGGATATTAAATGTTGTTGCGATGCTACATGATGTGAAATTAATGAGATAATTTAACAAATATGTGGCCGCATTAAGCTAATAATGTTTGAAATTTGTAGTATATTTGTAGTGCTATAAATCGATTATTCGTTTAAATTCATACAGTAATTCAAAATCATCATGAACAGCAAATTTTGCTATGCGCTCATTTTGGGCAGTGCTTTAGTTTTTACAGGTTGTGGCAAGAAGATGAATCAGTTCAGAGCTGATTACTTCTCGGTCAATCCCAATCCGCTTGAGGTGGTGGGTGAAAAGGTGCCCGCAACCGTTACAGGTAAAATCCCGGGAAAATTCTTTGTGAAGAATGCTGAGGTTACGGTGACTCCCTACCTTGAATTCAACGGAACCGAAATCGCATCGACCCCCTACACATTCCAGGGCGAGAAGGTGCGCGGTAACAATCCGGTAATCAGCTACGACGGTGGCGGTACAGTGACCATCCCCGTTAGCTATAACTACAATCCCGAGATGATTAAGAGCAATCTCAGCCTGGCATTCACAGTGCGTCAGGGTGGTAAGCAGTATGCTCTTCCGCGCGTTAAGGTGGCCGACGGTGTTGTGGCTACCGCCGCTCTTGCCGATGCCGCTACAGTGTCGCCTGCAATTGCTCCCGACAAGTTCCAGCGCATCATCAACGAGAAATTTGATGCCGATATAAAGTTCCTTATAAATCAGGCCAATATACGTGACGGTCAGCTGCGCACAGCCGAGATGAATAACCTCCATCAGGAGATTGCCGAGGCTAATGAGGACAATCGTCGCGAAATCAAGGAAATAAACATCACTTCTTATGCATCGCCCGATGGTGGTGTAGAGCTGAACACCCGTTTGGCCGAGAATCGTGAGAAGAATACCAAGAGCTATGTTCAGAACAAGCTTAAGAAGGACAACATCTCGGAATTCGGTGAATTGACCGCCAACTTCACTCCTCAGGACTGGGAAGGTTTCCAGCGTCTTGTTGCAGCAAGCAATATCCAGGATAAGGAGTTGATTCTCAGTGTTCTTTCAATGTATAAGGATCCCGAGCAGCGCGAGCGTGAAATACGTAACCTTTCATCAGTGTTTGATCAGCTTGCCGAGGAGATTCTTCCCCAGTTGCGTTACTCTCGCATCACTGCATCAATCGATGTAATAGGCAAGAGCGACGAGGAGATCATGAACATCTACTCCTTGAATCCCAAGGCTCTCTCGGTTGACGAGATACTTTATGCAGCAACGCTGACCGACAATAACGACAAGCGTCTTCAGATTTATGATACTGCCATCGAGCTTTATCCCAAGGATTATCGTGCTTACAACAACCTTGGTATGTGTCAGTACATCGACCAGGACTATGAGGCTGCTGAAGCCAACTTCGCCCAGGCTGCACGCCTCGCTCCCGAAAGCGGTGAGGCTCAGATGAACCTCGGACTTGTGTCGTTGCTCAACAAGAACTACAAGGAGGCTACAGCCAAGTTTGGTAACGCAGCCGGTGTTCCCGCTCTTGGTGACGCTCTTGGTGTTTACTACATGAAGCAGGGCGACTACAATTCAGCCATACGTGCATTTGGCGACAGCAAGACCAACAACGCCGCTCTTGCCCAGATTCTCAACAAGGATTACAGTAAGGCTAAGAATACACTTTCAGGTGTGGTTCACCCCAATGCTACTACGTTCTATATAACCGCAATACTTGGTGCCCGCACCAACAATGAAAAGATGGTTATGAACAACCTTCGTCAGGCTATAAAGCTCGACAAGTCACTTGCAGCCAAGGCTCAGAACGACCTTGAGTTTGCAAAGTTCAACCTCCGCAATCTCTAATAGATTAATTTATTAAATAACAACGGCTTCACCTCATGCAGGTGGAGCCGTTGTCGTTTATATAGGGGAATACAAATACTTATGAAGCGGTTGCGCTGTGGTCAAGCTCATGCGTTACGGCACGGGTTATAAACTCGTTTATTGTCGTCCCGGTTGCTTCAGCCATTGCAGCAACACGACTGTGCAGGTCGGATGTCATCCTGACAATGAATTTGCCACTATATGGCTTTGCCGGTTCTATGCCGCGTTCTTTACAGCTTTCGAGATAATCGTCTACTGCACCCTCAAAATCAGCTCTTATCTCTTCGACAGTATCCCCTTCATAGGAGATGAGTGTGCCGTGAAGCCCTTGAACTTTTCCAAATAAGCAATCATCCTCTTCGCTGAACTCCACCGAACCTGTGTAACCTTTATATTTTAAATATCCCATGATTATATAAGTTTTAGTGTCTTTAATACTTCTGTTAGTTACCTCACTTGGTAGGGCTTCAACTCGCCCGACGGATGAGGCTTATGTAACAATATAGTGTCCTTGCCTCTTACAAATTCAACTCTTGAACCCGATGTTTTACCCTTATTTCGTTCTTCAAAACCCAAAGCACACAAGAGAGTTCGGGCTTCATCGTAGGAGAAGTCTTTCGGGCATGACAGGAGGCGCGCTATTAGCTTTTCTTTCTTGCTCATATTGTAGTTTTGTGCAAAGATACTAAATTCAGTATCATAAACAAATTTTTTCAGATAAAAGTTTATGAAATTACAGGCAAATAATAAAAGCACTGATCTTCAAATATAATTGAAAATCAGTGCTTTGCAGATGGAGCGGTAAACGGGGCTCGAACCCGCGACCCTTAGCTTGGGAAGCTAATGCTCTACCAGCTGAGCTACTACCGCGATTATTTTCGATGCAAAGTTAGTAATTAATTCGGAAGAGGCGTAACCGAGCAGGCATATTTTTCAGCATAATATTCGGCTCCATTTAAGTGCACATCTTTATGGGTAAAAACAGACGAGGCGCATTGTCAATTGACAGTGCGCCTCGGTGTTAATTTAAGTGGGAAATTACATCATTCCACCCATTCCGCCCATACCTCCGGCAGGCATTGCGGGAGCAGGATTCTCTTCCTTCTTCTCGGCAATTACACATTCGGTGGTGAGGAACATTCCGGCGATTGATGCAGCGTTTTCAAGAGCTACACGAGTTACCTTTGCAGGATCGATTACACCGGTTGCAAAGAGGTGCTCGTACTCGCCTGTGCGTGCATTGTAACCGTAGTCGCCTGTACCTTCCTTAACCTTCTGTATAACAACGGCACCTTCTACTCCGGCATTGGCTACGATCTGGCGCATAGGCTCTTCGATAGCACGCTTGATGATTGCGATACCGGTGTTTTCGTCATCGTTGTCGCCCTTGAGGTTTTCAAGGCTTGCGATGCTGCGTATGTAAGCTACGCCTCCACCGGGAACGATTCCTTCGGCGATGGCTGCACGGGTTGCGCTCAATGCATCGTCGACACGGTCCTTCTTCTCCTTCATCTCAACTTCGGAGGGAGCACCGATGTGAAGCACTGCCACACCGCCGGCAAGCTTGGCAAGACGCTCATGGAGCTTCTCCTTGTCGTAGTCGCTTGTGGTGGTTTCAATCTGAGCCTTTATCTGAGCCACACGCTGTGCAATGGCTTCCTTAGAACCCGAGCCGTTTACAATGGTGGTATTTTCCTTGTTGACAGTAATCTTTTCGGCCTGACCGAGCATGTCGATGGTCGAAGTTTCAAGGTTCATGCCCTTTTCCTGCGAAATAACTGTTCCGCCGGTGAGCACTGCGATGTCCTCAAGCATCTCCTTACGACGGTCGCCGAATCCGGGAGCCTTGACTGCGCAAATCTTAAGTGAGCCACGCAGACGGTTTACAACGAGTGTTGCAAGTGCTTCCTGATCGACATCCTCGGCGATGATGAGGAGCGGACGACCGCTCTGAGCGGTAGCCTCGAGGATGGGGAGCATCTCCTTGAGCGATGAAATCTTCTTGTCGTAGATGAGTATATAGGGGTGATCCATCTCACACTCCATCTTCTCGGTGTTGGTAACGAAGTAGGGTGAGATGTAGCCACGGTCAAACTGCATACCCTCGACGATGTCGACGGTGGTTTCGGTTCCCTTGGCTTCATCAACTGTGATTACGCCCTCTTTCTTTACCTTGCGCATAGCCTCGGCGATGAGCTTACCGATTTCGGCGTCGTTATTGGCCGATACACGGGCAACATCCTCGATCTTCTTCAAGTCGTCGCCTACTTCCTCGGCCTGACCCTTGATGTTCTCAACAACGGCAGCTACGGCCTTGTCGATACCGCGCTTGATGTCCATGGGGTTGGCACCGGCGGCTACGTTCTTCAAGCCTACGTTGATGATTGACTGTGCAAGAACGGTTGCAGTGGTTGTACCGTCACCTGCATCGTCACCGGTCTTTGATGCAACTTCCTTAACGAGCTGTGCGCCCATGTTCTGGAAGGGGTCTTCGAGTTCTACTTCACGAGCTACCGACACACCGTCCTTTGTGATGTGGGGAGCACCGAATTTCTTGTCGATTATAACGTTGCGGCCTTTAGGACCAAGAGTTACTTTAACTGCATCGGCGAGAGCGTCAACGCCTTTCTTGAGCTCTTCGCGAGCCTTGATATCAAATTTAATTTCTTTTGCCATGATTTCTGTTCTCTTTTTTAGTCTTTAATGATTGCCAAAATGTCAGATTGACGCATGATGAGAAGCTTTTCACCGTCGAGCTCAATCTCGGTGCCGGCGTACTTGCCAAACATTACAACATCATTTTCCTTAACCACCATTTCTTCATCCTTAGTGCCTTTTCCTGCAGCGAGTACAGTGCCGCGCAGGGGCTTCTCTTTTGCTGAATCGGGAATGATGATACCTGACAAGGTCTTCTCCTCGGCGGGAGTGGGCTTTATCAATACTCTGTCAGCCAATGGTTGGATATTCATAGCTTTTTATTTTTAATTTGTTAGATATATGTTTTTTGTGATTATTCAGTTTCACTCAGTTTTCATGTACTCTATTAGCATATATTGTGCCAATGTCAATACGTGACAAAAGAGGTTGACAAATTGTCACCTCCCCCGCGCCACATACATATATAACAATAGAAGCCGTCATGTGTTTATGACGGCCTCCGTAAAAATTGGGAATATTCCTTAATTACATGTGCAGATTGTGGCCCATGCGCTCTTTTTTGGTGCGCATGTAACGGATGTTGTATTCGTTGGGCGCAACTTCGATAGGCACGTTCTCGGTTATTTCAAGTCCATAGGCTTCGAGTCCGACGCGCTTTACCGGATTGTTGCTCATTAAGCGCATTTTACGCACTCCGATTTCGCGCAGTATCTGCGCTCCCACGCCGTAGTCACGCTCGTCGGCGAGGTGTCCGAGGCATATATTGGCGTCTACTGTGTCCATTCCGCCTTCCTGCAGCTTGTAGGCTTTCATCTTCTCCATGAGTCCTATGCCGCGGCCTTCCTGATTGAGGTACACGACAGCTCCGCGACCCTCTTTTTCGATCATTTCAAGTGCGCGGTGGAGCTGGTCGCCGCAGTCGCAACGTTTCGACCCGAAGATGTCGCCTGTCATGCATGATGAGTGTACGCGCACAAGTGCGGGAGAGTCGTCGCCGGCGAGGTCGCCTTTTATTATCGCTACGTGTTCAAGTCCGTTGCTCTTCTGACGGAAAGGAATCAGCCTGAAGTGTCCCCATTGTGTGGGCATGTCTACTTCTACGCCTTTCTCGACAAGCGACTCCTGGTTCAATCGATAGGCAATCAGGTCTTTTATCGAGATGAGTTTCAGCCCCCATTCATCGGCGCGGCGGCGCAGTTCGGGCAGACGAGCCATGCTTCCGTCCTCGCTCATGATTTCCATGAGAGCGGCAACGGGCTGCAAACCCGATAGGCGGGCAAGGTCGACGGCGGCTTCGGTGTGTCCGGCACGGCGCAACACTCCTTTATCCTGTGCGTAAAGGGGATTTATGTGTCCGGGACGGCCGAATGTTTCGGGGCGCGAAGCGGGGTCGGCAAGGGCGCGAATTGTAGCAGTGCGGTCGTTGATGCTGACGCCCGTGGTGCATCCCTCAAGCTTGTCGACTGTTATTGTGAACGGTGTGCCAAGCATTGAAGTGTTGTTGCTCACCTGATGGTTCAGCTCGAGCTCCTCGCAGCGTGACATGGTCATGGGCACGCACAGCACGCCTCGGGCGTTCTTGAGCATGAAGTTGACTTGTTCGGGTGTTATTTTTTCGGCGGCAACTATGAGGTCGCCTTCATTCTCACGGTCCTCATCGTCAACCACTATTACAAATTTGCCTTCGCGGAAATCCTTCAAGGCTTCGTCTATTTTGTCCAGCTTTATGTCGTCCATATTGCTAAAATTTAGTTATCGGTGTCTTCTGTATCAACCGTTAACAGCGAAGCAAGTTCACTGCATGTAGTGATTATGTGATGTATTTCCTCTTTCAACTTGTCCTGAGTGCGTGTTCCGACGATATATAAAGGAATACCGATGGGGAACATTGCGGCACACAGCCATCCGAGCCACTTGTAGTTGGTGGGGTGGTAGAACCACAGGCTCTTCATGACAGGAAGCTCCATGAGCTTTAGTATGATGATGCGGTTGCGGCTGTTGGATATGTAGTCGACTGTGTGCTCCAGGTCGGCGCTTATTGTATGAAGTTCGCGTCTGTTGTAGCCCTGAGTCCAGTAGTCGATGTAGCTTTGCCGCCCCTTGTAGCGATTCATAAACTCGTTGCACTTTGCAATCAGGCCGTCGATCATTGACAGGGCTTCGGGTATTTCGACCTCGTTCATCACCACTTCCTTTACCTCGAGCTTGCGGGTTTCGCTGCGGCCTATGAGCTTGCGGAAGAAGTTGGTGTAGGCGTCACGGTTGAATAGCGCCGAGTCGTTTACCGCCTTGTAGGTGAAGAATATGCCAAGCGGCAGCAGCACGAATGTCGACAGCCACATTCCTTCCCACACTTCGATGCGGCCGTCACGCGCCATCTTGTTGCCGGTATTGTCGATGATGAAGTAGAAAATGAACAGGAATACCGAGATTACGAGCGGCATTCCGAGTCCTCCTTTTCGTATAATGGCTCCTAACGGTGCGCCTATGAAGAAGAACACAAGGCACGCTACCGAGAGCGTGAATTTCTTCATAAGCTCGATATGGTGACGGCGTATCGTGCGGCGGTCGTCGTTCATCGTGTAGGAGCGGAACTCGTAGTCCTGGCGTATGCGCTTGGCCTTGGACAATGCCTGGGTCAGATAGGACTTTGCAAATGACGGGTTGGAGCCTCGGAACAGTGAATCGATGTCGAGCGGCTTGGTCATTGTGACCTCTTTCTGCTTTATGCTCAACACTCCTTCGGGCGATGACTGATAGGTGTAGTAGGGCAGTCCGAAATAGCCCATCTCCTTGATTGACTTTCCATATTCGGCGCCGATGCTGTCGACACGCTTGTTGACCGAGTCGATGGTCTGTTGCAGCTCGGCCATGTTTTTGCCCACAAACTGATTACGCATTCCGCTCTCGTCCATACGGTTGAAGTTGGCGTCGAATGCAATCATAACCTCTTTGTTGTCAAATGACTCGCGACGATAGGGGACATTGTTGGCCGATACACCCTGTTCACGGAGATTTTCAAATTGCTCTCCCTGCCAAAGTTTCAGGATGAGGTGGCTCTTGTCGTCGGTTATGCTCATTTTTCCGGAGTCGGAATATATGATGGTGGCGTTGTCGGAGCCTTTGCTTACATTGTAAATAAGCACATCGTACAACATTCCGGTGTCACGGTTCTTTTCGCGGACATAGAGGTTGAATCCTTGAATCTGGTCGTAGAAAACTCCTTCGGGAATCTCCAACTCGGGCGATTTCTGCCTCATCGAGTAGAGCAGCGTGAACATTTTGGTCTGCGATATTGGCAGCACGTTGTTCTGGAAGAAGAATGCGCCTATTGCAACGAGTACCATGAATATGATAAGCGGTCGCATGGCTTTGATAAGCGACACGCCTGACGCTTTCATGGCCGTAAGCTCAAATCGCTCGCCAAGATTGCCGAATGTCATCAGCGACGCAAGCAGTACCGCGAGGGGCAGGGCCATGGGCGCCATTGATAGTGCCGCATAGAAGAAAAGCTCGCCGATTACGCTGATTTCAAGGCCTTTTCCAACAAGGTCGTCGATGTTTTTCCACAGAAATTGCATCAACACGATAAAGAGACATATCAGGAATGTCATTAGAAACAGAGGCAGAAAGCTCTGTAGCATAAATAGATATAGTCGCTTTATTCGTAGCATTCGGGCTTATTGTTTTAGAGGGGCAAAGTTACAATAAATCCACAACTTGAGCAAGAAATAAGTCGTATAGGTTAAAATGTCACCATATGTCATTTCGTGTTGAGTGACGACATTGTTTGTGGCGACGAGCGGAATGCTCTCGGTGACTGCCCGGTCAGGTGCTTGAAATATTTTCCGAAAAACGATTGGTTGGTGAAGTTGAGCTTTGTGCTGACTTCCTGAATTGTAAGACCGGTGTTGCGTAACAGTGTTTTCGCTTCCAGGATTACGTAGGAGTCGATCCATTCGCTGGCAGTGCGTCCGCTTGCCTCCTTCTATGTTGTATTCCAAAATTCTCGTTGAGATTTAGAAAAGATTAACGTTAAAAATCAATTGCTTATATTTCTGTGCCGATTGTGTAGGCACAAAAGAGTCATGATCGAGGCCTCTGCCCCAATCAAATAACCGGCAATCGGTTAGAGCCCGAAATGCCTTGTAGTAAAAAAAGTCCTATCAGGCAAACTTCTATCAGTCACGCCCCATCGGGCTGACAGTTTACTTATTCAGCATAATAGGAAAGACGCCACAACCTTTCTTTTAGATGCAGCCAAGGCTCATCAAGGAGGCG
>Ga0209064_1001037_pt1 | contig 51009 bp, 45 predicted proteins | sample Inofromicrocosms_FD_187498 | JGI IMG/M metagenome (GOLD analysis project Ga0209064, IMG submission 187498) | Mouse cecum microbial communities from Vienna, Austria - Inoculum for glucosamine and mucus D2O microcosms (SPAdes) (version 2) | ecosystem: Host-associated > Mammals > Digestive system >...
TAGTAATTCCATCTGACATAAGCAAATAAAACCGCATCTAATTTCTATAAAATCAACAGATTAAACGCCTCTATCGGTATAACGTCTATTCAACATTATCGCCGTAACATGTCCGCTGAATAGTTACGCTTTTCAACAACAGAAGCAACGCCTCGGTGGAGGCCCGGTCGATTACGCGGGCGCGGTTGCCGGGGCAGTGGAGCAGGCGTGCCACGGTGCCTTTGGGTGTGTGCGCGGCTATCCATACAGTCCCCACGGGCTTGTCGGCCGACCCTCCGCCGGGGCCGGCTATGCCCGATGTGGCCACGGCGCAATCGGCTCCGAGCCTCGCGGCCGCGCCCTCGGCCATTTGCCGCACTACGCTCTCGCTCACGGCGCCATACTGCTCAATATCGGACGGTACTACGCCGAGCACTCCGGCCTTCACCTCGTTGGCATAACTTACCACCGAGCCGGTGAACACCTCCGACGCGCCCGCTGTCAATGTGACGCGATGCGCGATATTGCCTCCTGTGCAACTCTCGGCGGTGGCCATCTTCAAGCCTCGCGAGCGCAGGGCGTCGAGCAAGAGTTGCTCCAAAGTGGCGTCGTGGCGCGATATTATGAGTTCTCCAACAGTGCGCTCCACGGCCTCGCAGGCTTCGGCGTGGATGCGTCCGATGCGGCCGGCGTCGCTGTCTTTGCCGTCGACGCGCAGGCGTATCAGCCCCGGAGTGGGCAGATAGGCTAAATGCAGCGTCGAGTCAAGAGCCGATTCCACATCGGCAAGCCGTTCGGCCAAAGCCGACTCGGTGATGCCGGTGATAAGGAAAGTGGTGTGTAATATTGTAATGTCGGGGTGGAACCGCCGCGCTATCTCATCCGTCACGCCGTGGCGCAGCATTCCGGCAGTCTCAAACGGCACGCCCGGCATCGACACAAGCACATGCTCTCGGTCGGCAGTCTCAAACCACATCACCGGAGCCGTGCCATAGCGGTTCTGTATCACACGGCAACTGGTAGGCACCATGGCCTGCGTGCGCGTTAGCTCGTTGATTTTCAGGCCGCGCTTGGCAAAAATCTCCTCAACATTTTCAAGCACCGACGGGTCGAACACCAGTTCTCCGCCAAACACGCCCATAAGCGTGTGTTTCGTTATATCGTCCTTCGTCGGTCCGAGGCCGCCGGTGGTAATCACCAGCGGATAGCGTGCAAGGGCGCGTTCCACAGCCTCGCGGATAGCGTCGGCATCGTCGGCCACGGTCACAATCTCGCCCGTCTGCCATCCCAGCGGAGCCAGCGCGCGGGCAATTTCGCCCGAATTGGTATCGGTGACCTGTCCCAAAAGAATCTCGTCACCTATTATAATAATAGCAAATTTCATCAGTAAAGAATTAAAAGTGGTTTGGGCGAGAGTGTAGGGACGCACGGCTCGTGCGTCCGTTATCATATGCGTGGATTAGGTGGTTCGCCGCGGACGCACGAGCCGTGCGTCCCTACACCCTTGGCATATAAATTTAAGGGGTATTAAAACAGTCTTTGTCCCACAAGGCCACATTGTTAAGAATATACTCGGCTATCCTGTTTCCGTCATTATTCCCTCGGATTATATGGTCGTGGTATCGGTTTTGCCATCCGAACTCGATGTTGTTGCGACGGGCATACATCGTGACGGCACGTTTTAAGCCACCAATAATTACCGACAATGCTGTTCTGCATTCAGGAATTGCTTTTGGCGTTGATTTGTCGTCTATATGTATTATTGCATGGATATGATTAGGCATGACTACATATAGCGGCACTTCTGCATATTGATAGTGCCTTGGGATTTCATTTATTTGCGAGCAACAATACACTCCAATATCTGACAAATTCATTTCATGATTGATAATACTGCCGAAATAATGTTTTTTGTCGAGTGTACAGATTGTAATGAAATAATCTCCTCCGGAATAGTCATGGAAACCTGCGCGTGGCGATTTGCGATTTGGCTTATTGGGTGACATAGATTCCATTTTACGGAATAATTCTACATCCCCTCACACCGTCACTCTTGCAAACGGCACGGCATCGTAGGGGCAGAAGTCGGAGTCGAGGTATTTGAAATAGCCGGCGATGGCCACCATGGCGGCGTTGTCGGTGGTGAACACCCGCTCGGGTATGAAGGCCCGGATGCCGCGCTCGGCGCAGAAGCGGGCCACGGCATCGCGCACGCCGGAATTGGCCGACACGCCTCCGCCGATAGCCACGGTGCGCACTCCTGTCTGCTCCACGGCGCGGCGCAGTTTGTCGAGCAATATCTCGATGATGGTATGCTGGAGCGACGCGGCCAGGTCGGCGCGGTTCTTGTCGATGAACGCGGGGTCGGTTTTCAGGCCGTCGCGCAGCGTGTAGAGGAACGATGTCTTCAAGCCGCTGAAACTGTAATCAAGGCCCGGTATATGGGGCTTTGCAAATCGGAAGGCCGTGGCGTCGCCTTCGGAGGCAAGGCGGTCGATATGCGGGCCGCCGGGATAGGGGAGGCCCATCACCTTGGCGCATTTGTCGAAGGCCTCGCCGGCAGCGTCGTCGATGGTGCGGCCAAGCACTTCCATGTCGCGCGGGCTGCGCACCAGGATAAGCTGGGAGTTGCCGCCGGATATGAGCAGGCAGAGATAGGGAAATTCGGGCGCCTCGTCGGTAGGCTCGCGGCGCACGAAGTGCGACAGCACGTGGCCGTGGAGATGGTTCACGTCCACCATCGGGATGCGGAGCCCCAGCGACAGGCCCTTGGCAAAACTTGTGCCCACCAGGAGCGAGCCTATAAGCCCGGGGCCGCGGGTAAACGCCACAGCCGACAGGTCGCCGCGTCCGATGCCGGCCTGTTTGAGAGCCGTGTCCACCACAGGCACTATGTTTTGCTGGTGGGCGCGCGACGCCAGCTCGGGCACCACGCCGCCGTAGATTTCATGCACCTTCTGCGAGGCTATCACGTTGGAAAGCAGGATACCGTCGCGTATCACGGCGGCCGATGTGTCGTCGCACGACGACTCGATTCCGAGGATTGTAACGGTTTTCGCCATCTTAGAATATATATCCGATTCCGACCGACACATAGTAGCCGGAATATGATTTTATGAGGTTGTATTTCAGTTCGGCCTTGATTTTGAGGGTAGAGGTGGGGCGCAGTTCCACGCCGGCGCCAAAGTTCACGCCAAAACGCGACACGCGTGTCGACACATCGTCGGTCTCGGTGTCGAAATCAAGGTCGTGACGGTTCCACGACGAATAGTTCACGCCGGCAAGGGGATACAGCCCCACCACACGCCCCGGGAAGGTGAACGGGAAATGCAGGTTGAGATTGGCCGTGAATGCGTCCAGGTCCTTGTGGCGGAATACAAACCCTGCGTCGGGAGCGATGCGGATGCTGCCTGTGAGGTCGTACTGGAAGAAAAGTCCGGCTATGGCCGACTCATTTTTCGACGCATATCCGGTCTCGACACCGAATGTGGCCTCGCGGCGGGCCGATGCGTCGACAGGCATCGCTGCCGCCAAGGCCACTGTTGCGAGGATGATTTTTACGATAAGTTTTTTCACTTCTATGATTCGTTTTATTATTGGCGCAAAACTACGAAATATTTTCGTGGATTACAAAAATTGTTAATACGACAACACCGATTTGCGAGAGGCGTCGATGCGCAGCAGGATGAACAGCAGGATGGTGAAACCCCACAGCGACGACCCGCCGTAACTGAAAAACGGAAGCGGGATGCCTATCACGGGCAACAGCCCGAGCACCATGCCTATGTTGATGCAGAAATGGCATATGAATATCGACGCCACGCAGTAGGCGTAGACGCGCCCGAACACCGTGGGCTGCCGTTCGGCTATCGCTATCACGCGCAATATCAGCGTCACGAAAAGCAGCTCCACGAGCATCGTGCCCCAGAAGCCTTGCTCCTCGCCGATGGTGCAGAGTATAAAGTCGGTGTGCTGCTCGGGCACATATTTCAGCTTGGTCTGCGTGCCTTCCAGAAAGCCCTTGCCGGCGAGGCCGCCGGAGCCGATGGCTATCTTGGCCTGGTTCACGTTGTAGCCCACGCCGCGCGGGTCGTCGACAATGCCGAATGCCACGAGGATGCGCTTCTGCTGGTAGTCTTTAAGATGCCCGAAGGCTATGTTTACCGAAAAAAGGAACACGATGGCGAAAAACACCGTGGCCACCGGGATGAAAAACGCCATGATGCGCGAGCGCAGCACTTCGATTGCCACGTAGACGCAGCTCACCCCGATTATCGAGAGAAGCACCGGGGTGCCGTTCACCTCAACGGGCGTGAACCGGCACAGAATCCACAGCACAAGCCCCGACGCAAGGAAAAAGAACAGCACGTTGCGCGCCACTTCCATGCGACGCTTGCCGTAGATCACGAGCATCGCCACCATTATGAGCATCACCGTTATCAGCACGTAGAATTGCCCCGAAGTCATGCCCATAATCGTGGTGTCGGCCCACGAAACCGACACCACGAAGATAAACACGGCCAGCGCCGCTCCGAATAGCAGAAGCCCGGTCATGCCCTCGCGGTAGAGCACGAAAAAAAGCGACAGGAATACGAGCGCTGAGCCGGTTTCCTTTTGCAGGATTATGAGCACAAATGGCACGAGAATTATGGCGCACGCCTTCACATAGTTGAGCGCGCCGGAGTTTAGCGTGAAATTGTATGATGCGAAAAGCCTTGCCAGCGCCAGCGACGTGGCCACTTTGGCAAATTCCGCCGGTTGCAGGCTCATCGGCCCCATCACAAGCCACGACCGCGACCCTTTGATGTCGGGAGCTATCAAAGGCGTGATTGCGAGCAATATCACCATCAGGACATACACCGGATAGGCATATGTCTCATATAGCCGCGTCTCTATAAGCAGCAGCGCCAGAGCCAGGCCGAAGGCCATGAGTATCCAGCGGATTTGTTTGCCCGAAAATTCCTCGAAGGCAAAAAGGCTGGCATGGTCGAAGTCATACGACGCCGAGTAGATGCTCACCACTCCGGCGAGCACCATTATCAGATATATCACGATCACCGGCCAGTCGAGCGACCGGAATATCGACGCGGATTCATTTTTTTGCCGGAGCATAGAATAATTTTGACGTTAACATTCGTTCTTCAAGCCCTTTGCGTGCAGGGTCGATGTTCCCTTTGAGATATTTCTCCATCACAAGCGAGCCTATTGGCACGCCGAAAGTGGCTCCCCAGCCGCCGTTTTCGACATATACGGCCACGGCTATCTTCGGGTCGTCGAACGGAGCGAAGCCCATAAACGCCGAGTGGTCCTTGCCGTGGGGGTTCTGCGCCGTGCCGGTCTTGCCGGCCACGTCCACGCCGGGAAACGCCGCCACGCGGCATGTGCCGCCGGTCACGGCCATGCGCATACCCTCGGCTATGTCGAGGTAATGATGCTGTTTTATAGTGGGATAGCGTTTCTCGATATATTGGTCGGGAAGCACCGTGTCTTGTATCTCCTTTACGACATGCGGGGTGATGAACCAGCCGCGGTTGGCCACCGTGGCGCAGAGGTTGGCAATCTGCATCGGTGTTGCCAATACCTCGCCCTGGCCGATCGACACGGAGATGATGGTGTTCGCGCTCCAATGGCCGTTGCCGTAATATTTGTCGTAAAACTTAGAGTTGGGGATAAGGCCACGTTTCTCGCCGGGGAGGTCGATGCCCAAGGCGTAGCCGTAGCCCATCGACACCATGTGGTTTTTCCAGATGTCGAAAGCCTTGTCGGCCGAGCCGTATTTGCTGCGGCGGTCGATCATGTTCTTGAATCCCCAGCAGAAGTAGGCGTTGCACGAAGTCTGCAAGGCCGGTTTCAGAGGCAGAGGCGCCCCGTGGGAGTGGCAGCCCACGCGCAGGCCGCCGCTGATATAGCCGTGGAAGCAAGGATAGGGCGTCGACGGCACTATTATGCCTTCTTCGAGGAAGATAAGGCCCTGGGTGGGCTTGAAAGTTGAGCCGGGAGGATACGATGCCGATATGGAGCGGTCGTAGAGCGGGTGGGCCTGGTCTTTTACGAGCTTGGCGTAGTTCTCGCCGCGCTGGCGGCCCACAAGCATACGCGGGTCATAAGTCGGGCTCGATACCATGCAGAGAATCTCGCCGGTGCGCGGCTCAATGGCCACCACCGCGCCGCGCTTGCCCACCATGAGCGACTCGGCGTATTCCTGCAATTTTATGTCGAGGCTCAGTTTCAGGTCGCGGCCCGACACGGGAGCCACGTCCTGATTGCCGTTGTCGAAGCGGCCCTGGATGCGTCCGTAGGCATCGCGGATGAGTATTTCCTCGCCCTTGATGCCGCGCAGATGCTGCTCGTAGCTTTTTTCCACGCCAAGGTCGCCGCAATAGTCGCCCGGCGAGTAATAATCGTCTTTCTTGATGTCTTCGGCCGATGCCTCGCGTATGTTGCCAAGCACGTTTGCCGCCGCCGCGTGGTTATACTGGCGCAAGATGCGCTTCTGGATGAAAAAGCCCGGAAAACGGTAAAGTTTCTCTTGCAGGCGGCCGTAGTCCTCGGCCGAGAGATGCGACAGGAAACGCTGGGGGGTGTACGATGAATATCCCGTGGAGTTCAACATGTCGTGAAATCGTTTGTCAAACTGCTCTTTGGTGATTTTCAGCGTGTTGCAGAAATCTATGGTGTCAAATTCGCGCATGTCGCGCTTGATGAGCATCACATCGTAGGCCGGCTGGTTGAAAACGACAAGTTCGCCGTTGCGGTCGTACATCAGTCCGCGCGAGGGATACACGGTCTTGCGCAGGAAGGCGTTGGTGTCGGCCGATTTTTTGTATTTCGAGTCGGCAATCTGCAACGTGAACAGTTTTATCCCGAAAATCACGGCCACGGCAATCAGGAATCCCCCGATTACATATTTCCGTTTTTCGAGTTTATAGTCTTTTCGCATTGGAGAGGGCTGGGAGTTTGGAAGGTGGGAACTCAAGCCTCCGGCTTGAGAAATTAGATTATTTTCTTTTCGACGAGAATATGGCGTCGAGGGCGTAGATTATCACGAATGTAAATGCCGTGGAGCAAACAATCTGCGACACCATCCGCAAGAAACTGAATATGGCGAAGGCGTCGATTGTAAACACCATGATGCAATAGGCCAGCGTCATGGTCAGCGCATATTTCATAAACACCGGCACGCCAAGTGTGCGCACGCTCGGCGGAAGCCCCGTCAGGTCTTCGTCGCGTTGCACATAAAGATGAAAGATAGGTTTACGTGCAAAAGCCAGCACCGTGCAGGCAAGGGCATTCACTCCGGGAGTGTCGGAGCAGATGTCGATGGCAAGGCCGGTGAGAAACCCCGCCGCCACCGAAGCGTTCGTGCTCCACGTCACAGGCATGGCCATGATTATGTAGATAAACACGAAAGGCACGGCCACATTCAGCAACACGAGGTTGTTGAATATCACCACCTGTGCCAAAATAAGCACCAGGGCCTTTAATATGAATGATATGACGGGCATTTATGCAGGTTGGGAAGACAATTAATAAGTTATAAAGTATGAGTGATAAGTGACAAAGTCAGTCATTCTTCATTTGTCATTCTTCACTTGTCATTCGTAATTAGTCATTCGTAATTAGTCATTCGTAATTAGTCATTCGTCATTCGTTATTGCTTGTCGGTGTCGTAGGCTTGCAGGGCGATATGCTCGGCACGGAGCGAGTCGACCACCACCTGCACGTTTGACAGGGTGGTGAAATCAGTGCTCAGTTTCACGCGCAGGGTGAAAAAGTTCTCGTCGTGGCGCCGCTGGTCTTCCATGACATAGCCCACGGGGATGCCTTCGGGAAACACTGCCGAGTAGCCCGAGGTGACGATAGTGTCGCCGGGAGCGAACACGGTGTGGCGAGGCAGCTCTTCGAGCAGGGCCACGGTAGGGTCGTTGCCGTCCCACACGAGCGAGCCGAAATGCTCGCTGCCTTTTATCTTGCACGAAAGTTTGAAATGGGGGTTGAGAAGCGAGATGATGCGCGCCGAGTGCGGTCCGGCCACATTCACGATGCCCACCACGCCGTTGTGGTCGATTACTCCCATCTCCGGAGCGATGCCGTCGGCGGTGCCCTTGTTGATGGTGATATAGTTGTGGGGGCGAGCGATGGAATTGCTTATCACGTGGGCCACCACAAAATTGTACTGGGCCAGCACTCCCGGCAGACGCATGGTGTCGGTTTGGATGCGCGCGTCGGCCTCGCGGATTTGCTCACGCAGGGCAAGCACTTCCGATTCGAGCGCGGCGTTGCGCAGGTTCAGGTCCTCGTTTATTTCACGCAGGTCGAAATAAGATGCCACGCTGTTGCGCATATTGTAGATTCCGGACGCCACCGAGTTGGCCGACGTAAGATACACATGGTGCTGGTAGGGATTTCCGGAGAAAAGCAACGCGCAGCTCAACGCCACGAAAAAAACGAAGACGAACCATTTGCTCCATCGTATGAAAAATGAGAACAGTTCGTGCATATCGAAGAAAACGATTTAGCCCGTCGACGGGCTAAATCGAATTTTGTTATCGGATGAGGAACGAGAATTTGTCGATGTTTTTGAGCGCCACTCCTGTTCCGCGGGCCACAGCCAGGAGCGGGTCCTCGGCTATGTGGAACTGGATGCCGATCTTGTCGGTGAGGCGTTTGTCAAGGCCGCGGAGCATCGCGCCGCCGCCGGCCAGGTAGATGCCGTTGTGCACAATGTCGGCGTAAAGTTCGGGAGGCGTCTGCTCCAAAGCCGAGAGCACTGCTGTCTCGATTTTCGAGATGGATTTTTCGATGCAGTGGCTTATCTCCTGGTAGGATACCGGCACTTCCATAGGCATGGCCGTCATCTGGTTGGGGCCGTGCACGATGTAGTCTTCCGGCGGATTCTCGAGCTCGGTAAGGGCCGAGCCTACGTTCATCTTTATCAGCTCGGCCGTGCGCTCGCCCACCTTCACGTTGTGGGTGCGGCGCATGTGGTCCTTGATGTCGGCTGTGAGGTCGTCGCCTGCAATCTGGATGCTCTTGTTCGATACGATGCCGCCCAGCGAGATTACGGCGATTTCGGTGGTGCCGCCGCCTATGTCGACAATCATGTTGCCTTCGGGAGCAGTAACGTCGAGGCCGATACCGAGGGCTGCGGCCATCGGTTCGTAAATCATGTACACGTCGCGTCCGCCGGCATGTTCCGACGAGTCGCGCACGGCGCGTATCTCAACCTCGGTCGAGCCCGAGGGGATGCCCACCACCATGCGCAGCGAAGGCGAGAACCAGTTGTTTTTTGTAGATGCTTTCTTCACCAGGCCGCGAATCATGAGCTCGGCGGCGTTGAAGTCGGCTATCACACCCTTGCGCAGGGGGCGCACGGTGCGGATTTTCTCGTTTTCCTTGCCCTGCATCTGCTGGGCTTCCTTGCCTACGGCTATGAGTTTGTCGGTGGCTTTGTCGAGGGCCACGATCGAGGGCTCGTCGATAACGATCTTGTCGTTATGGATTATCACGGTGTTGGCCGTGCCCAAGTCAATGGCTATTTCCTTTGTAAATGAAAAAAGGCGCATAATTAAATTATAGAGTGAGAGATTAATGACGGAAGTGGCGGAAGCCGGTCATGGCCATCGACATGCCGTTGGCGTTGCAGTAGTCGACCGAATCACTGTCTTTGATTGAGCCTCCGGGGTGGATTGTCGATGTGATGCCTGCCTCGTGGGCAATCTGCACACAGTCGGGGAAGGGGAAGAACGCGTCGGAGGCCATAACTGCGCCGTTGAGGTCGAAGCCAAACGAGCGTGCTTTCTCGATGGCCTGTTTCAGGGCGTCGACGCGCGATGTCTGGCCCACGCCCGAGGCGCAGAGCTGACGGTTCTTGGCAAGCACGATAGAGTTGCTCTTGGAGTGCTTCACAATCTTGTTGGCGAAAAGCAAGTCCTCGGCCTGGGCCTCGGTGATGGGGGCGGTGGTTACGCAGCGCAGGTCGTCGCGGGTCTCGGTTTTGAGGTCGCGGTCCTGAACGAGCGCGCCGTTGAGAATCGAGCGGAACGACTTGGTGGTATCCACGGCAGCCTTCTGCACCAGGATAATGCGGTTTTTCTTCTGTTTGAGCACTTCCAGTGCCTCGGCAGTGTAGGCCGGAGCGATGCACACCTCGAAGAAAATCTTGTTCATCTCCTCGGCAGTGGCGGCGTCAATCTCGCGGTTGGTGACGAGGATGCCTCCGAAAGCCGACACAGGGTCGCCGGCCAGGGCGTCTTTCCATGCTTCCACCAAGTTGTCGCGCGAAGCCAGGCCGCAGGCGTTATTGTGCTTGAGGATGGCAAACGTCGGGTCGGTGAACTCGGCGATGAGGCCGCAGGCGGCGTCGATGTCGAGCAAATTATTGTAAGAAATCTCCTTGCCGTGGAGTTGGTCGAAGAGAGCGTTGAAGTCGCCGAAGAACTCGCCCTTCTGGTGCGGGTTCTCGCCGTAGCGCATAGGCTTTGCGTCGTCGATGGCGATGCGCAGGGCCGAAGGCTGCTCCTCCTTGCTGTCGAAATAGTTGAAGATGCAGCTGTCATATTCGCTCGACACGGCAAACGCCTCCTTGGCAAACCAGCGGCGCTGGGCCAGGGTCGATTTAGCGCCCTGCTCGGCGAGCAAGTCGGCCAGCGGCTTATACTGCTTTTTCGAAGCCACGATAATCACGTCGTTGTAATTCTTGGCTGCGGCGCGGATGAGCGAGATGCCGCCTATGTCGATTTTCTCGATGATATCGGCATCCGAAGCTCCGGAAGCCACGGTGGCGGAGAAAGGATAGAGGTCGACGATCACAAGGTCGATCGACGGTATTTGGTAAGAGAAAGTCTCTTTTTGGTCAGATTCATTGTCGCGGCGATTGAGGATGCCGCCGAACACCTTCGGGTGCAGCGTCTTTACGCGGCCGCCGAGAATCGAAGGGTAGCCGGTAAGGTCCTCTACGGCTTCACATTCATAGCCGAGAGATTCGATAAAGGCGCGGGTGCCGCCTGTCGACAGGAACTTAACGCCCTGTTCATCAAGCATTTTAAGAATTTGGTCGAGTCCGTCCTTATGGAATACGGAAATCAGTGCAGTGGAAATTTTCTTAGCTTCTTCCATCGTTTTGGGTACGTCTTGGGATTTTAGGTTGCAAAGTTACAAAAAAAAATCCAAAGCCCCCGTCCCTCCCCAACTTTTTCCAAAACTTTTTTTTGAAAATTTTTTGCGTTATTTGTTTCGGATTGGTTCAGTTTAGTAGAGGGGACGGCCGCAGAAATATCGTGGGGAATTTTTGCGCTTGCGCACAAAAGCCGATGTGGGCTTGGGCGCAGGCTCGGGTTGTGGCTCGGGTTGTGGCTCAGGTTGTTGTTGGGGTTGAGGCTCGGGTTGGGGGTCGGGCGATTCGGTTTCTGTTGTCGGTTCTGTCGGTTTTGTCGATTGTGCAGGCTTTTCGCGCTTGGGCGGTTTGATGGCGGCGAGGTGGGCGGCGACAGTGGGGTCGAGGTCGCGCACCATCAGCAGGAAGATGGCTTTTTTGGCGCCGCGAAAGTCGGGCACGGTGCCGTCGGTTTGCCACGCCACAATGGCGCGGATAAGGTCCATTTGCACTTTTGCGGAGCAGCAGTCGATTGTTTCGAGCCATTCGGGCTTGATTATAGGTTGTGTTGTCATAATAAATAGATTTTAATAAAAGTTTTATATTTGCAAAGATATAATATTTATTTTTAAAACACAAATTTAAAATCACAAATTTTAATTTTTTTGAAATAAATAGAACGTAAATTTCGTTTACTGATTCTGTAAGGATGTAATAACTTATGTATTGACTATGCTTTAACTGAAAGGATGATATTGCAAGGAATGCAAGTTTTTTTATTGATTCAAGTTTCGCAATTTAGTCACGGCGAAGCCGTGGTTCCTTGGATAACCGGGTTTGGAGGCAGAATGCCGACAAGCCCGGTTTGTTAGAGGAGGGAAAAAGCACTGCGAAGCTGTGCCTCGCGATTTGTTTGGCATTATCGAACGCTTCGGCAGGCTCCGCTCCGATACCGCGATTGATTTGTTTCTGCCAAACCCCGCATGTCGGCTGCGCCTCCATACGGGGTTAACCAAGGAGTCACGGCTTTGCCGTGATTATATATGCCGTATTATCTTGGCTGTCATTTTTATGTGCGAAATTTGATTAAAATAACTGTAAAAATTGCAATTTCGAGTATTTTTGTGTAGTTTTGCAACAATGGTTACAGTAATAGACGTTACAATAATATGAAATTTTACGACAGAGAAATCGAAACAGAGACACTTCGGAAGATTGAAGAGACATCGTGGCAGTATGCGCAAATGACGATTATCACAGGGCGTCGGCGCATAGGAAAGACCACGCTCATAAAGCATGCCTACGATGCGGATGGGATGATTTATTTTTTTGTGGCACGGAAAAGCGAGGCGCTGCTTTGTAAGGAACTTACCGACACTATCCGCGACCGGTTGGGTGAAGAACTTGGCGAATTTACAAGTATGGCCAAACTCTTTTCGGCAATAATGCAGATTGCCAAGCGAAGACATTTCACGCTCGTGTTTGATGAGTTTCAAAACTTCAAGTATGTCAATGAATCATTTTTCAGCGACATGCAGAATGTGTGGGATGCTAATAAGCAGGATGCGCGGATAAACCTGATAATATGTGGCTCGCTTTACTCGATGATGACTAAAATCTTCGACGACCGCAAGGAGCCGCTTTATGGGCGTGCTACGTCCAGGATTCGATTGCGCGAGTTTCCGCTGCGTACATTGCGCGAGATTATGCAGGACAATAATTCCGGCTATACTCCTGACGACCTGCTGGCGATGTACATGATTACAGGCGGTGTGGCGAAATATGTGGAGCAGCTGGTGCAGGCCAATGCGTTTACAAAGGAAAAAATCCTCGACACTGTTTTGTCGTTTGGGTCATATTTCATAGAAGAGGGAAAAGAATTGCTTTCGGATGAGTTCGGGAAGGATTATGGCGGTTACTTTTCGATACTTTCGGCCATAGCTTCAGGGTTCAACGAACGTGGGGAAATAAAGTCATATACCGGCATTGAGGCCGGGGGGTACCTCGACAAGTTGGAAAATACCTACGACCTGCTTTACCGCTATCGTCCCTATCTTGCCGCTCCCGGCAGCCGCAATGTAAAATATGGCATCAAAGACAACTTTTTAAATTTTTGGTTTCGTTTCATATATAAATACCGGAGTGCTGTGGAAATTGGCAACCTGAGTTATGTCCGCGAAAAGGTTGGTGCTGATTACGACACATTTTCCGGCTGGATTCTTGAACGCTACTTCCGACAATTTTATCGAGAGACCGGACTGTACAATATAGTCACCAACTACTGGGAGAAGGATGGCAGCAACGAAATTGACCTTATTGCCGTCGATGAAGCCGACCATGAAATTGTAATAGGCGAGGTCAAACGCAACAAAAAACGTATAGACCTTCATAAACTCGAGGATAAGGCTGCGTCGATTTGCAGGAAGCAGAAGGGGTGGAAGGTTGGGTTTGTAGGATTATCTCTTGACGACATGTAGTAAATAAATGGATATATCTAAAATACAGGCGACGGACATACCGGACTTTGCACCGGTGTATTGCGCGTGCTCAACACCATGTATAGATGCTTCGCCGAGAAGAACGGGCACGAACCGATGCCGGCTGCCGTGTTCAAGGAGCGCAAGCGGATAATCGAAGGGTTGAGCCGGGGGATAAAAAAACGTCCGAAACCATGCGGTTCGGACGTTTTTGCGTTATCGGGATTGGGCTTATTGAGCCTGGGCGATTTCTTTGAAGCGGTCGAGGCTTACACTTTGGTTGTCGATGGTGGAGGCGTTGCGGATTGCGTCGTAGAGGAGGTTTTCGGCAACGTTTTCTACAATCTGCTCGCGGTATTCCTCGTTGGCGAGGATGCGCTTGGCGTGTTCGGTGATCACGTCGTCGCCGAGGTTGGTCATGCCGTACTGTGCAAACTGGTTGTAGGCGATGGATTTGGCGTTGGCGAGAACGGCTTCTTCGGTTACTTTCACGCCGAGCTGCTCCATGAGTTGGCCTTTGATGATTTGCCAGAGGAGGCCTTCGCGCATCTTTTCGAATTCTTCGTCGATGTTTTCGGCGTTGAGGCCTTCGTTGCGCGAGATGAGCCATTTTTTGAGGAATTCAACGGGGATGGCGGCGTTGGCGCAGCGTTCGAGAAGGTTCTTGCGCACGTCGGCGGCGAAGAGCGAGTTGGAGTTGCCTTCGAGGGCGTGGGCGATCATCTTGGTGAGTTCGGCGGTGTATTCTTCTTCGTTGTGCACCTTGTCGGCGCCGAATACTTGGTCGAAGAATTCCTGGGTGTGTTCGGCGGGGCGAAGCACGATGATTTCCGATACGGCGAATTCGAAGTCGGATTTCACGTTTGCGGCCACGGCCTTGTCCATGTTGAGCATGGAGGCGAGTTCAGCCTCGTTGCCGTTGCAAGAGTTGAAGGGGTTGAACACAACCTTGTCGCCAACCTTGCAGCCTTGGAATTTGGCTGTTTCGTCGGCGTTCTTGAAGAATGTGGGGCCTACGATGGCGTTGAGCACCTGGATGGCGTTTTCTGTTTCGTTTACAGTGCCGTCGGCGTTGAGTTCCATCATCACGCCTTTTACGAGGGCCTTGTCTTCGAATTCTTCGCCGGGCTGCTGCGAGCCGAGGCGTTCGCGCATCATCTTGTCCTGTTCGGCGCGCATTTCGTCGGACACCTCGATGGTGTAGTAGGGGAAGGTGATGTCTTTGTTGATTTCAAGGTCGAGTTTGGGGGCGAGGCTAACTTCGTAGGAGAAGGTGTATGCTTCGTCGGCATCGGTGAGTTCCTTCACGTCGAGGGGAAGGGGCTGGCCGAGGATGTCGAGTTTGTTGTCCTGGATATATTTGAATACTTCGCGGTAAACAACGTCGTTGATAACGTCGGATTTTACCTGCTTGCCGAAGCGACGGCGAAGCTGGTCCATAGGCACGTGACCCTTGCGGAAGCCGGGGATTACGTGGGTTGCTGCGATTTTTTTGAGTTCTTTCTTTACGGTTTCGGTGTAGTCGGCGGGCTCAACGTTAACGATGATTTTGCCGGTGACATCGGAAGTCTTGTCAAAAGTTACGTTCATATCTATTGAAGATTAATAATTCAGATGGGTTGCATTGGATAGAACGGCCTCGAAAAGGTTGCAGTTCAATTCCAAGGTGCAAAATTACTCTTTAAAATCGACATTGCCAACTTCGCGCCCTCAAAATTAACAAATTTAACAAAAAAACCGCAAAAACCGCCGTCGACAGGCCTTGTAGGAACTCAAGCCTCCGGCTTGACCCGAACCGCGAATTCCGCAAATTCCACAAAATTTTTGTTTTATGTTAATGTCCGCTAACAGGTCGTTAATTCTAATTAAATAACGCTTAATTATCAATTGGCGGGGTGTTTGAGCAGGGCGACGAGGAGGGTGTTGAGGGCGAGGGTGGCTATGAGGAGCGCAAGGTAGGGGGCGACGGAACGCAGGAACAGGGAGGCTATGATGATGAAGGCTATGTTCATGAGCACGGTGGTGATGTAATAGGCCGTCATTGATATTTTAGGACGTTTCCACGACGAGGGCAGCCATGCGGCGCAGAGCCAGGCCGCGGCCATGAAGCCAAAGGTGATGAGCAGGGCTATGTAGACGGGGAGTCCGACGTAATGTGATGTGCCGCAAAAAATCAGCGGTCCGTAGAAAGGCTGGAAGGATACGCGGACGAGGAAATCTCTCCGCGCTTTTGTGTCTAATGCTGTTGCCATTGTGTAAAAAAGAATTAATATGTGCAAAAGTACACATATTTATTGGGTTTAAACCGAAAAAACATTGAAAATGCGTTTTTTCGGGATTTTTTGTTTAAATTTGTCACTTAAAATCTATTGCGAATATAATTCATTGCTATGAAAAGAATATTTTTGCTTGCTGCGGCAGCGGTGCCTGCCGTGATGATGGCGTCGACGCCGCTGTGGATGCGCGACGCGGCGATTTCGCCCGACGGGCGCACCATCGCCTTCGCCTACAAGGGCGACATATGGAAAGTTTCTGCCAAAGGCGGACAGGCCGTGCGCCTGACAACCAACGAGGCCTACGACGAGCAGCCTGTGTGGAGTCCCGACAGCAAGAGCATTGCCTTTGCCTCCGACCGCCACGGCAATGCCGACGTGTTTGTGATGCCGGCAGCCGGCGGACAGGCTAAACGCCTCACGTTCAACTCCGCGACAGAGACGCCCGTGTCTTTCACGCCCGACGGCAAGTCGGTGCTTTTCTCCGCTTCGATTCAAGACCCGGCGCAGAGCGCGATGTTTCCCTCGGCACGCATGTCGGAGCTGTACAAAGTGCCCGTGGCCGGCGGAGCCATGACGCAGGTGCTGGCCACTCCGGTGCCGGCCATGTCGTATCTGCCCGACGGCAAGCGTTTTGTGTATGAAGACGTGAAAGGCTTCGAGGACAACTGGCGCAAGCACCACACCTCGTCGGTGACACGCGACATCTGGCTCTACGATCCCGCCACAGGCAAGCATGTAAACCTCACCGCCCGCGGCGGCGAGGACCTCGACCCGGTTGCTGCCGGCGACAAATTCTACTTCCTGAGCGAACGCGACGGCAAGAGCATAAACGTGTACTCGGCTCCCATAGCCAACCCTGCCGACGCCCGCGCCGTGACATCGTTCAAGACCCACCCCGTGCGCTTCCTCTCCCGCGCCGCCGACGGCACTCTCTGCTTCACCTACGACGGCGAAATCTACACCATGACCGACGGAGCGAAGCCCGCGAAGGTGGCCATCGATATCGTCGACGACATTGTCGAGGAGCCTTACAAGCGGTCGGTGAGCCGTGCCGAGGAAATGGAAGTGTCGCCCGACGGCAAGATGATAGCCTTCACCTCGCGCGGCGACGTGTTCGTGACATCGGTCGACTACAAGACCACAAAGCAGATTACATCCACCCCGGCCACCGAGCGTCACCTCACCTGGGGCAGCGACTCCAAGAGCCTCTACTACGCATCCGAGCGCGACGGCAACTCCACCATATATAAAGCCACGATGGGCCGCGAGGACGACATCAACTTCCCCAACGCCACTATTATTAAGGAAGAGCCCGTGATGAAGGCCGACAGCCACGAACGCACGGTGCCGCAGGTGTCGCCCGACGGCAAGCAGATGGCGTTTATCCTCGACCGCAATATCCTCGCGGTGATGGATCTCGACTCCAAAAAGGTGCGCAACCTCACCGACGGCTCCACCTATCACCACCGCAACGGCGTGTTCAACTATGTATGGAGCCCCGACTCGAAATGGATTGCTCTTGAAATGATCGACCGCCGTCACGACCCGTACACCGACATCGCCCTGCTCAACGTGGCCGACGGCTCGCTCACCAACATTACCAATTCCGGCTATTTCGACGAAGGTCCGCGTTGGGTGATGGACGGCAACGCCCTGCTTTTTGCCTCCGAGCGCTACGGCATGCGCAACCACGCGTCCTGGGGTTCGATGATGGACGTGATGATAGTGTTCCTCAATCAGGAAGCCTACGACAAGTACAAGCGCAACAAGGAAGATGCCGAACTTGCCAAGGAAGCCGAGAAGGCCGCCAAGGAAAAAGAAGAAAAGGCAAAGAAGGATGATAAGAAAGACGATAAAAAGTCCGATAAGAAGAAAGATGACAAGAAAAAGGATGAGGATAAGGCCATCAAGGTGGAACTCGACGGCCTCGACAAGCGCATGGTGCGCCTCACCCCGTTCTCGTCCGACCTCAACTCCATGGTGATGACCGACGACGGCGAGACACTGTTCTTCATCACCACCGCCGACGACAACATGCTTTGGGAAATGGACCTCAAAGAGGGCGGCGTGAGCATGAACAAGACACTCTCGCCCGGCCAGAGCCAGTTTATGACCACGCCCGACGGCAAGACAATCTTCATCGTGGGCTCGTCGATAAGCAAGTTCAATCCGTCGAACTCCAAACTCACTCCCGTAACCATGTCGGCCACGCAGAAAATCGACCTTGCCGCCGAACGCGAGGCCATGTTCGACAACATGGTGCGCGAGGAGGCCCAACGCTTCTACGTGAAGGATATGCACGGTGTGGACTGGCCCGCCATGACCAAGCACTACCGCCGCTTCCTGCCCCATATCAACAATAATTTCGACTTCACTGAGATGCTCTCTGAACTTCTCGGCGAACTCAACGTGAGCCACACCGGCTCGCGCTTCCGCGGATTCTCCGACTCGCAGGCCGACCGCACTGCCGCCCTCGGCCTCCTCTACGACTTTACCTACACCGGCAAAGGCCTGCGTGTGGCCGAGGTGCTCCGCCGCGGCCCGTTTGGCAACGCCTCCACAAAGGTACATCCCGGCGTGATTGTTGAGAAAATCGGCGGTGAGGAAATCACCCCTGAAAACGATTACACCATGCTTCTCACCGACATAATCGGACGCAAGACCCTCGTGTCGTTATACGACCCCGCTTCGGGCGAACGCTGGGACGAGGTGGTGAAACCCATCTCGGCCGGAATGCAGAACTCGCTCCTCTATGAGCGTTGGGTCGACGCCCGCGCCGCCGACGTCGACCGCTGGAGCAACGGCCGCCTCGGCTACGTGCACATCTCGTCGATGGACGACGACTCGTTCCGCAAGGTCTACTCCGACCTGCTCGGCAAGTACAACGACCGCGAAGGCGTGGTAGTCGACATCCGCTGGAACGGCGGCGGACGCCTCCACGAGGACATCGAAGTGCTCCTCTCCGGCAAGAAATATCTCACACAGGAAGTGCGCGGCACCGAAACCTGCGACATGCCCTCGCGCCGTTGGAACAAACCCTCGATCATGCTCATGTCCGAGGCCTGCTACTCCAACGCCCACGGCACCCCCTGGGTGTACAAGACCCGCGGCCTCGGCAAACTCGTGGGTATGCCCGTACCCGGCACCATGACATCGGTCAACTGGGTCACGATGCAAGACCCTTCGATGTATTTCGGCATCCCCGTGGTGGGCTACCGCACCGCCGACGGCGGCTTCCTTGAAAACCGTCAGCTCGAGCCCGACATCAAGGTGGCCAACGACCCCGCCGTGATAGTCACCGGCGAGGACCAGCAGCTCCGCGCCGCCGTCGAGGCCCTGCTCAAAGAATTGTAATTTTGCAGGAACACAAGCCTCCGGCTTGTGTTCCTGCACTGCGATCTTGGCTATATGTAATAATGTAGGAACACAAGCCTCCGGCTTGTGACTTTTGCCACAAGCCGGAGGCTTGTGTTCCTACACTGATAATCCGATTTTCTGTTGGTTATTCGTAACTCGTCACTCAACAAAGAGATTCTGGCGATAGCCGTGCCGGCTATCGTGTCGAATATCACTACGCCGCTGCTCGGACTGGTGGATACCGCTATTGTGGGCCACATCGGAGCGGCGGCTTATATTGCTGCCATCGCGCTCGGAGCGTCGATATTCAACATGGCCTACTGGCTGCTCGGTTTCCTGCGGCAGTCCACGTCGGGGCTTACGGCGCAAGCCTTCGGAAGCGGCGACACCGCCGGCGAGTGGCTTGTGCTGCGTCGCGGCGCCATTGTGGCGGCGGCGGGGGCGGCGGCGCTTATAGCGTTAAGCCCGTGGATAGCCTCGGCGGTGCTCCGGTTCATGGAAGCCGACGCGTCGGCCTCGGCGCTTGCCCGTCGTTATTTCCTTATCGTGATATGGGGCGCGCCCGCCGTGCTCGGCACATATGTGCTGTCGGGATGGCTTTTGGGCATGCAAGACAGCCGCAAGCCTATGTGGATGGCGATTGTGACCAATGTGGTGAACATAGCCGTGAGCCTTCCGCTTGTGTTTGTGGCAGGGATGAAGCTCGACGGCGTGGCCGTGGGCACGCTCGTGTCGCAGTGGGCGGGTTTTGCCACAGGCGTTGTGATGCTTGCGCGCAAATACGGCCATGTAATCGGCGCATCGGGGGGCGAGGGGACGCATCGCGTGGGCTGGCGCGGATTTTTCTCGCTAAACGGCGAGATATTCCTGCGCACGCTATGTCTTGTGGCCGTGACCATGTGGTTTACGCGCGCCGGGGCGCAGTCGGGCTCGGTTACTCTTGCCGCCAACGCTCTGCTTATGCAGCTGTTTTTGCTGTTTTCTTATTTTATGGACGGATTTGCATTTGCCGGCGAGGCTCTGGCGGGCAAATACTACGGTCGTGGCGACATCACGGCCCTTCACCGTGCGGTGAAGGCAATTTTCGTATGGGGCTTTTCGATGGGGGCCGTTTTCACCCTGGCTTATATCGCGCTTGGGCGTCCGATATTGGGATTTTTGACCGACGACGCCGATGTGGTGGCGTGTGCCAGGGTGTTTCTTCCTTGGGCGGCGGCGGTGCCGCTTGCCGGCACGGCGGCGTTTGTGTGGGACGGCGTGTTTATCGGCCTTACGGCCGGACGGTCGCTCCTATGGTCGATGGTGGCTGCTATGGCGGTGTTTTTCACCGGCTATTTCGCCTTTGAGTCGTCGGCCGGCAACCACGGGCTGTGGCTCGCCTTCCTGGCCTATCTTGCCGTGCGCGGGCTTGCGCTCACAGTCGGCTACTTGCGCATGGCCAGACGCCGCTGGAGATAGTCGCCAAGCCAAAGGCCAAACAAGATGAGGGCGAAGCCGGCGTATCCGAGCATCGAGATGTGCTCGCCCAGGGCGAGCGCTCCGGCGATAAGGGTCACTACGGGCTGAAAATACATGTAGTTGTTGGCTTTCACCGCACCCATCTTTTTCACAGTAAGGGCCCACAGGTAGTAGCCGCATATAGATGCTCCGAGGGCAAGAAAAAGCAGATTGCCGAGCACGAGCGGGTTGGCGAGGGCGCGGAACGGGTTGATGAGCGTGGGCTCGAACAGCATGAATGGTATGGCGGTGATGATGCCGTAGAAAAATGTCTTGCGCGTGATAAACATGGCGTCGTAAGTCACATTCAACCGTTTGAGAATCAGTGAATAAACGGCCCAGCTAAACGATGCGCCTATTGCGAGCAAGTCGCCCAAAGGATTGATTTGCACCGATGTCGAACTGTTGAAAATCACGCACGCCACCCCCACGAATGCCACGCATGAGCCGGTGATAAGCCCGGCTCCGAGTTTCTCGTTGCGGTAGATAAGCGCCACGAGCAGCACCGTGATCAGCGGCGATGTTGACGTGAGCAGCGACACATTGGCCGTGAGCGTATATTGCAGGGCGGTGTTCTCGGCGATGAAATATATCGAGCCGGCGCAGATGCCCACGAGAGCCATCAAGCCCTCGTCGCGCCAGTTGTCGCAAAACAGCCGTTTGTGAGCTATAAAAAGGATTATGAGATATGCGATTATAAAGCGGTAGATGTATGCCTCGGTGGGCGACAGGTGCCCTTCTTCCATAATCACTTTTGTGGATACGAACGACAGGCCCCACATGGCCACGGCGGCCATGGCGCCGATGTGTCCCATAACGACGGAGCCGGTATTGCGGAAGAATTCCTTATAAGAATCCATAAAGGTATTGAGACTTATCTTCGGTTGATGAAGCGGTTAACATTGCCCTGCGCAAGGCAAGGCCGTACAAAATTACTATATTCCTCGGAATCCGCAAAAAAGTTTGGCAAAAAGTTGGAAATTGTTGATCCGGGACTCACGTCAAGCGTCACGGCTTTGCCGTGATTATGCAGTAATGCCCCGCATCTCCGAAATTAATTTTTGCGTTAATTGCCGCGAATTATTCATTAATCTAAATTAACGGGGCACAAGCCGAAATGTCGGTGCATGTGGAATCGCGTAGCGATTGGGAAAGAAATTTGTGAAATTCGTGCAATCTGTGCAATCTGTGAAATCTGTGTTCCCGGGAGCGCGGTCGCGCTCCTTTTTAACCACGAATTACACAAATTTCGAGGATTTCACAGATTACTTTGAATCAATCATGTAGGAACACAATCCTCCGGATTGTGTTCCTGCCGGGTGGATTCACTCGCTGGCAGTTAAATAATAATGCGCCGGATTTACGTATTGTGCCCTAAAAAGGTGAGGGGAGCGGTCATGTAAAAACGAAAGTGCGTTACTTCACAGTAACGCACCTCCCTCATAACCAAAATTCAAGTATATTTTTTGTCTAACTAACTTTCTATATAATCAACATGCTTTTCGTTGTGGCGACATTGTAACCGGTCTTACAACAATCTTGATATCTGCCAAGGCATTGTCGTGACTGCGGTATGTAGACGACCTTAGAGCAACATAGAGTCCGAAGAGTATATCGCAGTAGGTGTTAAATTATGTCTGAACTTAAAGCGTGTGTTGTTTTCCAATGCAAAGATATATATTAAAAATCAATAAATTGAAATAAAAGTGCGTAAAAAACACATAAAAATAGTTAAAAAGTACTATAAAACAATAAATATGATAATTTTTCCACCATTTCAGATAATTTTTCCACCACAGCATTATAGCAAAATGTAAGTAAAATTTATGCCCATGCTAATGTATCTATTTTGTCGTGATTGCAAATTTTTATCGCTTTTGTTTTGCCGTCGCAAAAAATAGTGCTTTATTTGCAAAAATATTCATATCTTTGTATTTATTTAAACGTCAAGGAATGTATGCATGATTATAATTTAGGATTTATATCCAATGAGGATATATATGAACACGTGAGGAATACAGTGGAGGCATACCGCAGGGAAATCACGTTAACTCAGTTTAATGAAAATATCATTGATCCGATAAAACTGACATTTGATGCCAAGGTTTATGGCAAATCTATTCAACAAGCAGTTGAGGATGAGTGTTTCCGTCAGATTGATAAATCTAACAGTAACAAAATTGGATACTTCCATCAAAATTTATTCCGCTATGCAGGGAAAGGATGGGTGGTTCCTTCGGCAGGGTTCGATGTGGAAAACGATGTCCTTCACATATATGTAGAAATGAAAAATAAGCATAATACGATGAACTCGGCTTCTTCGCAAAAAACATATATGAAAATGCAAGGAAAACTTCTTGATGACGATGAAGCAACGTGTTATCTTGTAGAAGTTATCTCCAAACGTTCTCGTGATGACGCATGGCGAATTTCAGTTGACGGCAGGTCGCGCGAACACAAAAAAATACGCCGAATGTCGATGGATAAGTTTTACGCCCTTGTTTTTGGTGATGAGTTGGCATTCTTTAAACTTTGTCGAGCATTGCCGTTGATTGTCGAGGATGTAATTAAGGAAAATCCCGGGCTTGCCCTTAAAAATACTGTATACAAAGAACTGGCCAAGGAGCATGCTGATATCCTTACGAGTTTGTATTTGCTCGCATTCTCCACATACGAAGGTTTCACTAGTTTCACTCAAAGATGAATAAAGATACCCGAATATCTCTTAATAACTTCGCCGATATATCCGGCGTTTCACGAGCCACGGTAGAAAAATGGATATCAAACGGAAAATGCCGTATTCATATTGACGACAAAGGGGATAAATATATTGTTGCGTCTGAGGTTTCGACTTTCCCTGAAATTGCCGAGATGCTTACTTCAAAATGGGATGAGGAAAGCCATGTAATTCCGGCACGAGAATTTACTTCTGTTGAACTTTTTGCAGGAGGTGGAGGGCTGGCTCTGGGAATCCATAAAGCCGGATTCAAGCACATTCTGCTTAATGAGTTCGACAAGGATGCCTGTGCTACTCTTAAAAAGAATATGCCCGAATGGAATGTGATTCAAGGAGACATACATGAGGTTGATTTCACTTCATATCGCGGGAAAGTTGATTTGTTGACAGGCGGGTTTCCTTGTCAGGCATTTTCATATGCCGGCAAGCGGTTGGGATTTGAAGAAACGCGAGGCACGTTATTTTTTGAACTGGCACGTGCTGTCAAGGAAATTCAGCCACTTGTCTTTATGGCGGAGAATGTGAAGGGGTTGCTTGAGCATGATGGAGGCCGAACAATACAAACTATTAAAAATGTTATTGCTGAACTGGGGTACACCCTTTTGGAACCTCGTGTTTTGCGCGCCATATTATATAATGTTCCTCAAAAAAGGGAAAGGTTGATATTAATAGCGATTCGCAATGACATAGCCTCCAAAGTTTCGTTTAACTGGCCTTCGGTGTGCGGAGAACTCCGTACATTGCGAGACGCTTTTTTTTCCGGAACCTTATATAATTGTGACGTGCCTAAAAGTGAAGGTCAAAAGTACCCTGAGAAAAAAGAACAGGTTATGAAGCTTGTTCCCGAAGGAGGTGACTGGCGTAATCTGCCTGCTGATGTAGCAGAGGATTATATGAAAGGCAGTTATCATTTGGGGGGAGGAAAGACAGGAATGGCTCGTAGGCTTTCAATGGACGAGGCGAGTCTTACGCTTACGTGTGCTCCGGCTCAGAAGCAGACGGAACGGTGTCATCCGATAGAGACGCGGCCGCTTACTGTCAGAGAGTATGCCCGTATTCAGACTTTTCCTGATGACTGGGATTTTTGTGGCTCCCTGTCGGCAAAATATAAGCAGATTGGTAATGCTGTTCCGGTCAATATGGCTTGGGCTATCGGACGTGCTGTTATGAGATTGTTTAATCAAATAGAAGAAGTTTATCCAAATATCAAAAATGAAAGAATGGATAATTCACATTATGCGGTGCGTAAACTTCATGGATTGTTTGAAGGTATGGCATGTGAAAAGAAGGAGCATTATAAATAATGGATTTCAGGCGTTTTCGATATGATAATTGACAAGCTAAACAGGTGGGAGCGCGTGGCGGGGATGCACCCGGCTTTTAAGATGGTGTTCGACTTTATCGGGCGGACCGATTTCAGCCATATGCCGGCGGGACGTATCGCGATCGACGGCGAGAGGGTGTTTATCAATCTTGACGAGCCGGAAGGGACGACGCGCGAGGAGCAGGTGCTCGAAGTGCATCGCCGCTATATCGACATCCATGTGCCGCTCGACGCCGTGGAGGAGGTGGGCTGGAAGCCTCTGGAAGAGATTGAGCATTTTTCGGTGGAGTATGACGCGCCGCTCGACCGTGCTTTTTCCGACGACCGCCCGCGTTTCTACGCCAGTGTGCGCCCCGGCGAGTTTTGCATTGTATTCCCCGAAGACGGCCACGCCCCGGCCATAGCCCCGCATCCTTTCCGCAAGCTGGTGGCGAAGATAAGGGTGAATTAATTATGAATTACGAATTACGAATGACGAATAACTAATTAATGACTAATTATTAATGACTAATGACGAATTAATGCCATCGGGGTATTAATTCGTCATTTGTCATTCGTCATTAATAATTTGTCATTCGTCATTTGTCATTCGTTAGAAGGTGGTGCGGAAGAGCTGGTGGCGGTAGAAGAGGTCGGCGGCGATGCGTTTGATCTCGGCAAGCTGGCTGTCGGCGAGGGCGCCGATGTCGAAACCGTAGGAGAAGTCGATGGTGCGCATGTCGGAGATGAGGCGTGTGCGCACGTAGCGTGCCATTTCGTCGCGTTCGGCGTCGGCGCGGGGATTGTCCCATTTGAAGATGAAGGCGAACGAGCTTTTCGACGCGATGAGCGCGGAGCTGATTTTTTCGTAGATGCCGCCTCCGGGGCTGAGGCTGTCGTCGTCCCAGCGTGTGATGGGGAGGGTGAAGCGCGGCAGGGAGAAGTCGTCGAGCGGCAGGTCGACGCCGAATGTCTCGTTGACGGATTCGCGGACGGCGTCGCGCACATGGGTTGTGAGCGAGCGGAAGAATTCGTCGGTGAACAGGCGCACGTAGGCGGCGTTGTCGGGATCCATGGAGCGCATCATTTCGATAAACCGCTCGCGCATGGTGGCGGCGGTGCATCCGGGAATGTCGCGGATTGCGTCGACTACGGCTTGTGAGAAATCTTCGGTGGCGCGGACTGTGGCGGCTTCGTCGGCTTGGCGGTAGAGTGCGGCGAAGTCGATGGAGCTTATCTTGGAGATGAGCAGGTGTAGGGCTTTTTGCTGGGCGTAGAAATATTTGGCTATGCCGTGGGCCACGACAAACTGGGGAGCGTCGTCGTCGTGTATTTCCAAAGCTGAGGGATTGGCGGGGTCGCCGAAAATTTCTTTTACGTCTTCGCGCACCCACTGCATGATGCAGGCGCCGCCGGATAGGATAATGCGGTCGACTCGGGAACTTCCGGTTTTGGCGGCTATGTTGTCGCGGAGGCGGCGGAAGTCGGCTTTTACCTCGTCGCGGTATTTTGCTATGATATCGTTGAGTGGGCCTTCGAAGTTGAAGCGGAAGTCGGAAAATTCGTTTATGTCGATGCCGGAAGCCACGCTAAGATGGTATTCGAGGCGGAAATGGTTTTGGCCTTCGGTGTAGTTGCGTTCTTTTATTTTCCGTATTTCGTATTGTATCCAGGGGAGGGGCGCGATGAAGGAGCAATTGTTGCGCTGGAGCACGATTTGAGTGCCTGTGAGGATGCGGTCGAACTCATCGTCGGCCGTGCGGCGGTAGTGCTGGAGGATGGTGCGTTCGATCATGGAGGCGCCGAGTTGCTCGTTGGACCAGGCGTCGTCGGATATTTTTCGTCCGTCGCGGAGCACGGTGTAGTCGATGGTGCTCGAGCCGTAGTCGATGACGAGGACGGTCTTGCCGGGAGTGCCCGAAAGGTCGGCATGGGTGAAGAAGGCGGCGTCGGATTCGTTGATAATCCAGTCGAACGAGAATCCGAGGGGCGCTATGGCGCGGTTGAAGAAGGCGAGGTATTCGGTGCGCTCGTCGTCGGACCAACGGGTGGGGCAGGCCATGCAGATGTAGAAATTGGTGGAGCCGTTTTCCACTTTCAGTTCGGGGTTATGCAGAAGGAGTTGCTCTACGACCTGACGGATATATGCCTCGAAAGCCTCGGCGTTAAATTCGGGGCTTGAAATGTGTTTTTTGAGGTTGGTGAGAATTTTTGCCGGCGGCTTGGGAAGAAGGCCGAAGGAGCCGTCGGCGCTTTTGTATATCACGGTGTGGCGCACACGGCCGGCTATGTCGTTGGTGCGGCGGAGGCGGGCGGAGTGTCCGTCGGGAATTGCGGTGTCGGCGGGACGGAACACGGGCATGATCCATGCGGCGGTTTCGCCGTGGCCGAGGTCGAGGCCTACGATATATTCTTTTTCCATCTTATAGTATATATATCCCCGCGTTGAAACGCGGGGCACGGTGGCTGGGTTGGGAATGGGGTTTTTAGTGTGCTTGCGTTGAAACGCGGGGCACGGTGGCTGGGTGGATAATGCTTTTTTGTGCTTGCGCTGAAACGCGGGGCACGGTGGCTGGGTTGTGGGAGTTTCTTTTAGCTTTGGGGGAAGACGGCATGGCCGGGGACGAGGATGGCGTTGTCGGGGCCTATGACGGCGTGGCGGGTGGTGCGGACTTCGGGGATGTTTGAGGTGGAGATTTCGAAGGCGTCGGCATCGGCGTCGGAGTATTCGACGAAGCGGCAGTTGAAGCCTTTGAGGAGGCTTTCGGCCGACGAGCGGAAGCGCACCGAGTCGGAGTCGGAGTATTGGGCTTGAAGCCAGCGCAGGGCCTCGCGGTGGTAGACATCGGAGCGTGTCATGTCGATGAGCGGCGAGAGGGCGTTGTAGAAGGCGCCTTCGGCGGCGGCTATCGCTTGCTCGTTGGGGTCGGGGACCATTGTGACGGTTTCGGTGACGCGCACACGCCCGGATATTTTTCCGGCCACAAAGGCCGTAAGGGCAAGGCCGAGGGCGAGCCAGAGCTGAATGTCGGGCATGGCGAACATGAGGGCGATGAGCACGGCGGCGATAATGAGCAGTGTGATTATGGCTGTGGCCGAGGGGCTTATGGATTGTTTTGCCGTGGAGGTGGCTGTCTTGTATTGCCGGGGCACACGGAATGTGGCGACGATGTCGCGGAACATGGGACGGTAGGCAATGCTCACGCGTGGGTCGTCGGAAAGGCGGCTGTTGAGGCGGTTGTGTGCCTTGATGTCGAGGGAGTCGAAGATCATGGGGAGTTGGGAAGTTGGGGAGTTGGGGAGTTGGGGAGATTTATCACAGGCCGGAGGGTTCTTTGCCTGTGGCAAAGCGCTCCGCGATAAGTGTTCCTATGGCGCAGGTGCCGCGGCAGATGAGGGAGTCGCGGCCGTCGGCCGAGAGGATGGCGGGGACGGTGGTGACGACGCCTATGCCGGGTTTGCCGGGTGTGAAATCGAAGATGTAGTCGTCGAAATATTCGGAATCTTCGCTGTCGACGGCAATGATTTTTACGTTGAAGTTGCGCTCAATGAGGTTGATGATCGCACGGCGACGGTCGGCGGGGGTGTCGGCGGCGAATATGTTGGCAAGACGTGTCTGCAAGTCGATGAGTATGGCTTTTGCGTCGCGGCCTTTTCGCAGAAGGGGGTCGAGGCCTACGAAGACGGCATTTTTTACTACATCGGCGCTGTCGGCTATGATTTTTTCAAGCGGAGTAACAATCGAGAGGGTGTATTCCGAGCGGTAGTATTCAAAGGGGTCGTCGGGCCGGATTGTCTGTTTTACAAGCGAATGGGTCACGGTCCAGGAGATGCGCGGACGCCAGAGCGAGAGCAGGGAGTCGAGTGCGCGGCGGTTGGCGGCGGTGAATCGCGCCGAGTCGGTGCCTTGGCCGACGCCTTCGATGATTTGCCGGCGGATTGCCTCTTCGAGGGCGGCGACGGCGCGTGAAGCGTCGGCTGCCGAAGGATATTTTTTTGCGATGGCTTGTTCGAAAAGGTCGCGGAGAGCGGGAGTTTCCATGTCAGTGGCTTATATGTTCTGCTGTATAGAGGATGTAGTTCTGCGGTTCGTTCGAGAGGACGGCGATAATTTTTCTGTCGGGGTGCGATTCCATATAGTCGGATATGCGCCATCGGCAAGCTGTGGCGTTGGCGGGGAAGACGGGGGCGGCGTCGACAGAGGTGTATGCTATGCCGTGGCCCGGCTCGAGCCACAGGGAAGTAACGCCGGGGATTACGCGTTTTTGAGTCGACGCATCGTGGACAATGGCGTCGGCACGGCGGGTGTGGGGGTTGGCGCGTAGTTCGGCGTCGATGCGCAGGATGGGGTCGGAGACGTGGCGTGGGAGCAGGGCCACGCAGTGTTCGCCGGAGAATACGGCAGTGAGGCATTGGCCGCGGTCGACGGTTGCCGCCGAGGCTCCGCATCTTACGGTGAGGGGCGCCGGCACGTTGAGGTTGGCGATATATTTTATGGAGAAAGGCGGCTCGGGGGCGAAGCCGGCGGGTTGGAACTCGATGTCGGAAGAAATCACGATGAAGTCGCCGGCAATCTTGCCTGAGCGCATGGCCGCGAAACCTTCGTAGTCGGGCGTGATTTCCGAGGCGGGGTCGTCGGCGCCGAGCATGAGATAGAGTGCGGTGAGGCCGATGAGGTCGGTTTTCGACAGGAGTGTGGCGGCATTGCCGATATGTCGGGCCAGATGGCCGAGGGGGATGGCGGTGGGGAAATTATTGTCGTAGAGAGTGAGCCGTGCCGAGTCGAGCGACATGCCTATGGGGCGGAGTTTGCCGTTGAGCCAGAAAGCGACGATGCGTCCGTAGAGCATCCGCTGGCGGTCGGTGTCGAAAAACAGTGGCGAGCGGGTAGGGTCGGCGAGCAGCCGGAGGAACGCGTCGCGGTGTTGCCAGAACTCGTTGAGATCGAAAAACCGGATTAGGTCGGTGATGCGGAGTATTATAACGCCTTGGAGTTTCATCGTTGCAATTTTGAAAGGATAGAATCGGCCGAGCGGTTGATGGTGTTGCGCACGGCGAGGTAAAGCTGGCGGTCGTAGAGGCATTTGTCGGCGAGATGCGCGCTTTCGTCGCGGAGGGCGTAAAGAACGGGCGTGACAGTGGGGTCGGCCTGCTGGCGGCGGAGTTGCGACCGGTATCTTACGGCATCGTATCCGGCAAAGGGCATGAGGTTGGCGCCCGAGGCGGGGATGAAATTTTGCGATGCGAGCATGGCGTAACATTCGGCAATCTGGCCGAGATTTGTCTCGCCGTAGGAGCGCATTTCAGATGCCGCGGCACGCAGGGCCTCGAAGAACAGTTCGGTGCGGAACACGGCCGAGGGGCTGTCGACAGGGTATTGGCGGTTGAGGTAGATGAGTTTGGCTTTTTCCACCATATGTGCTATGTCGGCGCCGATATAGAATTTGTTGTCGCGCGCCACGTCGAGCTGTGTCGGCTCGATTTCGCGTCGGATGCTTGCCGGCGAGCAAAGAATCTCGCGGATAAAGGCGTCGGCGGTGAGGGTTGAGAGGTCGAAAAGCGGCGCGAGGTGCACATTGTCGGGCGATGCCTTGCGGCGGATGGAGCATTGACGCTCGACGGTGGCGCGGAAAATGGCGGCGGCTTCGGATGCCGAAGGCATAAAGGTGTAGAATTTCTCGTCGAAGCGGCCCGAGCGGAACAGTTCGGGCGGCATCTTGGAAATATCGTTGGCTGTGGCGAATAGGAAGCAAGAGATGCCGCGTTCGGCCTTTTCCTGCATCCATGTGAGGAACTTGCCGATAATGCGGGTAGTGACTTCATGGCCGCCGGTGAAGGCTTTTTCCATCTCGTCGACCCACAGGACGCACGGGGCGAGGTCTTCGGCGAGTTTGAGGGCGAGCGACACGGCCTTTTCCGAGTCGCCGACGTATTTTCCGAGTGCAGAGCCGAGGTCGAGCCGTATGAGGTTGACGTCGAGGGTATAGCCTATGTATTTGGCCATCATCGACTTGCCCGAACCGGGAATGCCGGATAGGATGATGCCGTTTGGCGGAAGCATGACATAAGGCTCGAAGCGGCGGGCGTTTTTGACGCGCGTGCGGTTTTGCGCGAGCCAACGGTTGATTTCTTCGAGGCCGGCCGGAACGGGGGCGTTTGTGGTGTCGATGAGCGTGAGGGCGCTCGACTGAGAGAGTATGCCGGCGGCGTCGCGGCGTATATCGGCGAGAAGCGACTCGAAAGTGCGCAGGCCGGCCTTGTCGGCAGTGTTGAAGTAGACCTTTCCGAGGCGTGTGCGGTGGTAGGCCAGCGTCGATAATACCTGGCGTGCGCCCATGCCGAACATTGTGCGGTAGAGGCGGGTGAGGTATTCGGTGTCGGCAATGGTGTCGAAGCCTTCGGGGGTGGTGGCGAGTGCGACGCCCTCGATTTGCGCGAGGGAGCGGGAAACAAGTTCGCCGAACTCCTCTTTGCCGAGCATGGGCACAGTCACGGTCTGTGTGTACGGCACTACTTCCGGCGGAATTTCGGAAGGGGCCTCCGGCATAACGATGAGCAGCAGCGACGCGGCCAGGGCGTCGAAAGGCGATGAGCCGCCGCGCGCGCGGCTGTCGAGGTCGGTGCCGGCGAAAGAAGATGCCGAGCAATGGAACACATAATTCCGCAGGCTTTCGGCCGGGAGCTTGTCGCCTTGCCAGACAATGAGTTGCGGCGATTCCACGGGAGCGTTTTGCGGTTCGGCGGGGATGAACGCGGGGGTGAATACGTGGCGTACGCCGATAAACGAGCGAGTGGTGCCATATTTGTCCTTCACCTTGCACGAAGCCGGAAATATGGAGTTGAGGGCGATGAGAGAGTCGACAAAATCGGGCTCGGCAGTGACGAGTATCACGATTCGCCGGCCGGCGACATATGCTTTTTTAATATCTTCGTTTACGCGCCCGAGGCGAGTTGAGAGGTATTTCCCGGAATTCATTTTTAAGTTGGGGGGAATTTTATAAAGTTTCAGAGGATTGCCCACGGCAAAGCCGTGATTCCTTGGTTAACCCGGCATGTCGGCTACGCCTCCATACCGGGTTTGGGGAAGGTGACAAATTGCACTGTGAAGCAGTGCCTCGTGCCATGGTTGGTATAATCGAACGCTCCGGCAGGCTGCGCTCCAATACCGAGAGTGATACTCATTTGCCTACCCCCGCATGTCGGCTGCGCCTCCATACGGGGTTAACATAAGCGCCACGGCTTCGCCGTGATACAGATTTGATACAAAGATATGTAATTTCGGATGAAAATACAAATTTTATATTATAACAATCGGGAGGGTTAGTTTTCTGATTGGAGGCGGAGGTATTCTTGCCAGAGGGAGGGGTTGGATGTGCGGATGGTGTCGAGCATGGCAGGGGTGACTTCGAGGCCGAGGGTGTGGCGCGCGCCGTGGGCGGGTATGGCTTCGAGCAGGGTGATGAGGGCGCATTTGTCGGTGTCGAGGTTTGCCACGACGAGGTCGTCGAAATAGATGAAAGCGAGAATTGGCTCGAATCCGTAGGTGCCGACGAGGTCGGCGACGGATATTGACGCTACGGCTCCGTCGATGTCGAATTCGAGGCTTCGGACCGGTATTATGCCGTTTTTGCTCCATGCGGCAATGTCGGCCTTGACGGGAGGGAGGCAACGCCGCAGCCGGTCGGCTATGGCTGAACGTGTGGCCCGGTCGGCATTTTTTATGTATTTGTCGGGAATTGTCATATTATGTTTTTTGTTACGGCGGAGGCGAAATTGTTGGCGTCGAGCTCGAGCATCTGGCAACGGTAGGCGCGGAACATAGCTTCTGATTCTGTGGCTCGCTGCGAGGCTGAGGCTGTGAATTCGGAAAGCCATTGGGCCTTGCGGCGGTCGGAGAATCCCCAACGGTCGTCGGTGAACGATGTGAATTGCTGTGCATGCCGCAGCTCGTGGCATATAGTGTATACGGCTCGGCGCGGGTCGGCCATGATCACGGCGTCGGTGATGGTGAGGTGGATGTCGAAGCCTTCGTTGCGGCAGCGGCCTATATGGCCGGCGTCGAGGTCGCCGAACGACAGGCTTTTGATGTCGACCTGCATTGCGCGGGCCACGTTGCGGACAATTCCGGCGAAGAATTCGCGCCGGGCTGCCAGGTCCATGTCTTTGACCTTTTCTTCGAGGCGCGGGGAGCATGATGAGGCAAGCTCACGGCGCACGGCTTCGACTATCGGGCGGTCGACTTGTTCGAGGGCGACTTGCGAGGCGTAGCGTTCGAGGGCTTGCGACAGGGCCTCGATTTCGGCAGTCTTGCGTTGCTCGGCCCGGCATTTTTGATAGACATACGAACCGACGATGGAGAGGCCTAACACTATTATTGCTCCTATTGAGATTGGGTCCACGGAAGAAAGGATATGGGGGAAGTGATGAGGTAAGTAGATGTTAAAAATTAATTTATATTTACAAGCAGATGTTGTTTCATTTCAACAGCCATATCTTCGGATGCTTTTTGGCCGCTTTCTTCCTCATCGTCAGTCACGTAGCTCGCTACGCTCCTTCCTCCTCGGAAGAAATCGCCTCAAAAATCATCTCGAATATATTGTCTGTTAATTTTTAACATCTACTTATAAAGTATAAAATAGGAATCATAGGACGCCTATGATTCCTATAATTCCTATGATTATTGTTTAAGCGAGAGTGGCGTTGGTGTTTTCGGAGGCAGTGGTTGTAGCGGTAGCGGTCACGGGTATGGGCGCGGCTTGTGTTTGCGCCGGCGTGGCAGCAGTCTTGGTGGCTACCCAGTTTTTGGAAGCCTCTGCCCAACGGGCTATTTTCTCTTTGAGGATATTGAACCATTCGGTGATTTTCACGATGGATTTGTCGTAGACGGGCGAGAGTTTGGAGAGAATCCAGTTGCAGCCTTCGAACATTTTGGGTGAGAGCCACGACATGAGAAGGAGTGTGGCAAGCAATGTGAGGACGTAGACCACGAGGCCTGAGCCTAAGGCGAGCCATACGGTAACGGCAAGGGTGCCTACGGAGTAGGCGAGCGCCACGATTACGAAGAGGTACATTGCCGCAGTAAGCAATCCGCCGAGAATCCATTTCATTATGGTCTGCCATTTATTGAGGTCGATGCGGCCTTCGTGGAGGTCGACAGCGGCAACATAAGCGTCGATGCCTGCGCCGGCCATTGCGCCGAGGGTGGTGGGGTCGATACGCGGGGTTTCGGTCTCGTCGGCGATGTTGAAGGAGCCTTCGCGCTGTGCGATGTAGAGCTGGAGGGCAGCGGCGAGACGGAATTCGGGGTCGCGGAGGGCGGCGGTGTCGGCAATTTTGCGCACCATTTCAGTGTCGAGCGATTCGTTTACTACTTCGCCGAGGATGGATTCGATGTTGAGGCCCTGGTATGCTTCGGTGATGGCGTCGATGAGTTCGTCGTCGGAAAGCGCGGCGTTGGCGGCCACGATGGCGTCGATTTCGGCCTGCGAGGCATTTTTGTTGGTGGTGAGCTCGAGGGCGGCGAGCATGCGGGCGAGGGCTGTGGTGCGGTCGGCGGGCGAGAGCGACTGTGTGGCGTCGGCGATGCGCTCGCGGATGAAGTCGTCGGAGGTTTCGGCGGCAACGCGCTGGGTGTCATAGTCTTCGAGACCGGCGGTGAGTTGCTCTACGATTTCCTGAGCTTCGGGTTGGGAGAGGTTGTATCGTTCGATGAGGAGGATTTGAGCGGCTTCGGCCATGGGCATGTCTTGTGCGGTGGCGCGGATAGCGTTGATGGCTTCGATGTTTGCGCGGAGGATTTCGATAGTTGCCTGGAGAGTGTTATTGTTTGTCATTGTTGTAATGAATTTTGTTGTTTTGACATATAGAGGGGAGAGATATGGAAATCCTCCGGGGAGAGATGTTAAAAGTGTGTTAATTCTTTTTAGGCTTGGAGGCGGCGGGGGCCACGCAGGCGGCAGCGGCGGAGATTTTGCGGGCCATGCGCAGGGGTATTGCGAGTCTCACCGCGGGCGCGTCGGCAGGGATGTCGCCGATAAGGTCGTCGAGGTCGTCGTCGAAGCATGCGTTGTGGGCGAGGACGGTGTTGAGCAGGAGGTCGGCCTGGCCGGTGCGCAGGGCGCGGCGTTCGAGCTCTATTTTTTCTTCGGTCGGGAGCGAGCCTTCGGCATATGCTTCGAGTTCGGCGTCGGTGATAAGATATTTTCTCATAATAGCGCGTTTATTTTTTTTGCAAGACGATCGAGAGCGCGGTTGTTCAATCGGGATACGGCATCCTGTCTGTCTTTACGGGTGAGTGTTTCGACGGGTTTTTTGAAAGACATGTAGGGCAGGAGTTCGTCGAAAGCCTCGATAAGGGGCACGTCGTTGAGTTCCACGAGTTGAATCACGAGACGGTCGCGGTCGTCGAGCTGTGAGAGGGCGATGTTAAGTTTTGTGATAGTTTCAATGTTGTTTGCAGAGAAGAAAGAAAAATCTTCGTCTGCAATCAAGAGTGCGAACCATGAATTATCTGTCACCTCATCTTTGGAAAAATCGTCGTCGGCGTTTATTTCGGTGCGAAAAGAGTCGAATGGCGTGTGCGAGGAGAGGTAGCGTGTGTGTTTTTTTTGCGCGTCGGTGAAGTGGCGGGCGGTGATGCGGGCCACGTAAGTGTCGAGGCGCGAGTCGTTTTTGCGTTTGTAAAGCGATACCTTATAATAAGGTGTAGGCGTGGCGCCGCCGTCGGCGGATATAAATTCGTAGTATTCGCCGAGGATGTCGGCTCTTTCGAGGTGGCAGATGTTGCGGGCTATGTTGTCGAGGAACCGGGCTGAGAATCCGTCGACGAAGAAGTCGCGCGCCTCTTTGACCGAAGGAGTGGCATCGGCGGAGGTGACCAGGGAGACGAGCGTGTCTTCACATTCGGCGTCGGGTTGGCGCGAGAGGAGATTTTTTTTCAGGTATTGTATATCCATTGGTCCGGAATTTTTATTCGGTGAGGCGGAAAACGCGCACTCCGGTAAATGAGCGGTTGCGTTTGAGGAATTTGTCGAGAGGAGTCTCGGATATGAGGACTTTCCCGGCAGAGAGGGAGGCGTGCATCACATATGGTGCGCCGTCGCGGACGACGATTATGCCCATGTGCGTCACGTCGAGGTTTTTGAGGGTGGATGTGAATGCCACTATGTCGCCTTGGCGGAATTCGGCCTTGGTGTTTTTTTCGGAGGTGTCGATAGTTTTTATGAAGGGGTAGCGATGGTTGCGGTAGCCGATTTCGACGTTTTTAATGTTGGCGAGAGTGGCGGAGTCGGCCAACGCGGGGTATTTGTCGGCGTTCTCGCTCATGAATGATATTGTTTTTACTGCATAGTTCACCTTCGGGAAGCGGTTTGTGACTTCGGAGAAGTTGCCGCGTGCGGTGTTGTCGAGGGCCCAGTCGCAGATGTAGTGGAGGCGCGAGGCATAACCGTCGACGCTGCCTTGGCGGTAGCGGATGCGGCGGAGGTTGTAAATGAAGTCGCGCCACGACCAGCGGCGTTCTTGCGCGGTGATGGCCAGGGCGAGGGCTGTCTCGACGAATGTGGTGCAGTCGAGCGAGTCGAGGTTTACGGTGAGTTGCTCGGGCGCGTGCTCGAGGGTGTGGGCTTTGTAGGGGGTGTCGAGGAATTTTTCGCCGAACCAGGCCACATATTCTCCGGGCCGGGCGGGGCGCAGCGCGGAAGCCTCGACGAGCATGGTGTTGAGGCGGACGGTGTCGGCGGCTTCGTTGGGCCAGCGCACGAGGCCGTTGTCGGCGGCGTTGGCGCAGAGGGCGGAAGCGGCCGCGGCTATTGCGAGTAAAGTATTTTTGATTGCTTTCATGATTTTGCAAATTTAGCATAATATCTTAAATTTTGCAAAAAAAATAGGGGGGGATGGGGAGGCCGCCGCGTTGAAACGCGGGGCACGGTGGCGGGAGGAGAGGGAGGAGAGGGAGGAGAGGGAGGAGAGGGAGGAGAGAGGGTGGGGGCGCGGCTTACGGGAGGACGAATGGCCGGAGGCGCGGCGGCGGGGGAATGGCCCGGGGCCCGGGGCGCGGCGGGATTGGGAGGGGATAAAAAAAGGAGGCATCGGGTGATGCCTCCTTGTGTTGAGCGCTGAGCGCGATGATTATTTGCGTTTGGTCTTGTTGCCGTAGCCGTAGCAAGCGGCAGCGCCGAGTTGCTCTTCGATGCGGAGGAGCTGGTTGTATTTGGCCATACGGTCGGAGCGGGAAGCGGAACCGGTTTTGATTTGGCCGGCGTTGGTGGCAACGGCGATGTCGGCGATAGTGGCGTCTTCGGTCTCACCGGAGCGGTGGGAGATGACGGCGGTGTAGCCGTGACGCTGAGCGAGTTCAACGGCGCGGAGAGTTTCGGTGAGCGAGCCGATCTGGTTCACTTTCACGAGGATGGAGTTGGCGCATCCTTCGTCGATACCGCGCTGGAGGTATTTCACGTTGGTAACGAAGAGGTCGTCGCCAACGAGCTGGCAACGGTCGCCGATGAGGTCGGTGAGGACTTTCCAGCCTGCCCAGTCGTTTTCGGCCATACCGTCTTCGATGGAGTCGATGGGGTATTTTTCAACGAGGCCTTTGAGGAATTCGGCTTGTTCTTCGGATGTGTAGACAGCGCCGTTAGCTTCTTTGGGAGCACCGTTGTTGAGGTGAGAGTAGTGGTATTTGCCGTCTTCGTAGAATTCGGAAGAAGCGCAGTCGAGGCCGATAGTAACGTCTTTGCCGGGAACGTAGCCTGCGGCTTCGATAGCCTGCATGATCACGTTGAGGGCGTCTTCGGTGCCGTCGAGAGCGGGAGCGAAACCGCCTTCGTCGCCTACTGCTGTGCTGAGGTTACGTGCTTTGAGGACTTTTTTGAGGTTGTGGAACACTTCTGTGCCCATGCGGATGCCTTCGTGGAAGGAGGTTGCGCCGATAGGACGGATCATGAATTCCTGGAAGCAGATGGGGGCATCGGAGTGAGCGCCGCCGTTGATGATGTTCATCATGGGCACGGGGAGTGCGTAGGTGTTGCAGCCACCGATGTATTTGTAGAGGGGAAGGTCGAGGTAGTCGGCAGCGGCTTTTGCCACAGCGAGGGAAACGCCGAGGATGGCGTTTGCGCCGAGGTTCGATTTTGTGGGGGTGCCGTCGAGAGCGAGCATTTTTTCGTCGATGGCAATCTGGTCGAGAGCGCTCATGCCAACGAGGGCGGGAGCGATTACGTCGTTGACGTTGGCTACAGCTTTGAGCACGCCTTTGCCCATGTAGCGGGCTTTGTCGCCGTCGCGGAGCTCGAGGGCTTCGTTAACGCCGGTAGATGCGCCGGAGGGAACGGAAGCGCGGCCGAAAGCGCCGGATTCGAGGATTACGTCTACTTCAACAGTGGGGTTGCCGCGTGAATCGAGCACCTCACGACCGATGATTTTTTCTATCTTCATAATCGTTTGATTGAGTGATATGTTGATTTATTGGATTTATTTTATTTTCCACCGCAAAGGTAGTCATTTATTTTGAATCCACCGCCATTTTGCCGAAATTTTTCGATGGCGGCGGATACGATTTTTCTGCGGTGCATTATTTGCCTGATTTGACGAGGTGGCGTGTGACCATGTAGGCCGTGACGCAATAGGCTGCCGTAAGAATCCAGAGGGCTGTGTAGGGGCGCGCCGATTCGGCAAGGGTGGCCGCGTTGGAGTTGATGCGGATGAAGCCTTCGACGCCCCAGGTGGCTGGCACGAGGTTGCCGATCCAGGTCCATAGCGGGCTCATGGCGTAGCGCGGCCATGTGAGGCCCGACAGGAACAGGAATATCACGGATGTGAACACTACGACGAGGAATGTGTATTCGCGTTCGCGGCAGAGTATCACGGTGGTCTGGCCGAGGAAAGCCGAGGAAAGCAGGAGGGGGAAGATGAACAGGAGGTAGTCGGCCGGCGAGCCGTAATGCGGCAGGTTGAACATCTCGGGCACGATGTGGAGGATGTAGAGCGTGAGGGGCGCGTAGAGTGTGACAAAGCACAGGGACTTGCCCCATATTTGTGCCGATACGGGGGCGCCGGCTATTTCGCGGGGGTCGACTCCGCCGTTGCGCCGGCGGCGTTCGCGGGCTGTGGCGCCAAGGAGGGCCACGCCGAGAATCATGCTCTGCTGGAGGATGAGCACTACGATGCCGGGGATTACAAAGGATGCGAATCCTTGCTGGGTGTCGCCCAAGAAGTGGCTTTCGGAGTTGACGGGCATCGACGACGATGCCATCGACGATGCTCCGGCTATGGATACTCGCTCTACGGTGATGTCCTGCGCCAGTTTGAGCTGCAACGAGGTCATGGCCGACAGCAGCGAGCGGTAGCGAAGCAGCAGCGACATGTCGCAGAATAGGGTGGCCTGTGCCTGCTCGCCGCGGTTGATTTTTTTGTCGAAGTTGGCCGGGATGTGCAATATGGCGTATACGTCGTGCGAGGCCATCATGGCTTTGGCGTCGGCGAGGTTGGGGGCATAGTCGTAGATTTCGACCTGCGGGGTGGCCGAGGCCTGGCGCACGAGCTGGCGCGAGCGGGGCGTGCGGCTGTCGTCGACAACGGCCACCGCCACTTTGTTCACCACCTCGGGATTATAAATCAAAGTGTAGACGATAGGGTAGGCCAGCGGCAGGCCGATGAAAAACAGGAGCGCGCCGGCGTCGGAAATCACGATGGCGAATTCGCGCCGGAAAACACGGGCCAGGGCGAGGAACCAGTCGGAGATATGTTTGAGTGGCGATTTCATGGCACGTAAACGGGTTTGAGGCATGCACGGCGCAGGCGAGGAGCCAGCACCCAGCCTATTAGCGGGAAGATGAGCAGCGCGGCGAAGCAGAATCGCACATAGTAGACGTCGAAGCCGTTGAGGGCCTGGTTTATGTAGATGAGGAACCAGTAGCGCACGGGCACGATGTAGGAGAAAATGCCGATTGCGCCGTACATTTTTTCGACGGGGAAAGAGAATCCGGCGAAGGAGAATGTGAGGATGCCCACAAGCGAGGCTATGCTCAGAGCCAGGCGCGGGTTGGGGAGTGCGCAGGTGATGAGCAGCCCGAGGCTTTGCGTGGCTATGACAAACAGCACTGTGGCGAGGGCTATCGCGGCCATGGACCCGTTCATGGGGAAGTGCATGAAGCCGAACAGGATGGCGTCGATAGCGAGGGCTACGGCGCAGAACACTGCCGACTGCGGGATGAGTTTGCCGGCGAGAGCTCCGTAGATATTGCCCCGCGCTGTTGCTATCCAGTCGGTCGATGTGCCGCGTTTTATCTCAATTGTGATGGTGAAAATCGTCATCAGCATGATTATGAGCGCCAGAGCTGCAAACGAGAACGAAGGCGTGAGGTAATATGTGTAATTGAGCCAGGGGTTGCCTATGGGGTGGTTGGAGATGTTGACGGGCTGGATGAGCGCGCCGATGGTGCCGTCGGAGAGTCCTACCGACGTGAGGGTTTCTTTGACGACGCCTCCCGATGTGGTCACGGCCATGGTCTTGAAGCCCTTGAACGATAGCGTGCCGGGCACAAAGAAGGTCATGTTGGTGTAATAGTCGAGAGTGGGGGTGCGCCCGCCGAGTGCGTCTTTTTCGAAATTTTCGGGGATGACGAAGAAGCCGAAGATGTCGCCCCGGCGCACTGCCGCGAGGGCTTTGGAATAGCTTTCTTCCTTGTCGGCAATCTCGACGAGTTCCATGGCCGAGAGCGAGCGTGTGATCTGGCGCGACATGGTGGAGTGGTCGAGGTCGACGATGGCGGTGGGCACTTTCAGCGGCAGTCCTTCGTGCATCAGGGAGATGAAGAACAAGGCGCAGCCGATGGGCACGACGATCATCATAACCAAATACACGGGGTAGCGCGTCATTCGGCGGATTTCACGTAATATGCTGTCCTTCAACATGGTTGCTTGGGGGTTAATTTCGATTTAGGTCGATTTAATTCGATTTAGGTCGATCGATTTAATTCGATATAAATCGAGATATATCGATTTAAGTCGATCGATTTTCTTATTTTTTATAAACTACGGTCATGCCCGGGCGAAGGTCGGGAATTTTCTCGGTGGGACGGGCCTTGATCTGGAATGTGCGGCTGTCCCAGTCGCCGGTAGATTTTGTTGCCTGCCATGTGGCATAGGAGCCCATGTCGCGGATGTAGTAGATGCTTACGTCGATGTCTTTCTTGCCAAGGGCGGGAACCATTACTGATATGGTCTTGCCCATGGTGAGCTCAGGCAGAAGCTCCTCGCGGACGTTGAAGGTGATCCAGCGGTCGTCGGCTTTGAGCAGATTCATGATGGGCGCGCCTGTGGCAACGAGTTCGCCCGGTTCGGGGTATATCTGGTCGATGGTGCCGGCGGCAGGGGCGGTGAGGTAGCTGTCGGCGAGGAGTGCCTGCACCTGGCTTACGCCGCCTCCTGCTGCCTCGACCATGGCTGCTGCCGACTGTTTGTCTTCTTTCTGTGCGCCTGCGCGGGCAAGCGAGAGCTGGCTTTGGGCGGCGCCGCGGGCGGCCACGGCGGCATCGTAGGCGGCTTTGGCCTCATCGCGTTTTTGTTCGGAAATCACACCTTGCGAATACAGGTTTTGCATACGCTGGTAGGTCTTTTGGGCTATTGACTCGGCGGCGCGGGCCTGCGCGAGCATGTCGGCTGCGGCCTGCACTATTTGCGAGCGGGTGCCGGCGTCGATTTTACGGTCTTGGGCGCGGGCCACGGTCTGCATGGCCTCGGCCTCGGTGAGCTGTGCCTCTACCACGGCGGAGTGGATGCGCACGAGGGTGTCGCCGGGCGCAACGGTGTCGCCTTCGCGGACATAAAATTCCATGACGCGTCCGGGGAGCTTGCCCGATATTCTTACGGTTGTGCCCTCGGCCTGGCCTTCGATTATTTCCGGCGGCTTGTTCATGAACACGAAGCCTATGATGGCAATTGCGATCACGGCGAGTACCACGATTCCCATAACCGTCATCAAAGAGCGGTTTTCGCTTTGCTGTTCTTTATTTAGTTCCATAGATTTGGATTTTATTTTAATTTTCAGAATAATAGTGGTGTTCAATATCTCAGGCGGCCAAGCACTTTCGAGAGGTAGGTGTCGCACAGATGCACGTCGATCATGGCGTCGATGCGCTCGGAGTTGGCTTTCAGCCAGGCAGTCTGCGCCTCCATCACATTGTCGGCGGTGGCCACTCCTTCGCGGAAGCCTATTGTGGCCGTGCGCATGTTCTCGTTGGCGCTTTCGAGGTTGGATTCGGTCATCAGATATGTTTTCACGGCCTCGCGTGAGCGGTAGGATGCCTGGCTCACTTGCAGGTCGACAAGCTCTTTTGCGTCTTCAAGTTTCAGGCGCATGATAGTCTCGTCGGCTTCTGCGGCCTTGTATTTGTTGTAGTTTCCGCCCCAGTGCCAAAGCGGGATGGTGACCATGGCGCCCACGGAGAATGCTCCGTTGAATTTTTTGGAGAACCCGTTGAACATGTTGGGGTTGGAAAAAGAGTAAGAGCCGACCAGGGCCACGTTGGGGAGCATCGTGGACATGGCCACGCGCTTCTGCTGGCCCGCTATGTCGACGCCGAGGCCAAGAGCCCGCAGGTCGGGGCGCAGGGCGTAGACCTGCTCCATGTCGTAGTTTTCGGCAGGGGCTTCGGCCGACGATATGTCGTCGAGGTCTTCGTCTTCGAGTGTAAACACCGTGTGCACGGGCAGTCCGCACACCTGGGCCAGGGCCATGCGCGAGAGCGACAGTCCGTTTTCAACCTTTACGAGGTCGACACGGGCGGCGTTGAGTTTCACGTCTACGCTTAGCTTGTCGGCGCGCGTCGCCACGCCCTGTTCGAGCATCAGCCCCACGTTGCGGTCGAGCGAGTCGAGCAGGTCGACATAGCTCACGGCGAGTTTATGCTTTGCTTTGAGCGACACCACTTGCCAGTAGGCGGCATCTACGGCGTAGATTACATTTTCAGCCTCGCTGTCGTGCATCTGCCGGGCGAGTTCCTCGGCATATTTCGTGATTTTGTTCATCGCCACAATCTTGCCTCCCATAAATATAGGTTGTGTGAGAGTGACGGCTCCGAAGAAAACATTGTGGATGTCGTAGGTCATGGCTTCTTTCGGGATAAGAGCCACGGATTCGGGGATATATTGGCCATCGGGACCTTTTATTGGCTCGCCGGTCATGGGATTCTTCACCAGATTGAATTCATAGCTCTTTGTCTCGAGATTGAAAGTCTTGGTGGGGAGCATCTGGTCGGACGAGAAAATAGATATGTCCTTTTGGTTGTACATGTATCCTCCGGCAAAGTCGAGGGCAGGAAGGTAGGCCGCGAAAGCCTCGCGGTTTTGATATTCAGCTTTCTTGATGCTTTGGCGGCTCATCATCAGCTGCTTGTTGTTGACCAATGCCATGGCCCTGCACGAGTCGAGCGACACCACGCCCTGAGGCAAATCCTGGGCGCACGCGCCGGCAGCTGCGGCACATGCAACGAGAGCGAAGTATAAACGTTTTAATCCCATATAGTCGAAACGGTTAAGATTGCGTAAAATCTTTGTCATCCGGATTTATTACGTACATAATATTCCAAGATGTAAAATAAAAACACATGTGGCCGAAATTTGTTTTTCAAAAAGCGACATATGTGCCTGCTTCACTGCAAAATTAATATTGATAATAGTTTTGTGCAAATGCTCAGTGCTTAAAGTATCCAATATTATAGCCTATATTGCCGAAAAGTTCCATATTGGAATAAGAATTATACCAAACTGCTAATTATTTAATTTCGTATAAACTCATAAAACCGTAATATTTGCGGAAAATAGGAAAAATAATCGAAAAAAAATTTGCATATTAAAAAAATAAGCCATAACTTTGCACCGCAAAAGCAACATGGTGAGATTAGCTCAGTTGGTTAGAGCGTCGGATTGTGGTTCCGAAGGTCGTGGGTTCGACCCCCACACCTCACCCCACTTAAAAGATGATAGTCTTATGGTGTAATGGTAGCACAACAGGTTTTGGTTCTGTTTGTCTTGGTTCGAATCCAGGTAAGACTACTTCACCTTGCAGCTTGAAAACCCAATCGGTTTTCAAGTTTTTTTTATGTCCGCACATCAGCAGGCAGGAACTCAAGCCTCCGGCTTGAGACAGTGTGAAAGTAAGCCGTAATCCCAGAGGTGATTATTTCCAGATTGCAGGAACGCGAGCCTCCGGCTTGCGCGTCGAGAATCGAGCTTTGTGCATATTGCGCTGCGCTTGGCGCGAACCATCTTGAACTATGAACGAACCAAAAAAGAACCATCCATTATCTCGCCAAGCTCGATTTTATGGCACAAGCCGAAATGTCGGTGCGTTGGGTCTCCGTTAGGAGACAAATATTGTAGCGCAGGGCGACAGCCCTGGGGGGGGGCGTGGATGTTATTTATTATGGCGTTGGAGCGGAGCCTGCCGGAGCGTTCGATAGTGCCAACCGTGATGCAGAACGCTACGCTGTCGCTCGCTCCAATACCACGGATGATGCCAATGCCGATACCCGGGGTTGCGCTATCGCTCCACCCCGGGCTACATTCTTGAATCGCTACGCGATTCTATGCACTGCATTTTCGGCTTGTGCCGAAATTCACAAATTACTATGAATCGATTATGTAGGAACACAATCCTCCGGATTGTGATTGTATTTTTTTCACAATCCGGAGGATTCTTTGCCTTGCAAAGCGCTTCGCGGTCAGTGTTCCTATCGGGTGGATTCGCTCCCTGACTGTAAAATAATAGTGCACCGGAATTACGGCTTGCGCTTTTCTGCGTTGTGATGTCCGGCTGCTTGATATGGAAAAGAGTGACGCCGGGGCTGCGGTGGGGCTGCCTCGGCGTCGGGGGTATGGGTTGGGATTGGGGGAAACTTATTTGAGGGCGTCCTTAACGGCGTCGTTGGGAACCATGTCTTCTTTGAAGACATAGGCGCCGGTTTTGGGCGATTTCATCATTTTGATGACTTTGCTGTATGTACGGCCTTCACCTTTCTGAAGTGAGGCCACTGTTTTCTTTGCCATATCTCAGAGTGGTATTATTTGATTTCTTTGTGGAGTGTCATGCGTTTGAGGATGGGGTTGTATTTCATCAGCTCAAGACGTTCGGGAGTGTTCTTGCGGTTTTTGGTGGTGATGTAGCGAGAAGTGCCGGGCATGCCGCTCTGCTTGTGTTCGGTGCATTCGAGGATTACCTGCACGCGATTGCCTTTTGCTTTTTTTGCCATGGTTTTGTGCGATTAAATAGATTGAATTAAAGGATACGTGCTTAGAATCCTATGATTTTGATGTCGTTGTCGGTGAGGAAGCCTTTTTCGGCAGCCTGCATCATGGCGGCGTTAAGACCGATTTTGTTGATAGTGCGGAGGCCGGCGGCAGAGATTGTGAGGCGAATCCAAATGCCTTGTTCAACCCAATAGAATTTTTTATTGAACAGGTTGACATTGAATTTGCGTTTAGTGCGGCGTTTGGAGTGAGATACGTTGTTGCCTACGATCGCTTTTTTGCCGGTAATTTGACAAATTTTTGACATGGCTGTTATTGGTTTATTGTTATTCGTAATTTGAGGGTTGTTTACGGTCGCACGTCGCATCTCATATCGCGCGCAATTGCATCATTTTGCCGCTTTTTTATGACGGGCCATAAAACAGAGTGCAAAGTAAGCAATTTTTTTCGATACGCACAAATTTTTTGCAATAATTTTATGAAAAACTTTTGATTTTGTGTCTGTTGTCGGGTTTGTTGCGAGGATGGAGATGCAGCGATATATTAATTTAATATAAATTTGGTTAATTTTGCTTTAATGGAGTTAATTTCGGTTAATGCGTCAAATATATGGTGGAAAAATAGTTGGAAATATTAAAAATAGCGTTAACTTTGCGATGCTGAACAAGCAATTTGTCTCACTTTTTGCTTTGTTTTTACGCTTTCGCTCCGTAAACACACGCATCATATTGTTATCAAAAAACCTTATTTGGCACACCGCAATATTGCGACATCATCAATTTAACAAAAATTTAAGACTCCATCATAACCAAAATTTATAGACCTCTCCTCTGATCAAGAAGGCCACGAGTTTGCGGTGGCCTAACGTTCCTCCAATTTAACCCTTCCAATCCGCGCCTCGGCATTAATTAAAAAGAATGGCGTAAAGCCGGGTAAAGGTCTATCAGGGCGTGTCTTGCCTTAGAAGTACGTGTTGATAGGCATCTGAAAATGACTGTATTTGCCGGTCTCGACTCCCTCACCCGGCATTGCATAGTATGTGAAGTGAATTGAGCCAAAATTCGATTCTCCTTAAGTATTACGACAAACTTGTCTTAATCCAATTCCAACTTCACACGCCGAGGCGCCCCCAAGCACACACATTGGAGGCGCCTTTTTGTGATTTTTTACGTTATATAATAATATATGTGAAATTCCGTTAATAATGATGATGGAAGATGTTGTTAAAATATTAAATGTCGGCATCATGCCGCTTACCAAAGAGCAGCTGCTCGAGAGGCTCGACAGGGGAGTGCTCGTGACTCCGAATGTCGACCATCTTGTGAAATTGCAGCGCGACCGTGAATTTTACGACGTGTACCGCCGTGCGGAGTGGGTGGTATGCGACAGCCGCATATTGCATCGTTTGTCGAGATTTCTTCCCAGGCCGCTTCCCGAGGCAATCCCGGGCAGCAGTTTCTTTACCGATTATTACAGATATCACCGCAACGACCCCGACTGCCGTATCTTCCTGCTCGGCGCAGCCGAGGGCATTGCCGACAAGGCGCGCGCCGAAATCAACCGCGAGGTGGGGCGCGAGATTGTTGTCGGCGCTCATTCGCCGTCGTATGGCTTTGAGAAAAATGAGGCTGAGTGCAGGGAGATAATCGACATAGTAAACCGCAGCGGCGCCACTGTGCTGCTTGTCGGGGTGGGAGCGCCCAAGCAGGAAAAATGGATAATGAAGTACCGCGACTCGATGCCGGGCGTGAGGCTGTTCATGGGGCTTGGCGCCACTATCGATTTCGAGGCCAAGACGCTTAAACGCGCTCCGGCCGTGTGGCAGCGGCTCGGATTGGAATGGTTCTACCGTTTCTGCAAGGAGCCGCGACGCCTGTTCCGCCGCTATTTTATCGACGATATGGGCTTTTTCTACCATTTTGGCCTGCAATTGCTTGGCCTTTACCGCGATCCGTTTGCCTCGAAGAAAGATTCTTGAAAAATAAGGCGAGAAATATTTTGTCAATTCGTAGAAAAACAGTAACTTTGCACCGCCATTACGAATAGTTGCGCCTTACCAGCGCGAAATTCAGCAAAATTCGACAATAAAATAAAAGACAATACAATGAAAGAAGGCATCCATCCCTCCAATTACCGCGAAGTGGTGTTCAAAGACATGTCCAACGACGAAATCTTCATCACCCGCTCTACTGTCGCTTCGCGCGAGACAATCGAAGTCGACGGCGTAACCTATCCCCTGGTGAAACTTGAAATCACCTCGTCGTCGCACCCCTTCTTCACCGGCAAGCAGAAGCTCGTCGACACCGCAGGTCGCGTCGACAAGTTCATGAGCCGCTACGGCAACCGCGGTAAAAAATAATCAACCCGCTTTCTTGCATACACCCGCATAAAACTCGGGGCCGCATCCGACAGATGCGGCCCCGAGTTTTTTATATGTGCGAGGAGGTGATGGGGCAGGGTGCAGGAACACTGACCGCGAAGCGCTTTGCTTTTGGCAAAGAATCCTCCGGATTGTGGGTAATCAGTCACAAGCCGGAGGCTTGTGTTCCTACAATGGGAGGATGTGGCGGAGGGCGAGGGCGGCTGCGGAGGCGTTGCGGCGGGTGATGATGTGGCGGCTGAGCAGGGTGACGAGGATGCCGGTGGAGGCCGCAGCGATGAGGGAGCCTTCACGGACGCCTTCGATGCGGCCTGAAAAGCACAGCGACACGACGATGGCGGTGGATACGAGCGAGAGGTCGAAGATTACTTTTAGACGGCCGAAGGGTTTGTTAAAACGGTTGGCGGCATAGGCGACGAAGGCCTCGGCCGACATCTTCGACACGTTGGGTTTGAGCTCGAGCGTAACGCCGAGGGCCTGGGTGATGCAGCCGAGGGCGAGGGCGGCAAGGGAGATAAGGTAGCTGGAGGGAACGAATGACCGCGTGAGATACATGTTGGCGTCGATGAAGGCCGAGAAGATGAATGAAAAGGGGATTTGCAGCAGAATCTCAACGGCGTCGACGCGCGTGCACCGGTGTCCGAGAATCAAGAACTGGCCCAAGATGAGGAGCATGTTTATTGCAAAAGTGCATGTCCCGAGGGAGAGGGGAGTGTTGATGCTTACCACATAGTTGATCGACGAGATGGGGGTGGTGCCGAGGGCAGAGCGTACGATGAGCACGACGCCGAGCGACAGCAAAAACAAGCCCGCTACATAAATAATGTAACGCTTGGCAATAGAAAAATCATGCATATTGTAGTACCTTTGAAAAAACGGATGCAAAGGTACGAAAAAATCGTGAATTTTTATGTACCTTTGCTGAACTATATGCGAATTAAGCAGGCTGCAAAAAAAAGTCAATACTTTGAGTGTAGGGACGCACGGCTCGTGCGTCTGTTGCGGAAAGATGTTATTTTTGTTGACATGGACGCACGAGCCGTGCGTCCCTACACAGCGGGTATATTTAAATCAGATAGACTTAAATGAAAAATTTTATATTAAGATTATTGAGCGTCTATTGCATCGCCTTGGCGGTGTTTGCCGTGGCCAAGCCGATGTTTATGCTTGCCGCGGGCGGCTACGATATGGGGCGATGGCTCGACGTGGTGGTCCACGGCCTGTCGATGGACTGCTCGGTGGCGGCGTATCTCACGGTGATACCGGCGATAGCGGCGGCTGTGCTTGCGTTCAAGTCGGCGAGATGGCTTCATGTTGCCATGAGGGTCTATTTCGGAGTGGTGTCCGCTGTCGTGGCCATGTGTCTTGTGGCTGATGCCGCCCTTTACCCTTACTGGGGATTTAAGCTGGATGTCACGCCGATTTTTTACTTCACGACATCGCCTGCCGCGGCTATGGCGAGCGTGCCTTTGTGGCAGTGGGCTGTCGGGGCCGTGGCGATTGCCGCGATTGCCGCCGGCATGTACAAGGCCTGGACCGGGGCATATTTTGCATTTGCCGACAGTACGGTCCGTGCCCCGAGGCGTGGCTTGAAAGCAGCTGCTATGGCTGTGATTGTGGCGTTGCTGTTCCTTCCTATCCGCGGAGGCGTGACTGTGTCGACGATGAATCCGAGCCGCGCGTATTTCAGTCCCGACATGAGGCTCAACCATGCGGCGGTGAATCCGGTGTTCTCGTTGCTGTATTCGTCGGCGCACCAGGGCAATTTTGAAAAGCAGTTCCGGTTTATGTCCGAAGACGAGGCCGAGGCGGCTATGGATGCCCTGGCTGTGGAGGGCGACAGTGTGCCGCGGCTCGGTTTCAAGCCTGATATACAGCTTATTATACTTGAAAGTTTTTCGGCTCATTTGATGCCAAGCCTGGGCGGCGACTCTGTGGCGATGCGTCTCGACAGCATAGCCGCCGAGGGGTGGCTGTGGACCGATGCCTATGCGTCGTCGTACCGTACCGACCGAGGCGTGCCGGCCACGGTATGCGGCTATCCGGGGCCTCCTACCACGTCGCTGCTGAAATATGTCAACAAGCTCGACGGCCTGCCCTCGCTGCCGGCATCGCTCAAATCGCAGCACGACTACGATATGACATACTATTACGGCGGCGACATAAACTTTACCAATCTCAACGCCATGCTTGTGGCCGCGGGGTTTGACAGGATAGTGTCCGACCGCGATTTTCCTGTGGGAGAGCGTCTTAGCAAGTGGGGCGTGCACGACGATCGTGTGTTTGCCCGCGCCGCGGCCGATGCCAAGGCCACGCCTCGCGACGGGCGCCCGCGGTTTACGGTGGTGCAGACATCGAGTTCGCACGAGCCTTTCGAGGTGCCGTATTCATCGCGGTTCGAAAACAAGAAACTCAATGCTTTTGCATATGCCGATTCGTGCCTCGGGGCATATATTGATGAGCTGAAACGGCTCCCGGGCTGGGATTCCACGCTTGTCGTTATAGTACCCGACCATTACGGCTCATGGCCCGAGGGGCTGACCGAGCCTAAGGATTTGCATCATGTCCCGTTGGTATTCACGGGCGGAGCGATACGCGATATCGCCGTTGACAGCGCGTTGCTGTCGCTGCCGGCGTCGCAGACCGATATTGCCGCCACGGTGCTCGGGCTTCTTGGCGATGATACATCGTGTTGGCGGTTCAGCCGCAACCTCCTTGACCCGGCCCGCGAGCCCTTTGCCTTTTACAGCCGGCGCAACTTTGCCGCCATGCGCCACGCTCGCCTTGGCGACGCCGTGCTTTCAATCGACACGGGAGAGCCTTACGAGGCATCGTCGGACACCACTTTGGTTCTGCTCAAAGCATATCTTCAAACCCTTTATACCGATTTGTCGAAAAGATAATGGATCGTCTACAAGAACTTGATACGCAACTGTTTCTGTTTTTCAACGGGCTGAATCATCAGTTTGTCGACCCGTTTATGGCTGCGTTCAGCGGCCGCTGGATCTGGGTGCCGCTGTATGTCGCGCTCGCTGCTGTCGTTGTATGGCGATATGGCTGGAAGCGAGGATTTGTGATAATAGCCATGATAGGAATAGCCGTGGGAGCCGCCGACTATATCTCGGCGTCGATAATAAGGCCGGTGATCCAGCGTATGCGTCCGGCCAACCTCGACAATCCGCTAAGCGACCTTGTGCATGTGGTGAGCGGCTACCGTGGCGGCCGTTACGGCTTTCCGTCGTGCCATGCCGCCAACACAGTGGCTCTCGCCATAGCCACGTCGCTAACGCTGCGCACGCGCGGATGGACGGTAGCCGTAGTGGCGTGGGCGCTTATGCAATGCTATTCGCGTGTCTACCTTGGAGTGCATTATCCCGGCGATCTGATGGCCGGAGCCGTGGTGGGGACCATCACCTCGCTCACGGCATATTTTGCCGTGCGCAAGTTCCGGCCCGAGGTATTTGTCCCGCTCGACCGTAACGCCACCATCCGCCCGGCCTATATCACAGGCGGAATCACAATAGTATATATAGCAATAGAGTCAATACTCACACATATTTGAATAAGTAGATGTTAAAAATTAATTTATATTTACAAGCAGATGTTGTTTTATTTCGACAGCCATATCTTCGGATGCTTTTTGGCCGCTTTCTTCCTCATC
>Ga0209064_1001042_pt1 | contig 50877 bp, 35 predicted proteins | sample Inofromicrocosms_FD_187498 | JGI IMG/M metagenome (GOLD analysis project Ga0209064, IMG submission 187498) | Mouse cecum microbial communities from Vienna, Austria - Inoculum for glucosamine and mucus D2O microcosms (SPAdes) (version 2) | ecosystem: Host-associated > Mammals > Digestive system >...
ACGTCAACAAACTCATCCGACAATACATCCCCAAAAAGTCGAATTTCAACGATTTCTCCGACAATTACATTCGGAATGTCGGAAAGAAACTGAATCTCCGTCCACGCAAAAAACTCAATTTCTCAACTCCAAAAGAAGAATTCTTCAAACAAATCGCTATTTTTGCACTTGCCAGTTGAACCTGCGCGGTGTACTCCAAGAGCCTTGGCGATGTCAATAGGACGTTCTTTGTTTTGCAGTCTGAAAGATATTTCGTACCTTTGCAACTCTGTTAGATGCTTTGCCATATTTGCAACTTATGTGGAAGTTTGTCTGCAAAGGTAAGCATTTAATATCGGGGACGAAAGAGGTTATAGGTCTTTTGTCCCCATTTTATATGCTCTTTGCTTACTCACTTCTTTGACACATTTGTTGCATTATCAATTTGAATTCAGCCATTACAACTCGTATGGCTCACGTTAAGCATGTTTCATGCCACGCAATATTATTCATTCAAAATACATCAAACCATTCTTTATTGATATTGTATGCAATACGGCATCGTCAGCCGGAGTGTACTCATCCGTCCACTCTATTACATTCTCTTGCAAATTAAATAGCAAGTCTCCATTTTCACGAACCACATTGTTTACAATCATCCTCTTATTAAATACAAGACACGCTCTTCCATGAGCCAATATGATAATTGTAAGATATGGAGGCTGACTCATCAATGTAGCACCTGTGAAGAACAGAGCAACCTCGCCGTTTACCAACGTTTCATGATAAAAAGATTTATTGCCGTATTGCAATCCGGGCATAGAAACACGTTCCCAACCTTCATCATACTGCAAGTTCAACACTTCGCCCTGACCCGTATTTATTTCTATGACATTAAAATCTCCCGTCTCATTCTCCCAACCATTATATCTAAGACATCTTATCGTATAACCGACATCCGTATTTATCACCGATGTCTCTTTTAAGATATAAGGTTCTATATCAGAATGGGTTCCATTGATAAATGGTTCTATATACTCCGGAGATGTTATAATATTTCCATTATCACCTGTTCTGAATATTTGTATCTGCCCATATACATTCAATATTGACAAATATGTTACAAAAAACAATAATATACTTCTCATAATCATTTATATTTAAAAAATACTACTTCATTTTTCTTACTTGAACCAAAGCTCTTACTTATCGGTTGACAAGAACTCCTCTTCATATATCCAGTATCCATTGCATTGGGTACATAACCACCCCAACTACCACTATATGTTGATTCACCAGGTACTATTACAACAACATGTCCGCTATTTCCGGTGGGATTTATCCATCCTGCAACAACAAAAAAGCCTTCATTTGCAAGCCTTTGAGCATTTGTTATAGAGATTCTTTCCCAATGTATAGGATTGTTCATCCAATATCGCACCATATCATTAGCTCTTTTACCCTCCAAATCATTTTTATTAAATAAACTTTTAAAAGCTATTTTCACGCCAAAATTACAATAAGCATTTTTGGTTCCATATTTGGATATTATAGTAGCCACAGTATTTTTTGCTGTATTTGTTATTTGCGATGGTGTCTTTCTATTTAATTCATCTTTATTATCTATATTTTTATCATCAATAATATCATCATCACTATTATCATTTTCAATATCGTTCTCATCATTTGAATAATCATCACCCTGATCTGGTTGTCTCCACCAGTCATCGTCATTATCATTGTCATCCGGTGTAATTACGACTCCATAACCATAATAATCGTCATAGTCATAATCACTTCCACCGCCATCGTCTTTACCGTTACTTCCATATCCGTCCCATCCGGCATCTGTCCATGAATCATAGTCATAACTGCCGTCGTCGTCGTCATCCTCGTTCCATGGATCCCATGTACCCCAATCGTCATCATCATCGTCCCAACAAGCATAGCTTGTCAAGGGCATTGACAAAGATATGGCTAAAAACAATATCTTCAGTATTCTCATGGTTAAATTACTATAAATGAATGATGTTTACGCTCTCGTGCATGCCCTCACCATCTATGCTTAGGATGTATTGTCCTTTGGCAAGCGGAACATTGACAGTGATGTTGTTGGCTCCTTCCGATAAATGATGACTTCCGCAATCCGCCAGTCTCGCTCCAGATACGCTGTATATGCTCATTTTTACCATACACTGCTTGCGTGCAGTAATATTCACGGTAAATCGGTCGTCTGTTATCGGCATAGGTGTAACTTTCGGAGCATCTACCGACAAAACATTGTCTATGCTTGTAGTGGCAAAATCACGTTTCATTATCGCCACCATGGGTTTACGCTTCTCTCGTGTAGAGGTCTTTGCCGTAGAAATCCGCGTGTACATGGTATTGTCCGGCGAGAATTCGAACGACATGTTACTGATTACCCACTTAAGCAGCTTCTCTTCATCCGTAATTCTGCGTCTTGACCAACTGTTCCCAACCCTTCTGTCCGACACGAAGACGGCACGGACATCATCACCCGACATCCATCTTACAGACAATAAACTGTCATCCAATGATATATACATTGACAAGTCTTCCTCTTTCAGTATCTGTTTGCCGGACCAGTCGTATGTATATATCTTACCGCTCCACGTACCGGCAATAGAATCCCTGCGTGCCGTCTTGCACATGGCTTTCATCCTGCGTGCGCTTCTGTAAGAACTGCTTATTCTTTTCCACTCGGTTTTTCCACTTGCGTTTTGCGCCTTTATAGAGTCAAGCACGTTGTTTTTCGTCAAGTCCACAGTCCATCCGTGCCCGTTCTTTACAGCCCTTTCGAAATATTTCTCGGCTTTCTTATAGTCTGGAACCGTATCATATCCATGAGCATAATAGGTGCCCAACAGGAAGCTGCAACCCGGATGGTTCTTGCCCGAGCCTTTTTCAAGAAGTTCCACAGCCTTGGCATAATCTTGTCTCACACCCATGCCTTTATACGTAAGATATCCCGCGCCGTAACATCCCTGTGCGCTTCCTCTGTCAGCCGCCTCTTTGTAACAGGCATACGCAATGGTAAGGTTACGCCCTACGCCGTCGCCAAACTGATACATTCGTCCCAACTCGCACATAGCCCGTTTGTCCCCGCAAGCCGCCGCCTCGTTCAGCAAACGACGGGCAGACATGACACTACGCTTCACACCCTCGCCCTTTATATACATCAAGCCGAGTTCACGCATACCCACAATATGTTTCTTTCGGGCAAGATATTTATATATATAAGCAGCCTTCTCAAGGTCGACACTTGTATTTATTCCATATTTGCAGTTGTGGGCAATCCTCAGCAGTCGCTTCGTGCTTATCGAATCGAGAGGATGTCCCTGCATACGTACTGCGGCAAAAGCACAGAACATACATATTATTAATATAATCTTTTTCATTGTCACCACCTTACCTTTCCGTTTACAAAACGTCCCTGCGCTTTCTGCTTTTCACGTATTTCGCTCTCTCGCAATGACACAGGTTGCACTTGTTTAAGCCTGCGTATGTTTTCCTTTTGTTTCTTTATATTATATTTGTCCCTGACATATACAATCTTTTCCGCCATAAGATAATTGAATATGGCGGTTTTCTTCTCCTTAAGCTCCGCATCTGTATACTCTCCCGTCTCAGAAAGCAAGTCTGTTTTGTACTGTGCTTTTACTTCTATCTCCGGAGTTGATGTCACACGTATATACCTGTTACGCTGCGGTTCGGTCAGTGTATTCATCAGTGCTTCATTAAAAGCCTTGCCTGCCTCGTACTTCATTCTTGCCGCCACCACGGCATCTTTTATGTCATAAAGCGAAGAATCGATCTTCTCGTTATACCTGTCGTATGCTTCGCGTATGGCTTTTTCCTGCTCTACGGACAACTTTACGATTTTTGTAATTTCAATGATTTTACGGTCAGATCTCTGTCCCGTCTGCTGTCCATTATCGGCAAAAACGTTTCCGGTAAGAAGCACGGGAAACAATAGAAACAAAAATCTTTTCATGTCGTTTGTGTTTTTTAGTTTGTTTAATGTTTGTTTTTCATATCTGCAAATATAGTATTTTCATCATTACGTTGTTTGATGACGTACACCTTTTTCCCGTTTTTATGACTATTATGACAATTCGTCATATCAAAAAAAACAAAATGTTATGACATGTGGTTTTACAAACTTTTTACAGGCTGTTTACATTTTATTTACAAGCATTTTACAACTTTTTACATCCTCGATGTATCTCTCTGAAAATCAAGATGATACCTTTTAGCTTCCAAAAGGTGGCATTTCAGACTCTGAAAGGTGGTCTTTCAGAATGCAAAAGGGCACCTTTTAGAATGCTAAAGGTCAGCTGTTGGAAAACAGACATTCACGTGCAAGGGAAAAATAAACGGCATGCAAGTCTTTTTTAACGTCTGATAAGACTTTATTCAGTTTTTTTTTCTACTTTTGCATAGCAAGGTATATACCGCACGGAGACATGCCGCACGATGCCGGGAGTATATGCCCCGACCGACATGAACATACATATTAAAAACACATATATTAATAAACTACAAAACAAATGGATTTAGTACAGCAAATCATCGAGCGCGCAAAGAGCAACAAACAGCGCATCGTGCTCCCCGAAGCAACAGAGGAGCGTACACTGAAAGCAGCCGACAAGGTGTTGGCTGAAGACATAGCAGACATAATCCTCATCGGCAATCCCGACGAGATTAACGGTCTGGCAGAGAAATGGGGACTGGAAAACATCGGCAAGGCAACGCTGATAGACCCCGAGAACAATCCCAAGAGCGAAGAGTATGCCGCACTGCTTGCAGAGCTCCGCAAGAAGAAGGGCATGACAATAGAGCAGGCACGCGAGCTTGTAAAGAATCCTCTTTACTTAGGATGTATGATTATCAAGACGGGCGACGCCGACGGTCAGATATCAGGAGCGCTCAGCACAACGGGCGACACTCTGCGCCCCGCACTGCAGATCATCAAGTGCTCTCCGGGCATATCATGCGTCAGCGGTGCCATGCTGCTGATAACAAAGCAGCCGCAGTACGGCGAGAACGGTGTTCTTGTTGTGGGTGACGTTGCCGTAACGCCGATGCCCGATGCCAACCAGTTGGCACAGATTGCGGTATGTACCGCCCAGACGGCAAAGTCGGTAGCAGGTTTTGCAGACCCGCGCGTGGCAATGCTGAGTTTCTCTACCAAGGGCAGCGCAAGTCACGAGGTGGTAGACAAGGTCGTTGAGGCTACAAAACTTGCCAAGGAACTTGACCCGTCGCTGAAGGTAGACGGCGAGCTTCAGGCAGACGCAGCCCTCGTTCCCGCCGTAGGCGAAAAAAAGGCGCCGGGCAGCGAGATAGCAGGTCATGCCAACGTGCTGGTATTCCCTAACCTCGAGGTGGGCAACATCGGCTACAAGATGGTTCAGCGCCTTGGCGACGCAGAGGCCCTTGGTCCGATTCTCCAGGGTATAGCACGCCCCGTGAACGACCTCAGCCGCGGCTGCTCCGTAGACGACATCTACAAGATGGTTGCCATAACGGCTTGTCAGGCGATGGATGCGAAGGCGTAAGTAAATGAAGAATGAAGAATGAAGAATGAAGAATGAATATAACTCTTCTTTTATAAATTACAAGAGAGAAGGGTCGGTACTTCACATTAAAAGCTATTCTTTTGCAGTAAGAATAGTAAAAATGTTTCGCCATTTGTCCTGTGACGACTGGCACCTGGCAACAATCTACAAACAGGTGCTGTGTTCGGGAACATCCGTTTCTGCCAATGTACATGAATCGGAATTCGCTCAGAGTCCTTCAGACTTCGCTTCAAAACTTTCAATAGCATTAAAAGAAGCCAACGAAACAATGAATTGGCTCAATCTGTTGAGAGATACCGATTGCATCACGACAAAGGAATTTGAAAGCATGGCAGCTGATTGCAGCGAATTGATAGCTCTTTTAGTTGCCTCAATAAAAACCGTGAAACGTAACAGCAAAATAATAGTCAAATAAAATGAATGAAGTCTTGAAGCCGGAGAAGTAAATCACATTCTTCATTCTTCATTCTTCATTCTTCATTTAAATTATGAAAATATTAGTATTAAACTGCGGCAGCTCGTCCATCAAGTACGCGCTGTACAACATGGACGACAACTCTGTCATGGCATCGGGCGGAGCTGAGCGCGTGGGTCTTGACGGTGCTTTTGTGAAGGTGAAGCTGCCGAACGGAGAGAAAAGACAGGTTATGCACGACATTCCTGAGCATACGGAGGGAGTGAAATTCATCTTCAGTCTGCTCACCGATCCCGAGATCGGGGCTATCAAAGACCTGAAAGAGATTGACGCCGTAGGTCACCGCATGGTGCACGGAGGAGAGAAGTTCAACAAGAGCGTGGTGCTCGATGATGAGGTGCTGAGAGTGTTCGAAGAATGCAGCGACCTCGCACCGCTGCACAATCCGGCAAATCTGAAGGGTGTAAAGGCGGTAAGCGAGCTTATGCCCGGTCTGCCGCAGGTGGGTGTGTTCGACACGGCATTCCACCAGACAATGCCCAAGCACTCTTATCTATATGCCATACCGTATGACCTGTACAAGGAATACGGCGTGCGCCGCTATGGCTTCCACGGCACCAGCCACCGCTACGTGTCGCAGCGTGTGTGCGAGTTCCTCGGCGTGAATGCTGCCGACAAGAAAATAATTACCTGCCACATCGGCAACGGAGGCAGTATAGCAGCAGTTGACGGCGGCAAGTGTGTGGACACGTCGATGGGACTGACACCGCTCGAAGGACTGATGATGGGAACACGCAGCGGAGACATCGACGGCGGAGCGATAACCTTCCTACAGAAGAAACTCAACCTCGATGCCGACGGCATGTCAAATCTGCTAAACAAGAAGAGCGGCGTGGCAGGCGTGAGCGGTGTCTCTTCGGACATGAGAGAGGTCGATGCAGCAGCCCAAGAAGGCAACGAACTGGCAAAAACGGCACTCGACATGTACAACTACCGCATAAAGAAATATGTTGGAGCATACACCGCTGCAATGGGCGGATGCGACATCATAGTATTCACGGCGGGTGTGGGCGAGAACCAGTCGTCTATGCGCGAAGAAGTCTGCGAGAACATGGAATGGATGGGCATCAAACTCGACAAGGAGAAAAACAGCGCCGTTCACGGTGAAGAAGCTGTGATATCCACTCCCGACTCGAAAGTTACGGTTGTCGTAATCCCCACCGACGAGGAGCTGATGATTGCGACAGACACGATGAACCTGCTGTAATACGGCACGGAAATATCCGATCATACAAAGACAGGAACAGGCGTAAAGCCTGTTGCCTGTCTTTTTTCATTTTCTACCGGACGAAATAACAATAACACATGCCGCACACGATATAAGACATTAGTATCCATAGGGATAAGCTGAAAGTCCTTTTTTAGGGAAAAATAAAGTTAAAACATCACAATATTTCATTACTCGAAACAATCCGTTAAATTAAATAATGTATCTTTGCACGCAGAAAACTTTTTAACAGTGTAAAGTTTTCTATATCGGCATTCATTGTATGCCGAAGCACCAAGACAAACGTAAAAACAAAGTATATAGTAACAGTTATTAGGTATGAAAAAGAACAGAATCTTATTGGCAGTTGCTCTTGCAACCATGCTCGTGTCATGTGGCGGAAAACAAGGCAAGCCCAATTTCGGTGACAACGAGTATGCTGTAAGGACTCTCGGTACTACAAGCACAGAGTTGGAGACATCTTATCCGGCAACAATAAAAGGTGTACAAGACGTAGAGATACGTCCGAAGGTTTCAGGATTTATTACAAAACTATGCGTAAAAGAAGGACAAGCTGTGAAGAAGGGGCAGTTGCTCTTCGTCATAGACAATGTTACATACGAGGCTGCGGTACGCCAGGCTAAAGCAGCCGTGAACTCGGCAACGGCTCAGTTGAATACTGCCAAACTGACATACGAGAACAATCAGAAACTGTTCAACAACAACGTGATAGGCTCATACGAGCTACAGTCGGCAAAGAACAGCTATGAAACGGCACAAGCTGCGCTTGCACAGGCAAAGGCAAGCTATACGTCTGCGAAACAGAATCTTGACTTCTGTTATGTGACAAGTCCGGCAAGCGGTGTCGTCGGCATGCTTCCCTACAAGGTAGGGGCACTTGTCAGCGCTTCAAGCCAGCAGCCGCTGACAACGGTTTCGGATATATCATCGATGCAGGTATATTTCTCGATGACAGAGAAAGACCTTATGGATCTTGCCAAGACGGCAGGAGGCATGAGCGCGGCAATAAAGGATTACCCCCCCGTTAAACTGAAACTTGCCGACAACTCCATTTACGGTCACGACGGACATGTGGCAGCCGTGAGCGGTGTTATCGACCCGACAACAGGCTCGGCACAGATACGTGCGGACTTCCCTAACCCGGAGCGTCTGCTAAAGAGTGGCGGTTCCGGCTCAATCGTTGTGCCGCACAAGGACGCAAATGCCATACTTGTACCTCAGGAAGCGGTGGTTGAGGTTCAAAACAAGCATTTCGCATACGTTCTCGGAGCCGGAAACAAAGTGAAATATACTGAGATAAGCATTTATCCCAACAACGACGGCAAGAACTATATAATAACCGGCGGACTGAAAGCAGGCGACAAGATTGTTGTAAGCGGTGTTACGGCACTGAGCGACGGAATGGAAATCAAACCCATAACCGAGGCACAATATCAGGAGAAAATAAAGAAAGCGCAGGAACTCGGTTCAATACAGGGCGACTATAAGAAAATGAAGGAAGCTTTCAGCAGCAAATAACGAACATATTAATAAGGTAAAAGATGAAATTAGATAGATTTATCAAACGCCCGGTACTGTCTACGGTTATCTCCATACTGACGGTGATACTGGGTATCATCGGACTGGTATCGCTGCCTATCGAGCAGTATCCCGACATTGCACCGCCTACGGTAGGCGTAAAGGCTTTCTACCAGGGAGCCGATGCGCAGACAGTGCAGAAGTCCGTGCTTGCACCGCTGGAGGAGCAGATAAACGGTGTGGAAGGCATGACATACATGACGTCTGACGCCACCAACGACGGTATGGCATCCATTACTGTCTACTTTGAGCAAGGCTACAATGCCGACATGGCTCAGGTAAACGTCCAGAACCGTGTGTCACAAGCATCAAGCCTGTTGCCGGCAGAAGTTACCAAGGGAGGTGTGACTGTACAGAAAAGGCAGACATCGAATGTGCTTATCCTTGCCCTCACCAGTGACGGTCGTTATGACGAACAGTTCCTGTCAAACTATGCGGACATCAACATCATTCCTACAGTAAAGCGTGTGAACGGTGTGGGCGACTGCCAGTCGATCGGCCTTAAGACATACACCATGCGTCTGTGGCTCGACCCGGCACGCATGAAGGAACACGGACTTATACCGTCAGACCTTACCGGTGTGTTGGCAGAACAGAACATCGAGGCTGCTCCGGGAAAGTTCGGTGAACAAAGCGACAGGAGCTACGAGTATGTGATGCGCTACACCGGACGTCTCAAGACACCCGAGGAATTCGGCAACATTATAATAAAGAGCGACAACACCGGACAGACCTTGAAGGTGAAAGATGTGGCACGTGTGGAAATCGGCGGACTTTACTATACGGTGAAGACCGACGTGAACGGCAACTCCGCCGTGATGATGATGGTGGCACAGACTGCCGGATCTAATGCCACACAGATTGTAAAGGACGTAAAGAAGACGCTTGACGGACAGGCAGAGATGTTCCCTCCCGGCATGAAGATTGAGTACATGCAGGACGTAACGACGTTCCTCTATGCTTCAATGCACGAGGTTATCAAAACTTTGTTCGAGGCGTTCATCCTTGTGTTCCTCGTTGTATACATCTTCTTGCAGGACTTCCGCTCCACGCTCATACCGCTTATCGCGGTACCGGTGTCACTGGTCGGAACATTCTTCTTCCTGCTCATATTCGGTTTCTCGATAAACCTTCTGACGCTGTCGGCGCTGGTTCTTGCCATTGCCATAGTGGTGGACGACGCCATAGTCGTCGTCGAGGCGGTGCATGCCAAGCTCGATCTTGGCTACAAGTCGGCACGTACCGCGTCTATCGATGCCATGAGCGAAATCTCGGGAGCCATTATCTCCATTACTCTCGTAATGTCTGCGGTGTTCATCCCCGTATCGTTTATCGGCGGAACATCAGGAACATTCTATCGTGAGTTCGGTATAACGATGGCTATATCGATTGTAATTTCGGCTCTTAATGCCCTTACGCTGTCTCCGGCACTGTGTGCAATCCTTCTGAAACCGAAGAATGAGGATGGAACGGAACGCAAGATGTCCTTGATAGACCGTTTCCATGCAGGTTTCAATACTGCCTACGGAAAGATACAGGAGAAATACAAGAACGGTGTGCGCCACATCGTGGAACATAAGATAATAGCATCCATAGCAGTTGTTGTGGGAATTGCAGCGCTCGTGATAATGGGAGCCACGACAAGAACAGGACTTATACCTGACGAGGACACGGGTACCGTGTTCTGTACCGTATCCACACCTCCGGGAACCAGTCTTGCGGCTACTGAGAAAGTAATGGATCAGGTAGATGCCATGCTGGCAAGCAATCCGGCTGTGAACGAACGTATGCGTATCGTGGGATATAACTTCATTGCCGGACAAGGTTCCAACCAGGGTACTTTCATCGTCAAGCTGAAAGACTTTGAAGAGCGTAATATGGGACAAAGTTCTACCGCTGTACTCGGAATGATATACAAGCAGACTGCAGCTATAAAAGGAGCACAGATACTGGCATTCCAGCCGCCTATGGTACAAGGTTTCTCTGCAACCAACGGTCTGACATTTTCTATGCAGGACCGTACAGGCGGAAGCGTGGACAAGTTTGCGGAGATAACACGCGAATTCCTTAAGAAACTCAACGAGCGTCCGGAGATAAGCAACGCCATGACGTCGTTTAACTCAAGCTATCCCCAGTATCTTATCAATGTGGATGTTGTAAAGTGTAAGCAAAGCGGTATATCACCGTCTGCCGTACTTACAACCATGCAGGGGTACTACGGCGGTCTGTACGCTTCGAACTATAACGCATACGGAAAACTCTATCGTGTATATATACAGGGTGACCCCAAGACGCGTGAGGACTACAAGAGTCTGGAGAACATTTATGTGCGCACAAACAGCGGACAGATGGCTCCGATAAAGGAATATGTGAACCTTGAGAGGGTATACGGTCCGCAGGAGATGGGACGTTTCAACCTCTTTACATCTATCGATGTCAATGCTTCTGCCGGCGAAGGCTATTCTTCGGGTGATGCCATACGCGCCATCAGCGAAGTTGCATCAACGACATTGCCCTCCGGATACACATACGAATTTTCAGGACTTACACGTTCCGAGCAACAGTCGAGCAACTCAACGATGCTTATCTTCGCTCTCTGTCTAATGTTCGTGTACCTTATCTTGAGTGCGCAGTACGAGAGCTATCTGCTTCCGCTGTCGGTAATCCTTTCCATTCCGTTCGGTCTGGCAGGAGCCTTCCTGTTCACGAACATGTTCGGAAAGCAGAACGACATATACATGCAGATTTCGCTTATCATGCTTATCGGACTTCTTGCAAAGAACGCCATTCTTATTGTTGAGTTCGCCCTCGACCGCCGCCGTACAGGTATGGCGATATCATGGAGTGCCGTTCTTGGTGCCGCAGCCCGTCTGCGTCCTATCCTCATGACATCTCTTGCCATGATTATCGGTCTTTTGCCGCTGCTTATCCCCGGAGGCGTAGGAGCAAACGGAAACCAGACACTTGGAGCTTCGGCAATCGGCGGTATGCTTATAGGTATGCTTTGCCAGATTATGGTGGTACCGGCATTGTTCGTGATATTCCAGTACTTGCAGGAGAAGATTAAGCCAATCGAATTTGAGGATGACAATTCTGCAACTGTAGACACAGAGCTGATACAGTATGCACGTCCTGTGGAAAAGCTAAAAAACAAAGACTAATATGAAGAGATCTAATATAATAGCAATAATGTCTGCAACTGTTCTGATGAGCAGTTGCGGACTATACAACAAGTATGAGCGTCCGGATGTGAATACAAGCGGACTTGTACGTGACGTTGTCTCGGCTAATGACACGCTTGCAGTGACGGACACCACGAGTTTCGGCAATCTGCCTTGGCGCAGTGTCTTTACGGATACACGGTTGCAGTCGCTTATCGAAACGGGACTGGAACATAACGTAGACCTGCTCAATGCCGCACTTAACGTGAAAATGGTTGAAGCACAGCTGACCGTAGCGAAACTGGCTTTCGTCCCGTCGTTTACGTTTACTCCTCAGGGAACTATATCGTCATGGGACGGCAACAAGGCGACAAAGGTATATTCGCTTCCGGTAAACGCAAGCTGGAGCGTGGACCTGTTCGGTAATCTGCTGAACCAGAAACGCAGTGCCCAGATGGCATTATTGGCGACAAAGGACTATCAGCTGGTTGTGAAGACGAATGTCATAGCCGGCATAGCCAATATGTACTACACACTGATGATGCTCGATAGGCAGCTCGAAATAGTCACCGACATGGAAGGACTGACAAAAGATACGTGGGAGAAGATGAAGTTCTTGAAAGAGAATAAGATAGGTTATCGTTCCACGTCCGTACAGAGTGCGGAGTCAAACTATTATTCCGTACTTGCACAGAAAGAAGATCTGAAACGCCAGATACGCGAGGTGGAGAACTCGATGTCGCTGCTCATAGGACAACCGGCACAGACCATTGCACGCGGGAAAATAGACGAACAGTCGCTTCCTGCCGAGTTCAGCACCGGTGTAGGCTTGCAGTTGCTTGCCAACCGTCCTGATGTACACTATGCGGAAATGACACTGGCACAGTGTTTCTATGACGTGCAGACAGCCCGTTCGCGTTTCTATCCGAACATAACGATAAGCGGTTCTGGAGCCTTTACCAACAACTCGGGAGGCGGGATCGTAAATCCCGGCAAATGGTTGCTGTCTGCTGTGGGCAGTCTTGTACAGCCTATATTCCAGAACGGACAGATTGTTGCCGGTCTGAAAGTGGCAAAATACAAGTATGAACAGGCATATAACACATGGCAGAACGCCATATTATCTGCCGGAAGCGAGGTGAGCAATGCCCTTGTCATGTACAATTCGTCGGACGAGAAGAGCCGTATCGAGGCAAAGCAGATAGAGGTGCTGAGAAAGAACGTAGAGGATACAAGAGACCTCATGGCAAGTTCCGGAAGTACGTATCTGGAAGTTATAACGGCACAGCAGGCACTGCTCAATGCCGAACTGGCAAAGGTTGCCGACGACTTCAACAAGATGCAGGCTGTCGTAAGCCTGTACAGCGCACTTGGCGGAGGCAGGGAGTAAAGAATGTTGATGTAACGTCAAACATCAGACATCTAACATTATCAAATCTAACATAACGAATTATGATTAGTCCAAAAGCAGAGATACACCCCAATGCCAGGATTGGCAAGAACGTGACAATATATCCTTTTGCATATATTGAAGAGAATGTCGAGATTGGTGACGACTGCGTCATCTATCCATACGTAAGCATAATGAACGGCACAAAGCTGGGACGTGCCAACAAAGTATTCCAGAATACGGTGCTTGGAGCCGAGCCGCAGGATTTCTGTTACTGTGGTGAATGCTCACAGCTGGTTATCGGCGACGAGAACATAATACGCGAAAACGTAGTGATAAACCGCGCCACCCATTGCAGCGGACAGACGGCGATAGGCAACCGCAACTTCATCATGGAGGGAGTACACATATCGCACGATGCGAAAATCGCTCATGCGAATGTATTCGGATACGGCACAAAGATTGCCGGTGACTGCGAGATAGGCAGCCGTGTTATATTCTCGTCGGGTGTCATTGCCAATCCCGGGGCACGTGTTGGCGATGCCGTCATGATACAGAGCGGAAGCCGTTTCAGCAAGGATATTCCTCCTTTTATCGTTGCAAGCGAGAATCCTATAAAATACGGAGGCGTAAACACAACGATATTGAAAAACTATGATGTGCCTGAAAAAGTAATCAACCACATAGCCAACGCCTACCGCCTGATATTCCACGGTCAGACATCTGTGTTCGATGCAGTAATGCAGGTTGAGGAACAGGTGCCGGATGGAAAAGAGATACGCAATATCATCGAGTTTATACGTGGTACAAAGCTTGGTATTATAGGAAAGATGTAACTCTTTTAATAGCAACCTTTATAAATGACATGTGTGTCAAGATGCAAAGACACTTGCTTGCGGCAATGTGTTAAGGCATTTTGACACACATTTTGTTTTTGGGTGTTGGGGAAGGAGATAAAGGAAGATTCTTCCGTGGCACAGCCACATATCTTCTCCTATCTCCCTTTATCTACTTTCCCGGTTTATTTCTCCAAACGGTCATACTCCTCGTCGGTGACAGGCTCGAGCCATTCGTTTGAGGCGTTCTCGCCTGGTATCTCGAAAGCAAGATGAGCAAACCAACTGTCGGTTGCCGCTCCGTGCCAGTGTTTCACATTGGCAGGAATATGAATTACAGTGCCGGGTAAAATCTCCTCTGCTGGCTTGCCTTCCTCCTGATACCAACCACGACCGGCAACGCCTACCAGCATCTGACCTCCGCCTTTCGTTGCATGGTGGATATGCCAGTTGTTGCGACAACGCGGCTCGAAGGTAACGTTCGAGAACAGTATCTGCTCGGTCGAAATCCGTGCAAGGTAGCTGTTGCCCGTAAAATACTTGGCGTATGCCGTGTTCGGCTCGCCTACAGGAAATATCATTTCACGCTGGAATGTCGCTTTTGCATCATCTCCGGCTGTGTTTTCCGTCCATATATCCTTAGCAAGACGGAACGCAGCCCACGCTTTGGGCCAACCGGCATAAAAGGCGATGTGGGTTATAATCTCGGCTATCTCGGTACGGGTAATACCATTGTTTTTTGCCGACTGGAGATGATATGTCAACGAACTGTCGGTCATTCCCTGACTGATAAGTGACGTGATCGTCACCAGACTGCGGTCGCGCAGACCGAGTTTGTCGTTTCGGCTCCATACCTCGCCGAAGAGAACATCGTCGTTCAGTTCTGCGAATTTCGGCGCGAACTCGCCAAGTTGGTCGCGTCCTGCGGTCTGTATTATTTTTTTCTGTGCCATAATATGAAATGTTATAAGACTAAATACTGAGATTAAAATAATTCGTTTCATGATTTTATTGTTTTTCTATTTTTACCCGTATATCGCCGCCAACAGTCAGAGCTTCAATTCCATTCCCGTCGATACGACCTATCCTTATCAAATCATTGCTGTGCGACCAACTCTTGCAAAAAATCGCCACGTTGCCCCAAGGCGCATAAATCGTGATGTCTCCGGGCTTAGGGGTGCAACCGCGCGTTACACCTTCGGTTGTCAGTGCCGGCGTGGGATAAAAGATTTTTTCGGTCATATTGTTGTAGTCGTTCAGTGTAACCTCCAATGGCAGACGGGAAAGGAAATCTCTGCCTGCGACATTGTCCTCCATCGTGGCGATAATCGTGCGGTCGCCTAACGTGATGTTCACTTTCAGTGATGTCATATTTTGTTCTTCTTTACTTGCTCCTATATCTTCGAGCCATGTCTTAATGCGGTTTTTCATTTGTATAAAGGTTGAAGAGGTTAACAACAGTGTATGCTCGATTACCGTTGCACCAGGGCAAAGTTTGCGGGCTTCACCTACGGAAGTAGAAATGCCGCTGCTGCCGCTTGATGCGAACAGAGCTATCCGTTTTCCTGCAAGCTTCGTCGCATGGTCGTGCAGAAACGTCTGCATGGGAGTAGCCATACTGCCGTACCAAATGGGATAACCGACAAATATCATGTCATAATCATCAAAATTTTTCACCGTGTTTTTTACCGGTGGATAATGACCTCGGCGTATGCCGTCAAGTTCCTCCTGTGAACGGGACAGCATGGCGTTATAATCATCGTCGTAGGGCGTTTGCGGCTCAATCTCGAGCACATCGCAATCCAATTGTCTGCAAATTTCCTCCGCCATGCGCTCGGTATTTCCGCTGCGCGAAGCGTAAAGCACCAAACAACGAGCACTACCGTCGGGAGAGGGAGTGTCGGGGTGTTCCTTGTTGTCATCACCATCAGGTTTCTCCGGCTGTTCGGGAATTGCAGGTTCGTTATCAGAACTGCTGCATGCAGCCATGGAAAACATGGCAAACATTAAAAACGAAATCAATAATAACTTTCTCATATTCAACTCATTTATGTGTTTCTGAAATAATGTCCTGCAGAATGGACATCTCGTTCTTTTCCAACCGGAATACTCCTGACACTGCTTCGAAAGAAGTGTCGTTTTGTTCGATAAGACATTGCAATATCTTATCGGGAGTTGTGTGATAACGGTCGGCAAAGAAGCCGACGTCGTCATGATAGATTTCTTCCACCATATCTGTTTACCGGTTCATCATTCTCAATAGTTTTTATATTGCAAAATTATCATTTCCTTATAAAACTGGATGTACCAATAAACGGGGTATTTGTATTCATTTTACTGATTTTTGTGTAACGTTGTTCGTATGTTTGACGGGAAAACGTAAATTTGTACATGCCGGTTGAACTTACAAAATGTAAAAAGTCTTTTGTTTGTTAAAATAAGCATTGCTTTTTATTACGATAATTTCCTTCGTTTTAGAAAGGAATTATGCACAAAATTAAAGGAATGTTTTTATGCCCGATTATCGGATTTGTAACACATAACGATAAAAGCACATTCGATTTGGCGAAAATAACGCTCAGTTTTCATCCTGCCGGAAAACCTTATCGGAAAGAAGAAAAATTAAAGGATTAAAGGTTAAATACATGTATGTATATTATTAAATATATATTTAGGAAATAATAGATTTATAGAACGTTAATTATTTATGGCATGCATTTCGACATTATCATCCGAATCGGACTTATTGATTAGTTTTGAAATGCGTTTCATCTCTGTAACAGCTGCCCGTACATCTTTTCTGCTGTAATAATACTTTGTGCGAATCTTCCAAATTTGTTTCTTCGTGAGATTATTATGTACTGTAAATGGCTGAAATTCACATTTAAGATGAATTTCAGCATCTGACGAGATAAAACACATTCTCGTTATGTCTGCACCGGTTTTATCAATATTTATATCATAATTAGTTTTTAGATAGTCCATGACTTGTGGAAAAGCGCAATGTTCATGTATAATCCAGATGTCATCATGTTCAATTAATTCTGCATATTCTAAATAAAGCAATGCTTTTAATCCGTTACCTGAAGGAGACTTCCATACACAAACAATATACAGGTCTGATTGTAATTGTGATTTTATAGTTTCAACTTCGCTTTGATTGTCTATATCAACTATCAGCAACGAAGTGTATCCGCTGATATCAAATTTATGTCTTGTATCAAAAAATATTCCGGAAAAGATATAAGCCGGCAATTGTTTTTTTATTGCGCGATATGATTTCAAGTTCCCTTTTAAATACAGTCTGCGAATATTTTTTACCTGCTTTTTGTAAACTTCCTTACGTATCGCATTGAGCGCTTCGAACAGGGTAATCGTCTTATATGATTTTGCATAAATATTTGGGCAAAAAGAAATACGTTTGTTTAAAATTGCGCGAGTATCCATTATTCAGAGTTTTATAATAGTTTTGGAAACAAAAAGGAAACAATATATGAAGATGCATTTAAAGGCAGAGAAGTCATGTTACTGTGGTTAATCGAGACAAATTTAATAAAATTGCGTGAATAATCACATCTACGTGTCGAGATTTAATATTATAAAAAGTCTTATAAGGCTGTATAAACCTTAATACACTTATAAACGGCAATCGGTCGTGGCATGTATGCGCCACGACCGATTGTTCTTTTTTATGTAATCAATGCATAAGCACAATTATCTCTGTACGTATTTCTTTCCTTTCTTCACAACTATACCTTTGAACGATGTACCTACACGCTGTCCGGAAGTGTTGTATGTGTTACCTTCATCCGATAATGTCTCGCCGGCAATGATGCCGTCCATGCCGGTAATGACTGATGAAGGTTCGCCAAGTCCGCCACATGCGTTTGCAACACGTATACAGTAGCTGCCGCCGCCCAGTTCGCTAAAGTTGTATGACGTGGATGTCGTAAAGGCAACGACACTGCCGTTCTTGACAATAGCATAGCCGATAGCACCGGGTACAGACTGCCATGTAATCATATTGCCGCTGAATGACGGTGCAGGTGCTGCAAGCTGTATGGTGAGCTGCTGAGGTTCCCAGCCTGATTCCAAAACTTTGCCAATGGTATATTCTGCCGCCTTGGAAGCCGTTATTACAGGTTCGTCCGAACCTGATGCCGCACTGCAGTTGGCAAGCGAACGCATGGATAGGTCGAGCTTGTTGCCGTTTGCATCCATCGAACCGTACTCATGGAAACGTAAAACGAGACCGGCAGTCATCTTGCCCCAGCCCTCTTCCTTCGGAAGCTGCTTGAACGTCGTATTAAGATAGGTGGCGTGCGGAGAGTCGCCCCACGGACGTCCGAGATAGAACTGTCCGGCTGCGGAGGCATCGCCTTCTACCGTACAACCGTTGAACACCATGCCGTAATATCCGGGCTGGGTATTGGGGGCTGTTATGTAGCCGGCACCTGTATTATGCAATGTACACTGCTCGAACCATGCCGTACCGTCACCGTATACGTAGTCTGTCTGTCCGGCGATTACGGATGTCTCGAAATAGGCAGAGCCGTCAGCCTTATTCAGATAGTAGGTGTCCTGTATGCCCTGCAGCGCTACGTTCTTGTATACGGCACGCTTTCCTCGCTGCCTTATCGCCATAGCCTGACCTTTGGACTTCTTCGTGTCCCAGTCACGACCCTGTCGTACTGTAAGGTCCTGCATGTATACATCGTTCTGGTTCTGGTCTATGAAGAGTGTGGGCGTGGTGTCGGCATAGTTACCTGTTGTCACCGGATTGTTTGTTATGACTACACCGTCACGGCTCTCGCCAATGAGTGATATATTGCCTTTCACCTGGTTCTTGGCAGAGGTGCCGTAGTCGTATACACCGTTGTGCAGGAATATGCGGTAACGCTGTGCCATGTCCGCGCGGCTGTTGGCTTTGGAAAGGGCTACCTTAAGTTCGTTTATCGTCTTCACCGCCGCATCGTACGGAGCCGCGTCGAAGATGTAGCCGTAATCATCATACGACTTATAGTTGGCTGTAAGCTCAGTGTTGCTCTTTATGGTATAGATGAAGTTCTCTTTGGTGCTTACAACGTTACCGTTTGCATCCGTCCAGTTTTCGAAAAGATAGCCGGCATTCGGTCTTACGATAAGCTCTATTTCCGAGCCTTCGTCAAATTCGCTGCCTGCCGGCGTCCAGCTGATCTGTGCCACATCGGCGGGAGAAGCCGTGGCGTTGAACGTATATTTCTTTACCTCGGGAGCAGTACCGCTGAACTTTCCGCTTATCTTAATGTTGTTGAAACCTACATATTTGGAGGGGTACACATCGTAAGCATAGATACGTACCTTTAGCGGTTCTGCCGACGACACTACGGAAGCGACACTTGCAAGGTCTATGGAAACGTTGCTGATGGTCTCGCTCTCGCGGTTTGGCTTGAACTTCTCCAGTACGGTGATTTCCTCTCCGTTGCCCTGCTGCACGGTTACGTCCACGAGTATGGAGCCTGTGCCGAAACGCAGCGAGTGGAAACTGATGTTCTGCGGATGGAAGAACACGCCTGCCGCAGGCTGTATGTCAAAAGTTATATTGTCCGACGCCACTCTTTCAGGGTTCTGTACGCCTGATACCGGGCTTACCTTTACAAATGTCTCGCCCTGTCTTGTCTCAGAAGCAACGGTCAGCGCCGTGCTTACTACGGCTGCCGCCTTGACAAACATGTTTGAAGGCACCTTCACGCCGTTCTCCGTTGCCTCGCCCGACGTCCACGCCCACGTTATGTTTGCGTCGCCCTCGGTTATGACGGGTGTCTCGCCGAACAGCTTGACTGCGCCCACTGCCACTTCATAGCCCTCGATGCTTGCCACTTGCAGGCGGTACTTCTTTGTCTTGTCGAGCGCAAGCTCCAGCACCTTCGGGTCCTGCTTGTGCGCAAAGGCGCCCGACTGTGCACTTACTGCCGCACTGCCGTCTGTCGGTGTCGCCGTTACGAGGGCATAGTCGGTGTTGCTGCTCTGACTTGTAACGAACACACGTACTTTCTCCGTGCCTGTTATGAACATGTCCATCGTCTTGTCGCTGTTGTTCACCAATGCGGCCTTGCCTGTGTAGTATGCGGTGTTGTCGTCTATTACGGGATCGAAGAAGGTGCGGTCGTTGGGATAGTCAAGATATGATGCCTGTATCCAGTCTACCGCCCTCACGTTGTCGGGTGTGGTGTAGAATATCTCGTAGTTGAAGCCTACGGGTATCTCGGGACTGTGGAACACGCGGTCGGGAGTGTTCCAGTTGTACGGCATCATCACGGTGATGTCTCTCATCTTGCCTGTAGTGTGCGTGTAGACGTAGGTATCGCCGGTAGCCTCTGTCTCAACAGAATTTGCAGACGGGAGAACCCTTATCGTAACCTTTGCTCCCTGACATGTGGGTATGGTTATCACCGAGTTGTCGTAGCTCAGCCTTACGTCGTGAGCTGCGCCCGAGAAGTTTGCCTGCGTTACGTATATGCCCTTGCCCGTTATGGCAGGTGCGGCAGCCATGTTCCATACCACGGTGACATCGCTTGTGCGGTCTGCCATGTCCACCTTGTTCTTGGTGAATATTGCCGTGAGCGTCACAGTCTCTTTCTTGAACGTTGCCTGCTGTCCGGGTGTGTACACCTTTCCCTCTGCCTGCCAGCCCGTGAGGGTGTATCCTTCCTTGTAGAGCGTGGTGTTCTGTGGTATGATTACCGTGCGTCCGTCGGTGCCGTAGCTGCCTGTGGTCGTGGCAGGCGCCTCACCCTCAACGGCGGTGTCTGCCACCTTATATATAATAGTGACGGTCTCGGGTGCCACCACCTCCGGTCCCGGTTCTATGTATGTGGCGGATGTCTCGTACTTTGTTTTGAGTATGGTGCCGTCAGCCACGGCGTTCAGGTAGTTCTCGAGGTTAGTATATCCGTTTGCTGCCACGGCATTGCCGTCGGCAGGGTTGTTCTTGTCCAATCCCGTCTCTTCTTCGTATTCGTCGGGCATTCCGTCGCCGTCGGAGTCGCGCATGTATTTGTCCTGTCCCTCGACGAACATGCGCGGCATGTTGTTGTAAACCACGCCGTTCACAACGTATGTGTCGGCGTATGACAATTTGACGTCATTGGGCGAGTCGATTATTCCGAGTGCGTTGGTGCCTCCCTTGAAGCGCGGGTCTACCGTGCCTGCCGCTTCTGCCAGCAATCGGGTGTCCACCTCGTCATAGCGCGGCAGCGATGCGCCCGCCTTTGTCGTGACGTTTTGGAATGCTGCGTCCGCCGTTTCGTATGTCATGCCGCTGAGGGCATATGGCAGTTCCTTAAGGAGATATTTCTCAGCGTTTGCGCCTGTCATGTTTATGCCGCGGCTGTTGTTGGCGTTTACCGTGCCGTAGTAGTTGTCGGCGTTTACTTTTGAAAGCTCGGCATCGCTCCATACAGTCGCCTTTGGCGCATGCTTGCTCGACAGTTCGTATTTGTTTCCGCTAAGGTACCACTCGCCGTATGGAGTTGACGGGTTTGTGAAATAGCGTGAGCTTGTGGCGTTGGGTCCGGGACGCCAGTAGTTGTTTATCATGTATACGCGGTTGTATCCGTTGGCGTCTGTGACATACTCGCCGCCGTAGCTGCCTCCGTTGTTCGAGCCCCAGTTGAACATCACGTTGTTGGCAAATTCAGAGTCTACGAACTGGTCGTGCTCGCCCTTGGTGGCACTTACTTTGCGCACGCCGTTGAAACGTGGCGAGCGCGACATCGAGTTTGTTATCAGCGTATGGTGCATGGTTGAGTGCTCGCCGCCCCACTGCATGGCGTATGCACGCGCGCCCTTGGAGTTCTTCGAGTTGTACAGAGCCTCGCCTATGATACACCACTGTATGGTGGTGTAGTCCGTGTCGTATGCGGTGATACATTCTTCCATGGACCACGTCATGGAACAGTGGTCTATGATTACGTTGTCGCAGTTCTCCATGTCAAGTCCGGTAAGGCTCTCGTTGGGAATGTCGCCTGCACGGAAGCGCAGGTGCCGGATGATGACGTTGTTCTTGCAGATGTACAGCGGATAGCCGCTAAGGGTGATGCCGCCTCCGGGAGCGGTCTGTCCGAGTATCGACACGTCGGGATACTGGAACTTCAGCTTGCTCGTCAGGTAGATTGTGCCCGACGTTGCGAACAGGATTGTGCGCGGACGTCCGCCGTTGTCGTGTCTCAGCGCCCATCGCAAGGTGCCTTCCACGAGGTTGTTGTCGGTGCAGTCGTCCGTCCGCGTTACGTAACACACTTCGCCGCCGCGTCCGCCGGTGGTGTATTTACCATATCCGTCGGCGCCGGGAAAGGCAAGCATCTTCTGCTGTGCCTGCATCTCGCTTATCGGAAGCATCGCAAAGATAAGCGCAAGTAATAGATAAAGTTTTTTCATTGTTATTGTAATTGATAGTCTGTCCAACGTCTCGATATCTCGCCGTAACGGCATTCAATACAGCCGCGGCTCCGTCAAAGAACGCCGTGTGGCATGTCTCTGTTTCATGTCCTGCCGAGAGGGCAATACATACCTCGGCGCATATCCTTCCTTATTATAATACGGTGGTATGTGGCAATTCCCTTTTCGCGCGCCGTATTTCTCGTTGTGACACAGTGCCAAGCATTCCTTGCGTTTTGCTTTCACCGTGATTTGGCATGAATCTCGATACGTGCAATGTTTGAAAAAACAAGTGCATGCGGACTGAAATATCGCAAAGACGTACGAGCGGAGATAAGGGTGCTGTCATACAGGATGTTACGATGCGCGAAAGAAAAGTCTGCATGCTCCGGATGCGCAAAGATACCTTCGAAAGTCGCCAAACGGAGCGCCAAGCGGATTTTTGGCACGTGCCGGAGCAATTTTTGGATCGATCCAGAAAAAATTTTGGATCGATCCAAAATTCTCTCCGGCACGTGCCACGCATCCGCAAAGTGCATATTCCCGCTCGCAAATCACGTCTGTTCCACCCTAAAACATGCTTCTGCCGTCTGCCACCGCGCTGTTTTAATCCTCCGCGACGCATGTTTCAGTAGAATATTTCATGCGCGTCCCCACCTTTTTCAAAGGTAATTTCTTTGCAAGAATATAACAAATATGCCGCTTTTCCAAGGTTTTATTTGTTAAATATGCCGCTTTTCCAAGACTGTTGCCTTGTTTAACATGAGGCAAACCACTCCGGAGCTGATAAAGTGCGCCACTTCACACCGTAAACCTACGCACTTTGCAGCGTGATGTTACGCACATTACAAGCTAAAGTGGCGCACTTTGGGGTGTGGAAATAAAGCAACGACAAGAGGCGGGAATGTACATACACTCCCGCCTCCATATATTATATATGTTATAAAGATGTTATAAGGCTCTTACTTTATAACCTTCACAGATGTTCCATCGCTGTACTTCACGATGTTCACACCCTTGCCGAGCGCGTTGACGCGGGTTCCGCCCACGGTGTAGATAGCTTCAACAGTCTTGGCTGTGCTTTCTGCTACCGCAGAACCTATTCCTGTCGGTGTTTCTTCCGTCCACTGCGGATTTTCAGCCGTTATGTCCAGATATGCCGTCTTTGCATCCGCGTCACCGCAAATGAGCGCAACGCCCATTACATACGCTTTCTTCTTGAACGATATCACAAACTTGCTGTCTGCAGTCCATGGAATCAGTTTCTCGCCCTGTATTATTGAAGTGCCATCGGGACCCGTTGCCTTCTCGTAGAACTGATAAAGCATGTTTACGAGTTCGGTATCGCCTCCCATGGTCATCTTTATTGTTCCTGCCGTAAGTTCTTCTGTCGTTCCCTCCTGGTTGTTTGTCAGGTCGAGCACCAGTTTCAGCGGTTTGTTGAATGACATCTCTGTCCATGTCGTTGTCTCAAAACCGGGTGCATAATACGGATTAAGCTTGCGGTTAGTAGGATCACCCTCAAAATGGCAGTAGTCGTTTTCCACCGATGTTCCGGTGTACTGGCGTGCATATGCCTGCAACTGTCCTTGCGAAGCCAGATAGAAGATAACTTTCTTTATGTTCGACACACCCTGCGGATTGAATGTATCCTTGAACTTCAGCTCCGTATTCGAGTTCAGGCACGCATATGTTCCGGCCTTGAATGCTATACCCGTCTCGGCATCCGTATAGTCATTCTTAAGGATGTGATAGTTTGCACCGGCTGCCGTTCCGCCTGAAATAGGCAACGTGCTGTATTCCGCATCAAGGAATGCCTCTGAAATCTTGTCGATACATCCTCCGCCAATCTCATCACCTGCAAATCCCGGAGACACAGTTGTGCCGTCGGCAACTTTCATGGACGTTGTGAGGACATAGTTCCTGTCGAGTTTGAATGCCTGCGCGTTTGCAGAGGCAACGCCTACCAAGGCCATCATAGCCAATGTGTAAATCTTTTTCATCTGAATGTTTTTTAGTTTGTTATTAAAAGTTTGATTGTCAGCGGAAGCGCCGCCACCGGTAGCCGGGGAATTATTCAGCAACCGGCAGCAGCACTTTCATACGTATTCACATTATATCAATATCCCGGGTTCTGGTACTCGTCACCGTTGCTCAGACCTTGAAGGAACGGCGTCGGTATGGGACGCAGGGCATACTCGGGCTCGAAATACTGACCGAGGTCGGGATGCGTAGCGTTGAGATAAGTGTTGTCCTTAAGCATTCCCGTACGCTTGAGGTCGTAGAAGCGTGTGTGCTCGCCGCAAAGCTCGCGTGCACGCTCGTCCAGAACGTCGCGCAGAGTGGCTGTGCCGCCGAGGGCGTTGGCTCCTGCACGCAGGCGCACCTTATTAATATAGCCTGCAGCACTGCCTCCACCGTTAAGGTAGATGTCTGCTTCGGCAGCGATGAGGTAAACCTCCGCCATGCGCATTATCAGCACGCCGTTGAGGTTACCGTTGCGCATCTTTGCAGCGTTGGCAACATAATAGTTGCTGCTGTTGTGCTTATTGAGCGACGGGTAGAAGTAACGGAAGATGTTTTCCTTGCCGTTGTAAGTCATGTTGACGTTCTTCGATGCGTCGTTATACACATCTTTATAGTCAACCACGAGGTACGGCACGGTTTTCTTCACAGCCATTTCGGCTGCATAGTCTGCATCCTGCGGCATCACGAACTTTATCGCCTTGTCGCCTACTGCCAAGCGCTTGCCTGTGAGCGAACCGTCTTTGTCAAAGTTAGTTACCACATCCGGTTTCCATATAAACGACTTGTTTGCATTCCATTCCGTTGTGAACGACTTATGGAAGCGCGGGTCGAGCGTGCCGTCGTTCTGCACGTACAGATTAAGAAGATACTGTGTGGGCATGAAGATACCCTCTATGGCACCATCCCATGTGAGGCATGCTTCCTGAGTCTTCTCGCGTGCGCCGAACTTGCTCAGTGCGCAGAGGAACTTCTCATCATAGCGGTTCAACTTCCAGTTGCCGAGACTCGAGCCGTGACCATCGCTGCCTGCATACCAACGATGCTTCCACAGTGCCTCTTTGTTCTCCCAGTTGTTTGCCTCCTTGAACACGTCGTCATAGGTTGCATACATATATGCGCCGTAAGTAGCACCGCCTGCCTCGCAGTCAGCGATAAGAGCCTTTGCCGTGGTCAGCGCTTCCTGCAGGAACTCGTCCGTACCATACTCGCGCGTCTGCAGACACGCCTTTGCAAGCATACCCATTGCAGACTTCTTCGTGGGCTGTGTAGTTGTCGCGTCAGTTCCCTTATCGAGCCACAGTGCTGCAAAGCGCAGGTCGGGAAGTATCACCTCTTTATATATAGTGAGCGGATCTGTGCGCGATGGTGAGAAGTCCATAGATGTGGCAGGCGCCGTAAGCATCGTCACGCCACCGAACTGCTCGACTGCGTTGAAATAATACACTGCGCGCATGAAACGGGCTTCTGCCACTTTCACGTTCTTTGCCTCTTCCGTCTTGAACGGTGCGCGGTCTGCCATTGATATGGCGAGGTTGCAGGCACCTATACCGTCGTATATGGCATTCCATATATCCTTGGTATATGTGGTGTTGGGCGCCGTACCGGCATAGAACCACAAGTATTGCGTATACTGCGTACCCTCGTTCCCTTTATATGTCCACAGATCCGTGTCGCCCTCGGTCAGTTCCATATATCCGTCAGTACCGTAAAGGTAACGTTCCATGCCGAAGTAGACATTGTTCAGCAGTGTCTGATAACCCTCAAGCGAACTTTCCGCCATTGTGCCCATCGTAAATCCGCCGGGGTTCTCCTCTGACAGCGAGCACGAGTTGAGGGCAAATGCGGCAGCAACCGCAGCTGCCGACATAGCCATGTTCTTTATTGTTATTTTCATAGTTGTTTTCTTCTTGTTTATAGTTTTTTATTTAGGTTTTTAGGTTTCAGGTCTTAAGGTGATGAATGTCCTGTTATTAAAAGCGGACATTCTACACCTTACAACCTTAAGACCTCATAACCTCATAACCTTAAAAAGTTATATTCACGCCAAACACAAACTGCTTGTATGTCGGGAATGCGTCAGAGCCTCCGGTCTCGGGGTCGGTACCCTTCAGCTTGCTCTCCATACAGTATATGTACGGATTGTATGCAGTGAAGTAGAAGCGGCACTTCTCCATGAGAGCCTTGCGTGAAATGTTCTTCGGCAGCGTATAGCCGAGGGTTATGTTCTTTATCTTTATGAACGAGCCGTCGTATATGCGTGTGGCTGTATTACCTATCGTCTGGTCGTCGCCGCTTCCGGGACGCGGATAGTATGCGCCTTGGTTCTCTTCCGTCCAGTAGTCTATGCCCGAAATCTGGTTGGTCGTTATCGACGACTTGGCATCGTAGTAGCCCAGCAGGTTGCTGTATATCGTCTGACCGAAGCGTGCCATTGCATAGATTGTAAGGTCGAAGTCCTTGTATGTGAATGTGTTGTTCAGACCGAGAATCCAGTTAGGATTGGTGTGTCCCAGTATACGGCGGTCGTCCATGCTGTACTTGTGCTTGCCTCCGTCACCGTCTTTGTCGTTCGTCTCGATCTTCACCCATCCCGGTTTCACACCGTACATGTCAAGTTCTTCCTGCGATGCGTCAGTACCCCATATTCCGGCATACTTGTAGTCATAGATAGAGTGTATAGGATTACCCTCGAACAGGTTCTCTGCTATAATGTCGCCCTCAGGCAGCTTTTCTATGCGCTCTTTCTCCCATGCGGCAGTAAGAGAGGTATTCCATGTAAAGTCCTTTGTCTTGATGTTACGGCTGTTGATTGTAAATTCAAGACCCTTGTTGCTTGTCTTTGCAAGGTTTTCCCACGATTTCAGAGGCGAACCCCAACCTGTTGCACCACTCGTGATAGGCATTGTGCGTGAGAAAAGCAGACCGCGTGTGGTTGTTGTGAAGTAATCCACAGATGCGTCTATGCGTCCGCCGAGTACGGCGATGTCAAGACCGAAGTTCCAGTTATAGGACTTTTCCCAACCCAATGACGGACTGTCGTAGAAACCGGTATACTGTGTAAACGGAACATAAGTACCGTTAATCGATATACCACTTGCCGAGTATTTGATAGGAGTTGTCAGCGTACCGTATGCACCAACGCCGCCGGAGTTACCCGTGATACCGGCACCTACGCGCAATTTAAGGTTGTCGAGCCAGCTGCGTGTGCTTTCCATGAACGCCTCGTCGCTGATGCGCCATGCCAAGGCACCTGCAGGGAATGAGTCCCATTTGTTGCCTTCCGAGAAGAACGATACACCGTCCCAACGGTTTGAGAATGTCACGAGATACTTGCCTTTGTAAGAATAGTTGAAGCGTACGGCGTAAGACATCTTTTGTGTCTGTGCAAACTCAGAGTTTACGTATGGTGAACTCGTGGAGAGCAGGCGCCAGTAGAGCCATGAGTCTATTTCCTGGTTGCTACCTTCTGCTTGTGCCGACTCCGAACCGTTCTTCTGCCATGATGTCACACCCGTGAACGACAGGTCGTGGTCCTTGGCAAGAGTTATGTTGTATGAAAGGATGTTTTCCCAGTTGTACTTGTAGGTGTCGCCGTATCTCAGCGCAGCATGGGGCGTACCCGCGTATGACGGACGGTTTGCATTGGCGTATGCACCCCAGTACAGTCCTGTACGTCCGTGAGACAGTATGGCGTTCATCTGTGAGCGGAACTTCAAGCCTTTCACCGGTGTGAGTTCCAGATATCCTACAGCGTTTATGTATGTAGAACGGTTGTTGTTTGAATACTGATCCTTGATGAAGTCGCCGAGAGGACTGTACTGGTCCTTGATATACTCACGGTTAAGGGCACCGAATTCATCGCGCACATCACCAAGCGGGAATGACGTCAGAGACTTCGTGAATGTGTTCTTCACGCCGGTATCCTTAATGCTGTACACAATATTTGTAGATACACCTGCCGTAGCCCAGTCGAACAGTCGCTGGTCAAGGTTCAGGCGTACGGAATACTTGTCGAGAGTCTCGTTACTGAGCAATCCTTCGTCACGGTTATATACAAGAGATGTATATACCTTCGTGTTCTCGTTTCCACCCTGTATCGACAGCGAGTATTTCTGTGTAGTGGCTGTGTTGCCGCTTGCCTCGTCCACCCAGTCAATCCATTTGCCTTCTTCGTAAGCATTGATGTAATCCTCGTTTCCGCCGAAGAGAGACGTGATGTTCTCAGGATAGAAACCGTTCTTGTACTTATATGCCTCGCGATGATAGTTAAGCCACTCGTCACCCATCATGCCGTGCTTATATTTAGGTGAGCCGCTCCAGCCGTAATAAGCGTCGAAGTTAATCTTCGTCTTGCCTACGCTTCCGCGCTTCGTCGTGATGATTACTACACCATTGGCACCGGCCGAACCGTAGATGGCAGTTGCAGAAGCATCTTTCATTACGTCGATGCTCTCGATATCATTCGGCGAGAGGTCGTCATAACTGCCGGGCAGACCGTCGATAATAAACAACGGACTGTTGCTTCCGTATATGGAACGTGAACCGCGCAGAAGTATGTTAACGCCCGAACCAACCTGTCCGCTGCCCTTTGTGATATCCATACCTGCTATTTTACCTTGCAGTGCCTCCATTACATTGCTTGTAGGAGCAACGACAATGTCTTCCGTCTTCATTGTCTGTACCGCACCCGTAAGGTCACGTTTCTTTACCGTACCGTAACCGATAACCACAACCTCGTCAAGACCCGTGTTGTCCGGCTGCATCTTCACAGTTACAGACTTGCCGGCTGTTGCCGATACTGTTGATGTCAGATAACCGATGTACGAGAATTCCAGTTCTGCCTTGCCTTTTGAAACAGTCAGGTTGAAATTTCCGTCCAAGTCAGTCACGGCGGCAATCTGTGTGCCCTTCACAGTAACTGTGACGCCGATCATAGGCTCGCCCGTCTCGTCCACCACCTGTCCCGTGATTTTGTTCGACTGGTTTACGCCTTGCGTAACGGCTGCATTGACCGCAATGACCTGTGCCGGGGTAAATACCCAGCAAGCCAAACCAAGCAGTGTCAAAGCCAAAGTCGAAAATCTTGCATTCTTCTTCATTAGTAAATAGATTTAATTATTAAAAGTTGATGTATTCATTTTCCGTAAAATTCATCCTAAGCGAAGTGTAACTTATCGTGCCCCTTAAGGACTATCATGTCACTTATTTATTACAGTAATAGGGAGGTTGGCATTACGTGAATAGTAACATGAAAATATATTATTATAGTTGTATTACAAAAAGATGACACCAATCGGTGTACATTAGGCAAAGTCATATATCTATTCTGATAATCAAAATATTATACGTGTACCAATGTTGTACACCAATTAGTGACAATATTTTGTGTTTTGATATATTATGACCTTTTATTATTGAAATATTTGAAAGTTCCGGCAAACAAATATCGAGTGAGTTGTCTGAAAGAATATGTACAACTGTGAAAAACTATTCTGCGTATGTTCAGCAGCTTGCATGGAACATACTGACCATGTCTGGAGATGTAGTCGACGATACATCCTTTAATAATGGTCTCGAAGCTACTTTGGCACAAGTCATTCCTCTTTTTGTTGAGAATTATATCAGACCCTCTCTTTGAAATCTGGTTCAAGCGCGAGATGATGTAGATAATGCTTTCTTGGAAATAAGGTAATTTACAAAAAAGGGTTTGCGAGTACGGGAATTAACGTGAATAATAGAGTATAGCTCTATATATAATTGTTCGTCAAATAGACTGTAAAAACATGGTCATGTATAAAGGATAATATATTATCCCATCTTTCTCCTGTACATTAAACTTGTTCAATACAATAGAACGCTCTATTTTATCTTGAAACAATCTTATTGCAGCATTCAGGGATGCATGTTTCATATAATCATTTCCGGATTTTACTTCAATAATCGATATCCCATTGTTTTCATGAAAAATGAAGTCCAGTTCATGTTTGCTTTTACGGTCATAATAATTCAAGGCAAATCCCTTTTTCTTCAACTCCCCCGCAACATAATTCTCGGTAAGAGCACCTTCATTGACATTTATCTCACCGTTTAAAACTTTAAATTGCATCTTTGGTATGCTCATATTACACAGCAATCCGGTATCAAGCATGAAAAGTTTGTAAAGATTACGTTTTTCATGAAATGCGAACGGCAGTTCAAATGTTTTTGTATTATACGAAAAATACGCAACACCTGCATCTGCAAGCCATTGTGTTGCATCTCCGTATTTACGTTGCGATGCACCTTTCTCTATATCCGACAATACAAATTTTTTATCCTCCTTGCACAACTGTAAAGGTATTGCATCAAATACAAGCTTAGCCGTCTGCTTGTCCTTTCCTGCATATTTTGAAATATCGTCACGATAACTGTTGATAATGTCTTTTTGTATCTGTATAGTCCTTGACAGATCCTTATCATCCAAAAACGTAGCCACAACTTCCGGCATCCCGCCTACGACCATGTACTGACGAAATCTTTCCATTATTCTTTCATGCAAGAAATCAGTTACGGCTGTCTTGGTTATATAACTTTTTCTTAGGACGCCTATGACTTCCTCCGATATGCCGCATGCCCATAAAAATTCTTCAAAGTCAAGTGGGAACATGTCCACTTGATGTTCAAATCCTACAGGATACGACGAAACATCGCGATAGTTTATGCCAAGAAGTGAGCCGGACTCTATATAGTCATATTTCCCGTCTTCCACAAGAAACTTTATTGCAGTACGGGCATCAGGACAACTTTGGATCTCGTCAAAAAATATTAGTGTCTCTCCCTTGACAAACGGTCCATATCCCATTGCAGACAAGTTGAGAATTATGGTCTCGGCATTCTTATTACCGGCAAAAGCCTGTCTTGCTGTATGATCCTTTTCAAAGTTTATTTCTATAAACTGTCTGTAATTTTTCTTGCCGAAAATCCTTACGGCTGTAGTCTTGCCCACCTGCCGTGCGCCTCTTATAAGAAGAGCCTTATTGTTTTTATAGTTCTTCCAGTTGTCCAACTCATTATAGATCTTACGTTTCAGCATAAATCTGCAACTTTTTTCCACTAATAATGATGCAAATATACAACTTTTTTCCACTAATAACGATGCAAATATACAACTTTTTTCCACATTCTTTGTCTGTAATTGTACTCGGTTTGGAAAAATAGACTGTATCGGTGTGCTACTCAAGTATGTTATAAATAGATTGAAGGATGATATGCAGACGAAATCAAATTCATTTTATCCGACATCTTCTCCTGTGGCAGGAATCTGTCCGCCTATAGCAATTTTACATGATATACCGTCTGCCGGAACGAAACAACGTTGCTGTAAATAGTAGATAAACAGATGTTTATGCCTTGCATAGCTTATGCAGTTTGTGCTGTCTGATGCTGATATCCATCCCTGTTTATTATAGAATACATTATACTTTTGTTAATTATAACTAATGTAAGAATGTGATTAATGTTTTTTGTTAGTTATAATAAACAAAAACCTTATATTTGCAATATTCATAATGTATAATAAAAATCAATATGAAAGCTAAAGACTTCGCAACTTTGGAGACACCTATACTCCTCGCTTTTCCTGTTTATTCTTGCAATTGCTTTTTAGGACACGAGGTTGGTCATCCACAATAGGAAAGTCCACAGGCTTGACTTTCCCACGTTCCATAGGTAGGGTTTTATCGTGTCTGCATGATTATTCTTAATGCAAAGATCGAATAAGACGAAGTCAAATATAGGAATATTCTTTCTGAAGAGAGATAGCTGAAATGCAGTAAAATGCAGTTTTTTACAGTTTGAAATGCAGTAAAATGCAATAAAAGGAGTGTGATAATGCGGTAAAATACATGTTTGCCTTCATAATTCCGATGACCGACTTGGGTTAAATAAAAGGTTGCGGACACACAACATGTCCGCAACCTTTTTATTTATAAGATTATTACATTATTTGTTCTTGATAAACTTCTTGCCGTTCTGGATGTAAAGACCGTTTGCAAGACTTTCCTTTTCTGTGCCTACATAGCGACCGTCGATAGAATATATCTTGTTGTCATTGACATTCTCAACACCGTTTACAGTTACATTCTCGATAGCTGTAGGAGCGTTCTCTGTCCACTGCGGATTTTCAGCCGTTATGTCCAGATATGCCGTCTTTGCATCCGCGTCACCGCAAATGAGCGCAACGCCCATTACATACGCTTTCTTCTTGAACGATATCACGAACTTGCTGTCTGCAGTCCATGGAATCAGTTTCTCGCCCTGTATGATTGAAGTGCCATCGGGACCCGTTGCCTTCTCGTAGAACTGATAAAGCATGTTTACGAGTTCGGTATCGCCTCCCATGGTCATCTTTATTGTTCCTGCCGTGAGTTCTTCTGTCGTTCCATTCTGGTTGTTTGTCAGGTCGAGCACCAGTTTCAGTGGCTTGTTGAATGACATCTCTGTCCATGTCGTTGTCTCAAAACCGGGTGCATAATACGGATTAAGCTTGCGGTTAGTAGGATCACCCTCAAAATGGCAGTAGTCGTTGTCCACCGATGTTCCGGTGTACTGACGTGCATATGCCTGCAACTGTCCTTGCGAAGCCAGATAGAAGATAACTTTCTTTATATTCGACACACCCTGCGGATTGAATGTATCCTTGAACTTCAGCTCCGTATTCGAGTTCAGGCACGCATATGTTCCGGCCTTGAATGCTATACCGGTCTCGGCATCCGTATAGTCATTCTTCAGGATGTGATAGTTTGCACCGGCGGCCGTTCCGCCTGAAATAGGCAACGTGTTGTATTCCGCATCAAGGAATGCCTCTGAAATCTTGTCGATACATCCTCCGCCAATCTCATCACCTGCAAATCCCGGAGACACAGTTGTGCCGTCGGCAACTTTCATGGACGTTGTGAGGACATAGTTCCTGTCGAGTTTGAATGCCTGCGCGTTTGCAGAGGCAACGCCTACCAAGGCCATCATGGCCAGTGTGTAAATCTTTTTCATGTAAATGTTTTTTAGTTTGTTTATAATGATTTTATGTTGGAGTAAAGAAGAACCACATTCCTGTGCTTACTTCTTTACTCCGGATTGTTTATTTATTGTTCAAATCCCTCAAGACCTGATTTTGCAGTAGTACCATAGCCATTGTCACCATATTCTTCAGCATTGTCTATCTGCTGTAGGAACGTCTGGCTTATTGGACGCCACTTATGTATGTCGCGATATGTAGCAGCTGCACGTTTGTTGCCTTTAGGCAGTTGTGTGCGGAATGCCTGATGACGTTGTAGCAATGCCCAGCGCTGATGCTCGCCGCACAATTCGCGTGCAAACTCATCAAGAATATCCTCTTCTGTTGCATTGCTTAACTTATATGTCTCGGCTGTTACTCCCGGACGTGCAGCACGTGCACGCAACTTATTTATGTATTCGGCAGCCTTGCCACCATTGCCGAGCTTCTGATAAGCCTCGGCTGCAATGAGGTAGATTTCAGCCGCACGCATTATGTATACATCACCGTTCTTTATCTGCAAGTTCGAACCGTAAAATACTCCTTCATAGTTCCACTGGAACTTGTTAAGGCAAGGATATGCCTGGTACAGCGGGTTGGTCTGACCGTATTTTCCGGCCCAGGCATTACCTACGTTTGTACTTAAGTAAGCTCCTGTCTCGTCAAACAAGTCATCAATGTCAACACAAGCATAAATACGATTTACCTTGTCTTCGGCAGTCATTTTTTCTTTTGACAAATAGAGGAATATGCGGTTTTCGTCCTCAGCAACAGGATAATCCATTACATATACGTTCTTGGGCTTCTGTAATTTGGATACATCACCGCTTGTCTCGCCTTTAGGCCATACGGAGGCTACATATTGGTTGCCGCCGGAAGTTGAAGGCAATGCCGCACAATCAGCATAAGGGTAGATATACTTGTTTGCCATTGACAGGCTGATTCCATAAAGTTTGGCTACCTTAGGACTCAACTTTATACTTTGTGAAGAATACGGCAGCCATTCAGGCTGTTGCATTGAAAATCCTCCGAATGATGTCTGGAAAGTATTTTCCCATCTCTTGTCCCATGATGGAGTATAAAGGTCAAGAAGATACTTTGAAGGTGCAAATACTCCGGCATTGGTACGTCCGTAAAAATAGTTCTGCTTGTCACTCGTGATTTTAGAAATATCAGAACACAACGTCTGGTTCCAGTAGAACAAAGTGAACAGTTTGCTCTTTCCGGCATTTGCATTGTTCCACGTTTCAGTATCCATGCTTGCATCCGCACCGGCAGCTACAAAAAGAGCTTCTTTGTTTGTGCGGTTGTTATTGCTTGCCCACAGGTCGGAAATGTCATCATAAAGATAACCGCCGTATTTAGAGCCTCCGGCCTCTGTATCCGCTACGAAATCAGCAGCCAAGTTGGCAGCCTTGTCCCAATACGAGGTCCCGTCAGGAGCCGTAAGACCTTGACCGGCAGCCTGAACGTATGCACGGCAGAGAAATCCTAACGCAGACTTTTTTGTGGCACGGGCACGATTGTTGTTATAAGGCGTTGTGCCAAGATTGTTCATTGCGAACTCAAGGTCATTTATAACCGATGTATATATTTCGGTCAGTGTGTTGCGCTTCGGGTTCAGGTCGGCACCGTCTTCAACACTATGGTTCACCAAAGTTATCGGTCCATAGTATGTAGTAAGCAACAGATGATAGAATCCTCTCAGGAAACGCGCTTCCGCATAAAGAGTCTTTACTGCATCAGTTTGCTCCATCTTCTCGCCGTTCTTTATAACCGTGGCACATGTGCCAAGTGCGGTATATGCCTGTATAAAGGCTTTATCCCAATATTTATTTGCAAACGGGACGAGACTTTCATAATAGAACAATTCTTTTGTATTGTCGCTGTTTTTTGCTGTCAGCCACAAGTCGGTACCCGCTTCCGCTACAGACATGAAGTCTACTACCGTATACAGCTGACTGTAAATAGGCTCATAGCATTTTGTCTGCATGCCATACCATTTTTCATATTCGGTAAGACTGGCACTTGTATCCGTACCCAGCGGATCATATTCGTCCAATGAGCATGCACCCATTACTGCTGCGGCACATAATGCCAATACTGGTTTAAATATATTTTTATTCATTTTCATTATCGTTTAAATTTATCATTAGAATGAAACATTAACACCAAATACCAGCTGCTTGGTAAGCGGATAGTTGCGGCTACCGTTCATTTCCGGGTCATAGTCTTTCAGCAAGTCGCTTTTTGCTATAATCAGAGGATTGGTTATTGTTCCGTAGACACGCAGATTGGTAAGCCCGATCTTCTTCAGCAAGTTTGAAGGAAGGGTGTATCCCAGCGTTATGTTCTTTATCTTGAAGAATGAGCCGTCCACATAAGCCAAGGCTGCAAATCCGGGATAATAGCTCAGTTTATCGGTGATGCTTGCATTCATTGCAGGGAAGTAGTTTGACGGATTTTCTTCAGACCATACGTTGAAATATGCCGGATAGTTTCCTTTGCCTGTAGGATCGTAATCGGTCAGTGCTGAATATTTCATCATCTGTCCCCAACGCATGTACATATAAATACTCAGGTCAAAGTTCTTATACCTGAACGAGTTCTGGAATCCGAGTGACCAGTCGGGAGAGTTGTGTCCCAATACCTGATAGTCGGCAGCTGATACAGCGTATGGATTCTGGGCATTATAAATATGCTCTACACCTTCTTCGTCTATCTTTGTATAATATACGGAACCGTCTTCATTTGTGTGGCGTGTCAGTCCTGGAACATCGATTTTGATGGATCCTGGAACCGAGCCGAAACATGCGGCGTCAGCCTCTTCTCCTTTCTGCCATATACCGCCAAGCTTGAAATGGTAGTATGAATTAAGGGCAGAGCCTATCTCAAATACATTGTCATTATGGATTACACGATCGTTGGTCGTACCGCTGAGTTTTGTAATCTCTTCTTTATTGTAAGAGAAAGTAAGAGTTGAGTTCCACTTGAAATCCTTCGTGTTGATGTTACGTGTGTTTATAGCAAGTTCCACACCCTTGTTTCTTGTCTCGGCAAGGTTTACGTATGTGCTGTAGAGACCGCCTGCCGTAGGTGTGTGTGCACCCAGTGTCACAGGAAGTTGCTTGTCCCATATAACACCTGTTGTTTTTGTGTTGTAAAGGTCAAGGACAACATCGATACGGTTGTTAAGGAACGAAGCATCGATACCGAAGTTCCAGTTTTTCGAGCGTTCCCATGTAAGAGATCTGTTTGCCACATTCTGGCTATACGTATATGTAGTTATTTTCTCACCGCCAAGCGTAAGATAACCCTGCTCGATTTTTGACGTAGAACTGTAAGCACCGATATTGGCCGTACTTCCCGTCTCACCATATCCGAGACGGATTTTCAGGTTGTCAAGCCAGTTTTTAGTACTTTCCATAAATTTCTCGTCGCTGATACGCCATCCAAGCGCAAAAGCCGGGAATGTCTGCCACTTATTTCCTTCCGCAAGCCTTGACGACCCGTCATAGCGCACGGAAACCGAAGCCAAGTAACGTCCGAGGAAAGAATAGTTTATACGTCCTATATATCCCATGCCTTTGGACATTGAGTAGCTTGACGTGTTTTCATGTTTGTCGGCTTTGCCCAGATTATGCCAAAGATACGCATTGTTTGTTATTCCCGTACCTGTCATTTGTGAGTTTTCATACCGGTTATGGTTCCACGACGTAACTCCCGTTACTGTAAAGCTATGATCCTTTGCCAGTGTGAAGTTGTACGTAAAAATATTTTCCCACTTATAGCTGTATGCACGGTTCTGTGTTATCGAAGCCTTTGTATCCGTTGTGACATTTCCACCGTCTTTAATAAAATTGTACGAACCGGCTCCGGTAAAAGAATTGGATTTTGAATATGTCAGCGTGGCATTCACACGGCTTTCCCACGTAAAGCCCTTGAAAGGAGTCACCTTTATGTATGGATTGGCATATATTTTTGCATTCTGTCCCTGATTGCGGAAATTGCTCTTGTTGTTTATCAAAAGGTTTATATAGTTTGCATCACCCTCAACAGGATATATGTTGTAGTTTCCGTCTTCATCATACAAGTCACCGTAAGGAATTGCGGTCTGTGCATCTTCAATCTTTGCAAACGGCTTGTTCTGATGAACATACGATGCCTGTACAGACATACCGGCAGTAAGCCATGAGTTTACTTTGTTGTCAACACGAATATTGGTAGAATAAACCTTGTAATTGTCATCTTTATACTGTCCCTGTTCATCAGAGAAGTTAAATGACACATACGATTTTATCTTGTCCGTTCCTCCAGACAGCGACAAAGAGTAATTCTGAATCGTACCTGTATGAAGAATTTCCTTTGTCCAGTCAATGAACTTGCCGTTCTTATAGGCTTCATAATAATTAGGATTAAACTGGAACATCGTTGCATCGTCCACATATGTTCCGGCATTGCGGTGCGCCTGGCGCAGTCCTTCCATATATAACTCGCCCTGTCTTACATCCGGAGTTTCCGACCAGCTGTTTATACCATAGTAGGCATTGAAGTTTACGCTTAATTTACCTTCCTTACCACCTTTTGTAGTAATGAGGATGACACCGTTTGCACCACTCGAACCATATATGGCTGTCGAGGATGCGTCTTTCAACACTTCGATGCTTTCGATATCGTTAGGATTAAGTGTAGCATAATCACCGGGCATACCATCAATAATAAACAATGGCGGAGTGGTCTTATACTCGTATATACCTTTATCATTCTTCTGGGGTAATGAACGGTTACCACGCAATTGGATATTAACACCGGCACCAGCCTGACCGCTTTCTTTGGTTATATCCAGACCGGAAACCCTTCCCTGAAGTGCCTGCATGGGATTTGTTGCCGGAGTAAGTGTAATTTCCTCACTCTTCACAGATGCGATAGCACCTGTCAAATCACGTTTTTTCTGCGTACCGTAACCGATAACCACAACCTCGTCAAGACCCGTGTTGTCCGGCTGCATCTTCACAGTTACAGACTTGCCGGCTGTTACAGTCGTTCTTGTCGTCTGATAACCGATGTACGAAAGTTCCAGTTCTACCTTACCACTTGACACCGGAAGGCTGAAATTTCCGTCCAAGTCTGTCACGGCGGCAATCTGTGTGCCCTTCACGGTAACTGTGACACCGATCATAGGCTCGCCCGTCTCGTCCACCACCTGTCCCGTGATTTTGTTCGACTGGTTTACGCCTTGCGTAACGGCTGCATTGCCCGCCATGACCTGTGCCGGGGTGAATGCCCAGCAAGCCAAACCAAGCAAAGTTAAAGCCAAAGTCGAAAATCTTGCATTCTTCTTCATTAGTAAATAGATTTTATTATTAAAATTGTTGATATGTCAAATCTTCTCTACAGGAAAAAAGCATACACGCTAATATATCGGATTATGTCACTTATCGCGGCGATAAGGGATACTAAGCAGAATAAAAAAGGTGCATGTTTCCCATTGTTTTTCAGATGTTTTAATACTAATAGATTATGTTATATTCTTTTAAATACTTTTGCAAAAATAATAAAAGTTTTAATATTACATAGAAAAATCTCTTCTTTTTGTGCCTGTATTGGTAAAAAACAGGTAAAAAATTACAGTATATATCAAATTTTACGGTTGTATATCAAAACTTAAAGTGTAAAACAGACATTATTACTATGCTGATATACCTTTAATTATTCATAGCTGATAATTTTAATATGCCAGAATGTCAATTGTTAATGGGCACGATAAAAAAATAAAGGACAAGAAGGTCTAAAATTACAAACGATAGAATATTTTTTTATCGTATATGTTCTAAATTCCATTTTTATTATCTTTACATAAGATAAACTTCGCCTCAGCACTTCCAAGCAAGTTTGATTGCGTTCACATTGCATTATATATAAATAAGGTGAGTTCTACGAATTAGACAAACCACCCCTGCCCCTCCTTTGGAAAAGTAGGGGACGCAGTTCGGACACCGTATACATATATAATATGCCTGTTTATATAATCCGGCATCCTTTTTAATATAAAACTTCCTGTGTGTCCCCTCTTTTTTCAAAGGATGGGCAGGGGGGGGTGGTTTGTGATATAATATGGAATATGAATTCGTCGAATTCACGTTAAATTAATTTTTCATGTCATTTTGTCATTTCAAAACCGTCATCTGAAAGTCGCGTTCTACGTTTTAAAAGTTGTTAAGAGCGGTCGTAAATGATGAAAAGGCATGCGTCTTGTGATAAACGAACGTGCGTTTTTTGCTAAAAGTACGTCCAAAAGGGAGTAAAGCACGTGCCTTTAGGGTCTGAAATGCCACATTTTGCAGGGTAAAATGGCTGCTTTTGGAACGTAATCAGGCAACTTTCGCATAGTAATCAGGCAACTTTCTTATCCCGAATGATGCACATTTTCTCGCTTTTACATGTAACACATTGATATCAAACATATTATATCTGCACACGAATTTTGGCGTTATTTACACAAAACAAGCTTCTTTTTTCTGAACATCGCAGTATTTCGGGGTTATGAAAAATCAAAAAGAAAGGAAAAAGCTCAAAATAATGAATAATTGACAATTTATAAATTAATTGTCGAACTTACGTCAATTACATTCCAATATGTGCTTCGTTACCTTGCAAGATGTGACCTTTTATTAACACAGAATTCTGATAAAATCAGAAGCATGCGTATCTTTTTAAAGTTGATTAAATATCCAAGACAGGTGTATTTGTATTAAGTCCCGGCAAGTGGATAATCATTTTTAATATCGTTTCAAGTCTTGACAGTTCTCGACAGTTATTCTAACAAGACTTTTTATATTATTTCTTTAATTAGACATTATCCCTTATCGCCGCGATAAGTGACATGATAGTCCTTAATGGGCACGATAAGTTACACTTCGCTTAGGATGAATTTTACGGAAAATGAATATTAATTATAAACTATAATAATCTAATGCGTTACGAGAAATTAAAATTCTTTTTTAGTTCGGCTTGTCTGTTTATCTGTGTTACAACAGCCAATGCTCAAAGTTTCGATTATCCGGATGTCACACAAAATATATCGGCTTTTCCCACTGCTGAAGGTTTCGGCAAATTTGCGACCGGAGGTCGTGGAGGTAAGGTTGTAACTGTAACAACTCTGGAGGATGATGCGCTCAATCCGCCGGAAGGTTCATTCCGTTGGGCACTGAAACAATATCCGGATGACCCGATTACTATTGTTTTTAATGTTTCAGGGTGGATAATCTTGAAAGATGCAATAAAAATCAAACGCAGCACCGGCGTGACAATCGCCGGACAGACAGCGCCAGGAGAAGGTATCACCATTTATCCTCGTACATTCTCCATAAATGGAAGCCGGAATTTTGTCGTACGTAATATAAGGTTCAGAACCGGTTCCAAAGGATGGGACGGTTCAGATCTTGTTGAAAACGCATCTATAGTGGACCAGGCTCTTTGTGCAGAGAATGCGGAACAGGTGATTTTCGACCATTGTACGTTCGGTTGGAGTGCAGAGGAAATAGTGAACAACCAGACCACTCATTTCCAGACATATCAATATTGTCTGTTGCACGAAGGGCTTTATGATGCCGGTCACCATAAGGGCGGGGCAAGAAGTTTTGCATGTCAGTGGGGAGGTTCCCAAAGTACGTTCCATCACAACATGCTTGCACACAACCAGAGCTGCAGCCCGCGCATTCAAGGTGCACGCGATACCGATTTTATTGTGTACAATGAATTTCTAAACAACGTGATATACAACTGGGGACGCCAGGGCGGCATATATGGTGGAGAAAATAATCAAAGCGGACGTTACAAGACGCATCAGGTGAATTACTGTAACAACTATTATCAGCCGGGACCGGCATCCAAACAGTCTATGAAGCCCGAGTCATATCGGTTTATGTGTCCGTCTGTAGGTACGCAAATTTCCGAATGGCATTTCAGCGGTAACTTCATGAATGGTAACGAGAGCATGACCAAGGATAATTCTAAAGGAATAAAGAATGACAATCCTTCTATCGTAGTGCTTAAGAGTGATTGGATAACACCTACCAAATTCTATCCTCAATATTCGTTCGACATAGAGGCGTATACATATAAAAACAAGATGGAAGATGCGGAAACAGCATACGAGAATGTATTAAATAAGGTAGGATGTCTGAACCGCGACGGAATAGAGAAGCGCATTATAAACGAATGCAGGACTGCTACGGCTATATACGGCGGTTCGAGAGGAGCCGGACTTGGCATTATCGATGATCCTCTTGACGCGGAAATGGTTAAGAATGCAAACGGTTCTTACAGTTATCCGGCTGAGAAACGCGACAGTAGACCCGAAGGATGGGACACTGACGGCGACGGAATGCCGGACGAATGGGAAAAGGCAAACGGTTTCAACCCTGACGACCCGGCTGACGGCAACTATATAAATGCCGAAGGCTATACGGCACTTGAAAAGTATTTGTACAGTCTTATGGGAGAAGAAATAACAGGCACATTTGCCACGCCTACATCAATACGTGTTGAAAACGCCGTGAAGTTTGAGGTTAAATACCATGACAATACATTAGAAATAAACAGTGACGAAGACATATGCAGCGCACATGTCTTTGACACAATGGGACGTTGCCGTATAACAACATCGCTAAATAAAGGCAAAAACACAATCAGTGCCGGTTCCCTTCCTGAGGGAGTATATGTTGTGTGGGTAACTAATGCCAAAGGTTTCCGTAATGCTGTAAAGTTCAGAAAATAACATGTTTGGGGTTCCTAAATAAAAATAGAGAAACAAATAAACAACATTAATTTAATATTAGTAAAAGATGAAGAACGCAAAATTCATTGCATTAGCACTCCTTTTCCATGGAGCAGCAGGATGGCTGAGTCCGGTATATGCACGTCCGGGAGAAGCTGTAGCGCACCAGAGTGTTAATCAGACCGTAAAGGCAACGGGAACTGTTGTCGACGAAACCGGCGAACCGATGATCGGTGTGACTGTTGTCGTTAAAGGAACACAAACAGCTGCTGTTACCGATCTTGACGGAAAATTCAGTCTGTCTTTACCTACAGGCAAGAACATGCTGGAGTTCTCTTACATAGGATATGAGAACATAACTGTAAAGGCAGGTAATGGTATGAAAGTTGTCATGAAACCGGAAAGCAATGCTGTTGACGAGGTTGTGGTTATCGGATACGGTACTCAGAAGAAACGCGATTTGACCGGTGCCATAAGCTCGGTAAAGGCTGATGATATCAAGCAGGCTCCTGTAATGAATGCCATGGAAGGCTTGCAGGGTAAAATCTCCGGTCTTGACATTACAAGAACGTCGGGACAGGCAGGTTCTTCTCCTGAGATACTTTTGCGTGGTAACCGTTCGTTAAATGCAAGCAGTGCGCCGCTGTTCGTGATAGACGGTGTTGCCGGAGGTGACATAGATGACATTAACCCCAACGATATAGAGTCTATCGACGTGCTGAAAGATGCTTCATCAACAGCCATATACGGTTCTGCCGGAGCCAACGGTGTCATTATCGTAACGACAAAGCAGGGAAAGACCGGCAAGTTGCAGGTGGATTTCAACGGTTATCTCGGTATCAATGCCTTTCCGCAATATCCGGAGACATACTCAGGCGAGGCATGGATAAATTATCTGCGAGAAGGATTTGTTGCACGTGAAGGTCGCGAGCCGGATGATCTCAGCGAGCTGTTCAATGCGGCAGGATTGTCTGAAGGTGCCGTACAGGCTTATAATGACAATAAATGGATAAACTGGCGCGACGAGATACTGAACACCGGTATGCAGCAGAACTATTCAATATCATTGCGTGGCGGTTCGGAGAACGTGAAGGGATATATGTCTATGGGATACCAGCAGGAAAAAGGTCTTTATAAGAATGACCAGATGAATCAGATCACATTCCGTGCAGGTACAACATTCAAGATGAACGACATAGTAAGCGTCGGTTTCCAGTCGACACTGACCTATCGCGACCAGGACAAGCGCAACTCACGTCTTTCCAAGTCACTCAACTACCTGCCCTTAGGTGATGTCTATAACGAGGACGGCTCGCTGAAACAGCGTCCGATAGACGACATGGACTCTTACATTAATATCATGGCGGACGACCAGCCCAACGCCTACAAGAACAACGTTAAGCGAACAAGCATCAACATTGCTCCGTTCATTGAGATAAAACCTTTTAAGGGACTTACGTTTAAATCATTGCTCAATGCCAATCTCACACATGGAAGAACCGGATTGTGGGACGGTCTTGACACTTTCATGAAACTGTCGGGATCTTCCGACAACAAGCGCATTGCTTCGTATAACCAATCCAACTACTGGAATTATACATGGCAGAATATTCTCACATACGGTCTCGACCTTGGCAACCATAGTCTTACGCTTACGGGTATTACCGAGTATCAGCGTTCAAAGACCGAGGGACTGTTGGGTTCAAATGAGCAGTTCGAGTTCGACGGTTTCCTGTGGTACAACCTCAAGGGTGGTCTTATACCTCAAGTTGAATCAAGTTATAAGGAAACAGCCAAGATGTCATACGCTCTCCGCGGAGCATGGAACTATATGGGAAAATATCTTTTCTCCGCTTCAATACGCTGGGACGGTGCATCGCAGCTTTACGACAAATGGTGTGCGTTCCCCGCATTCTCGGCAGGATGGCGAATTTCTGAAGAAAAGTTCATGCAGGGTACACGCTCATGGCTTGACAATCTGAAACTGCGTGTGGGCTATGGTGTGACCGGTAACGCCAATATATCTCCGTATGTAACATCTACCGCCGTAACAACATCCGACGGTGCGATAAACCTTGGAACAGGGCGTTTGCAAACATATATTCTTGCACAGAATGTGGCGAACAACAGTCTTACATGGGAGAAATCATACAACTGGAACTACGGTCTTGACATAACGGTGCTCAACAACCGTATAGACGCAAGCATCGAATATTACTCTACCGATACGAAAGGTGTGCTCTACAACCGTCCGTTGCCTACAGCCCTCGGACTTTACAATGCGAAGAACACATACTACAAGATGTCCAACATAGCACGTATAAAGAACAAAGGTGTTGAAATTACCATAAACACAAGGAACATCGATACAAAGAATTTCAAGTGGAACTCGACGTTTACATACGCAAAGAATAAGGAACAGTTAAAGGAAATCAATCTCGGCAACGATGTATCGGCAGAAAGTCTCATTGCATTGAACCTTTTCATGGGACAGCCCGTAAACACTATATATGGATATAAGAAACTCGGTATATGGCAGCTCGGTCAGGAAGACCAGGCGGCATGTTTCGGAAGTGTTCCCGGTGACGTGCATCTTGCCACTCCCGGTCTTACATGGGATCCGGAGTACACGTATACACGCGAGGAAACCGAGAAGAACGAGGCCGGAGAGACCGTACCGGTGACAAAGACCTACAACGGTGCTTATTATAAAGAAGGTGAGAACGGCGAACGCGAGTACTTCACACGCGACCATACATACGCCATTTCTGCCAACGACAAGATGATATTGGGTCACAAGACACCGGACTGGACACTTGGTTTCTCAAACCAGTTCATATATAAGAACTTCGATCTGAGCATCATGTGCTCTATGCGTTGGGGACAGATGATAAGCGGTGAACTGTTGTCTTACATAGATAACAAGAACCAGCCTACATGCTACAACTACTGGACAGTAGACAATCCTACCAATGATTATCCGCGTCATCAGTTCGGTGCATCAGTAACTGATGCCCAAAAGGAATCTTTGAGATATGTTGACGGCTCGTTCTTCAAGATAAAGAACATTACATTGGGATATACACTGCCCAACAGCGTGCTTCAAAAGATGAAGATGTCGAAATTGCGTGTATACGCTACGATACAGAACCCGTTCATCTGGAGCAAGAGCGACGTGCTCGACAAGATGGATCCGGAGAACAACGCATCCGACAAATTCCCGCTCTACAAGACAATCGTGTTCGGTATAAATGCTTCATTCTAAGTTTATAAAGATAAACATCACTTAAAATAATACGATAATGAAAAAGATAATATATGCAGGTGCGGCAATGATACTCACGCTCGGGGCTTGTTCTCTCGACGAGACCAATTATGCTGCCTTGGACACAGAGAAAGTATATAGCACACAAGCGGGAATGAATGCCATTGTAAACTCCTGCTATGAGAACGTATACTATATGTATGGAAAGGTTGACGGTATAGACCTGATGGAAATGGGTACAGACCTTTGGAAGAACGGAGGGCGCAACTCGGGACACGGCGACCTCACCAACTACAACGAGAACCTGACTCCGTCATCGGGTGTGATAAAGACCGTATGGAACAGTCTCTATGCCATTGTCGGCTATTGCAACACAGCCATTGCATATAAGGACAAAGGCGTTGACTTCGACTCGGAGAGCATAAAGCCGAAAGTGGCGGAGGCATACTTCCTGCGTGGCTTTGCCAACTACCACATAGTGGAACAATGGGGTGGCGTGGTGCTGCAGAAAGAATCGCTCGCCTCATCCGGCGTGTCATCGGAAAAGGGTATACGCTCGACAGAGGATGAGTTTTACAACCAGATTATAAGCGACCTTAAATTTGCAGCCGAGAACCTGCCCATAAAACAGGGCGAACGCGGAAGAGCAAGCCGCAAGGCTGCTCTCGGAATGCTGGCAAAGGCTTATTTGCAGTGTACACGTCTATACGCCGACGGCAGTGCCGAGCGCAAGGACTATGCGGACTCAGCTTTTCAATGTGCTACAGAACTGATTGACAATGCGTCTCAATATGACTGTGGTCTGTATGCAAGTACTGCCACGAAGAGCGGTGACGCACAGATGTGGGATGACGACAACAACAAGAACAATAAAGAAGTTCTCTTCACAGAAGCCATAGACCATGAAACGGGAAATAATCCTGAATGGTGGAACCGCGGACGTACATGCCAGTACTACATGATGAACATCGGCTCTCAGGCGCAGAATTTCGGTGTAAGCGGAAGCGGATTGCGCTACGGTCGTGCCAACGCCACCGTATGGGGACCGACGCTTTATTTGCTGAAAGACTGTTTCGAGCCTAAGATGCAGAAGAGTGACGCGACGAACGAAGAACTTAAGGGCTTTGCAAAGAGCAAGGATGTTACCCCCGACACGCGTTTTGCACAGGCTTTCTACTACAAGTATTATGCAGCAGGACAGACAACTTTGGGCAAGGAATTGCTAACCAGATACAAAAAAGCCGTAAACGAAGAATCCGGACAGTTTGACGAGAACGAATATAAAAAGTATTTCGGTACTCTTGCAAAGCGCCGTATAGCCAAGGCTGCACTCCCCGGTGTGGACTACAACATAAAGTACCCGGGTAAGCACTATTATGCCGGCGGACAGGCTTCAACCGAGAACCTTGAAGACGAAAGCGTATCAGACGGTCTTGCTGTATATACTCCCAACTGGGAATTAGACACGCTTGAGACAACCAAAAGCAAGCGCCTTGCCGTTGGTATAGACAATCAGTACGAGATGCGCACCGGCGAAAGCGAGCCTTATGGCGGACGTGCAGCTTACAGTTATTTCCGCTCTCTGCAACCGTCATGGAAGAAGTGGCGTGCCTTCAAGTACACATATACCAATCAGTATTGTATGATGGATATTCCTATTATCCGTCTTACCGACATCTACCTGATTGCTGCCGAAGCATCTATCGTGGCTGGATATCCTCAGGAAGGTATTAAATATCTGAATGCCGTTCGCCGTCACGCAGCAGTATCGGGTGACGCGGCACAAATGGATGCCACGACAAACGACATGACAATAGACTATATATTAAAGGAACGCGCGCGCGAGCTGTGTGGCGAGCAGTGGCGTTGGTACGACCTTAAACGCACCGGCAAGCTGACGGCAGAGTATCTCTCTACACCGGGTATGAACCCGTATATAACAACGTTCGACAACAGTCGCCATATCGTGCGTCCTGTTCCGCAGCAGTTCCTTGACCAGATTGCCAATCCGGACGAGTTCGGCACGAACGGATATTAAGAATGTTTTTGCGATAATTGGATAAAGCTTTTGAGAAATGATTTTTAGGCTTATTCCGTCGGATAAAAGACGGTAAACAAGAGAAAGGGAGAGTATTGTCACCTGTATCGACATTTCCTGTAAATGTCCTTACAGGCGGCACATCTCTCGGTTCTTAAATCCGGTTGTCTCAAGATGATATAAGTAACATATAGATGAAACGCATAAAGCGACATATAACATTTTATTCACAATTAAAACTTTAAACAAATGAAAAAGATTTTTACCCTTATTGCGACAGCATTGATGACAGTCGGTGCTAATGCGCAAGACGCGAAATTCCAGATTTACACTGAAGTAGAGCCGAACACATACGCTGTGACGACCAATCTTGATGCTGTCAAGGCTGAATTTGGCGAAGAGAAAGTTACCGAGGCATGGGGCATGGGCGTGTGGCTGCCTGTTGACTATGTACTGATAGACAACGCAAACCTTAAGGCAACTACGGCTGTAGACCTTACTCCGATATACTTCTCAGACAACAAGTTCACCGACATGCAGAAAGAGTTCCCTGCATATACAGGTTACATGAACCTTGGTTCTTCTCTCGGTCAGAACAACTGGAAAGGCACTGAGGTTATCGAAGACCTGACAGCTCTGAAGGCAGCATATCACGGTGCGGTGTCTGTATTCCCGAAGGTAGACGGTACACTGAGCTTCGGTGTCTATGCCGGTGACAACTCACGTTCTATAGGTATCTTCAACATGGCAACGGAAGATGAAATGAATGAAGAGATATTCATGGGTGCGTGGGCAAACTATTACAACTTCCGTCACGACGGTGTAGAGGCGGCTCCGGACGGAACCATTCCTGCAAAAGGTTCGGCTGCTTATGTATCTGCCGAGGTTAAGGCAGGTCGCCAGTACATACTCGTGGGCGGTGCGAACAAGAACCTTACAATGCACCAGATCAAGTTTGTTCCGGCACAGGGTACAGGCATCAACAATGCCGGCGTTTCTTCAGAGAAGACCATCGAGGCTGTCTATACACTCGGCGGTATACGCACAAACGGTATTGGCAAGGGCGTGAACATCGTTAAGTACAGCGATGGCACAACGGTCAAGATCGTGAAATAAGTATATATAGAAAACAGTCTGTACGCAGTCTGACTGCATACAGGCTGTTTTTTTGAGAACAAAAAGTGTAATATCTACACACGCCCCTTTTATACATTCTGAAAGCATACCCATAAAAATTCATTTAACCTACATTACCAAATATTTATCCGCAGCACTGCTTTTCGTTACGGTTCCGTCATCCGGACAGAACGCCTTTATGAAGGTTGTGGCGCAGGACGGCACAGGTGATTACCGCAGCATCAACGAAGCTGTAGGCTCATGCACGCAAGACGGCACACGTAACTTTATATTCATAAAGAACGGCACCTACGAAGAGCAAGTGAAGATTCCCAAAGGAATAACCTTATCCATTATAGGAGAAAACCGCGACAAGACAGTCATAACCCATTCCGTTTCCCATGCTTCAGGTTTGGACAAAGAGGAAACCTCCACCATATATGTGGAGGCGTTCGACCTTTACGGCGAGAATTTCACCACACAACACACGGCAGGACGCAACGGCGGACAGGCGGAGTGTATCACCAACAGCGGAGACCGCATGACTTTCCGCAACGTGGCGATGAAAGCCAATCAGGACGGGGTGCGTTTTGACCATGCGAGCCGGTCGTATATGAAAGACTGTTACATCGAAGGCACGGTGGACTATATATACGACAGCGGCATAGCTTTTCTCGACAACTGCGAAATAAAGCAGCTCTATCCCGGATACATCGTCGCGCCGGGCAACAGTTACGTACTTATAAGCCGTACCGAGTCGAAAGAGCTTTGCGGACAGAGCAAGTTGTGGAACATCGGAATTACCATACGCGACTCGCGACTGACGTGCGACGAGGCAAACGTCAAGTCCGGCGCATCATATCTCGGTCGTCCGTGGGGCAAGACGAGCAGCGCCGCAATGTTCATACGTTGCAAGATGGACAGCCATATAAACGCCGCGGGATTTACCAACATGTCGGAAGGGACGAAGACATATATCGGAGAATACCAAAGTATGGACCTCGGCGGCAATCCGATAGATGTATCAAAAAGAATCTCGTGGGAGTTCACCGAAGACCCGGCACACAACTCGCAGTATATAGACGAGCGGGTGATAAACAACATATATGACATGGAGCGCGTGTACACCCTTGCCGGAAAGAGCGGGGCAAGAGCAGGAGGCGAGTTCAACCCTATACCGCTTGTGACCCCCGTACCCGCTCCCGCCGTTGCGTGCAGTGGCGGAAAGTTTACATGGCAGGCGGCAGACGGCGCGGCAGGATATCTGATATACAAAAACGGACGTTACCTGTGCAATACCGCCGCAACGGAGTTTGAGGACACCGACTATGACAGCAGTGCCCGATATACGCTGAGGACGGTGAGCGCCACGGGATGCCTTGGCGATGAGGCGGACATGACAGCAACGGGTATAGACGCGGCGGTATCGGAGGAGCTTGAGATAAAGACCAGTGCAGACGGGATATATTGGAACACGCGGGCAAAGGCAATGCTGTATTCGGCAAGCGGTTTGCAGGTGGCTTCGACGGAAGGCACATGGATGTCGTGGGGTAATCTCCCACGCGGATGCTACATACTGAAGGTGGTTACCGGCGGAAAAGACTGCACTGTCAGGAAAATAATGAAAAGGATGTAATCCTCCGGACTTGCATCCGATATGTAAGGACATTGCATGGAATCCTTAAACAGGTGTTACAGATTTCTGTACTATATGCCACAGATTTCTCTACTATATGCCACAGATTTCTCTACTATATGCTACAGATTTCTCTACTATATGCCACAGATTTCTCTACTATATGCTACAGATTTCTCTACTATATGCCACAGATTTCTCTACTATATGCTACAGATTTCTCTACTATATGCTACAGATTTCTCTACTATATGCTACAGATTTCTCTACTATATGCTACAGATTTCTCTACTATATGCTACAGATTTCTCTACTA
>Ga0209064_1001044_pt1 | contig 50819 bp, 51 predicted proteins | sample Inofromicrocosms_FD_187498 | JGI IMG/M metagenome (GOLD analysis project Ga0209064, IMG submission 187498) | Mouse cecum microbial communities from Vienna, Austria - Inoculum for glucosamine and mucus D2O microcosms (SPAdes) (version 2) | ecosystem: Host-associated > Mammals > Digestive system >...
AAAATATCACCAAATGGGTGATATTATTTTGTCTCAAAAAAATATCGGCAGGCCGCATAAACAGGGCGATTATAGCATGAACCAATAATTAAACTTCACGGATTAAGGTAAAATGCAGTATGCTTGATAAGATTAAGGGAGGATACCCTGTTATATTTGGCGCTGGCATTTGCGGCCATAAAATATATGATTTGTTACACGGTTATGGTGTCCATGTGTTGTGCTTTTGTGACAATATGCTGGGGGGGAATACGGACCAGGTAACAGGACTTAGGATTATAGGAACAGAAGAACTGCGAGAGTCAATTGACAATCCGAAAATATTAGTATGCGTTGGGGCGGGAAATGCATGTGAGGCCATCTGTGAGCAGTTGCTTTTATTGGGATTTGAAAAAACGCAAATCCATAGGATGAATGAATATTTTTATTGGCAGACAAAAGAATATTTTGAGAAACATATTGAAAAATATAGGGAAGTATATCAGCTTTTGGAAGATGAATTTTCCAGACGGGTTTATTTGGAAAGAATGAAGAAAGCATTTTTACTTTGTGACATATCGGAGGTGGTGAGTCCATGTGAAGAAGAATACTTTGATGAAAAAGTAATATTGGCGGATGATGAAATGTTTATTGATTGTGGGGGTTTTGATGGGGATTCTGCAATGCGTTTTATAGAGCGGTGTCATGGCCACTACAGAGGCATAGTTATCTTTGAGCCAGAGTTTTGTAAGAAGGCAGAAATAGAAAAAAATATGGGGAAGAATCATTATGAACTGCGTCAATTAGGCGTATGGAGCAAAAAAGAAAAACTATATTTTGATGCGGTGGGAACATGCAGTTCACATATATCGGAGAAAGAGGGCGACTATGTAATTGAGACTGCTGCATTGGACGAAATTATCTTTGATAAGCGCCCCACTTACATCAAAATGGACATCGAAGGGGCAGAGCAGGAGGCATTGAAGGGGTGCAGGAAAATTATACAGACGTATAAACCTAAATTAGCAATATGCATTTATCACAAGCCGGAAGACTTATATGAGATTCCTATAATGATAAAAGAAATAAATCCCGAATATAAGCTATATGTACGACAATATGCAAACGCCTGGTTTGATACCGTTTTATATGCGGTTTAGCAGAGGAAAGGTACGCATTTTGAATAAATGAAAGGAAAAATAGTATCCGAAAAATAACGGTAGATATACGTGTATATTGTGTTATACTAATAAAAAGATATTGGGGCCCAAAGTTCTTTGAAAGAATGTGCAGCTACAGGGAAGGAATTTGCAAAGATGGATGGAATAAAAATTCCAGTAGGGCGTTCTGGTTTTGCAGACATCCGGAAAAACGGATATTACTATATTGATAAAAGCGGTTTAATTAGGGATATTCTGAAAACGGATGGCAGACAAGTGACTCTTATAACGCGTCCGTGGCTATTTGGGAAAACTTTAGGCATGAGCATGCTGGCAGAATTTTTTGATATTCGTAAGGATAGTAAAGAACTGTTCTCCGGTCTTTCTATCAGCAAGGATAATCAGTTGTGCAAAAGTTGGATGAATCAATACCCTACATTATTTTTATCATTGAAAAGCGTGGATGGATTGGATATTGCGAAAGCTTATGATAAGCTTTCAGCTATAGTTGCAGATTTGTATAAAGAACATCTTTACCTGACAGAGAGCGAAAAGGTAGATTCTTTTAGTAAAGAGATGTATTGTCAGGTGGCTTCGCAGAAAGCTTCACAAGGAACGGTAGAAAACAGCCTGTTAAATTTGACCAGAATGATGCAGACATATTATGGAAAACCTGTAATCCTGCTAATGGATGAGTATGATGTTCCCTTGACAAAGGCCAGCGATAATGGATATTACAAAGAAATGCTGGATGTCATGAGAGGCATCATGCAGGCAGTAAAGGATAATGAGGCATTAAAATTTGCAGTTATTACAGGATGCCTAAGGATAGCAAAGGAAAGTATTTTTACCGGAACCAATAATTTTGTGCCGGATTCCATTTCAGATACCAGATTAAATGAATATTTCGGATTCACCCAGAGGGAAGTGGATTTGATTTTAAAGGATACAGGGCTTACTGATTATATGGAGATTATAAAAGAATGGTATGACGGATATCATTTTGGCGGTTGTGATGTTTATTGCCCTTGGGATGTAATGAACCATGTGGAGAGGTTAATGCTGGATGAAAGGGCTAAGCCTGCGGGATATTGGAAAAATTCCAGCGATAACGGGATTATCCGTGTGCTTATTGATTTTGCAGGAGAAGCTATAGCCAGAAAATTAGAGACGTTGCTTTCCGGCGGATATGTGGTTCAGAAGGTGGAAGAGGAACTGACATACAATGAATTATTGTCTTCGGAGGAAAATCTTTGGAGCATGCTTTATTTGACGGGCTATTTGACATGCGTTCTGGAAGGGCAGTTGAAAACCCGGCTGCCGGAAGGATATCTTGCATTGAGCATTCCGAATAGGGAAATCAAAGAAATTTTTGAGGCAACGATAGGAAAATGGTTTCAGGAAAGCGCACAAAAATGGGAGAGGAAGCTATTGTTCAGCGCAGTATGGAAGGGGGATGCCCGGATATTGACAGAAGAGATGTCAAAGCTGTTGCGCAGGACAATCAGTTACTATGATTATCGGGAAGATTTTTATCATGCTTTTTTTGCAGGGATATTTGCCGGTGCAGGATATGTGGTGGAATCTAACAGGGAGCATGGAGAAGGACGGGGCGCCATCGTTGTTCAAGACTACGGGGGAGACCGTGTGGCGGTATTTGAAGTGAAGTATGCGAAATCCCAGAATGATTTGGAAAGGTCTTGTGAGGAAGCAGTTGCACAGATTGACAGCAGAATGTATGGGGAAGAATTCCAGGATGACTATTCAAAAGTGTTTTGCTATGGGATTTCCTTTTATAAAAAACGCTGTTTCATTCAGTTAAAAGAATGAATAGTAAAAAGGCATGGTGATTCGTATGACAAGCCGAAAGGATGATGGGGTAAACATAGTATGTGCGCCAACAGGAATTATACCTGTGAAAAGGCCGGGGCGGGGGATAGCTTATCTTTCCGATGCCGGATTTGAAAATATGCTGCTTGATTTTTCCCTCTGCTGCCCGCCGGAGGAATTAGTAAAGGCAGGAAAGGGAGAATTGGCTGCCAAGCCTGGCAGAAGAAACGAAGAAGTCAGATGCACGGGAGTAGCAGAAAATAATGGCGATGATAGCAAAGAAAACTTCCAATATTCCGAACGAATAAAGGAAGGGATGCTTCTATTGGCGGAGCAATGCAAAAAAAGCGGCATGCAGATGAAAATAGCCCATGCCCCGTATTTGCCAAGAAATTATAAAGATTCCAATTTAAATGATCTGCTCACAGTGCTGGCCAAAGAAAGTATCCGGGTATGTGCACAGGCGGGCTGCCAATGCATAGTGATAAGGCCTTTGTCTGCGGGTATTCCGGATGAGGATATATGGAGCCGCAACAGGGAATATTATATGGAATTGGCGGAGGCGGCTCAAAAATATGATGTGCAGATACTGTTGGAGAATCAGTGCAAAGACAGGAACGGGCATTTGGTGAGGGGAATCTGTGCAGACATATATGAAGCTATAAGTTGGGTGGATAGTTTCAATGAAACATTGGGCCAGGAGCGGTTCGGCTTTTGTATGGATGTGGGGGTATCTAATCTGTGCGGACAGAATATGTATGACTTTATCTCAGGGCTGGGGGAACGGCTAAAAGCAGTTATACTGCGGGATTCGGACGGAAATCATGAAAATGCGCTGCTGCCTTTCACCAGTGCGGACAATGGACAGGCGCAGACGGATTGGCTGGGTTTGATTCGCGGGCTGCGGGAGCGCGGATTTGCAGGGGAAATGATTATTGATATGAAGGATACCTTTTCCGCATTTCCCCCTTTCTTACACCCCGAACTGCTGAAATGGGCAAAGACTATAGCGGACTATTTCAAGTGGCAGATTGGTATGGAAAACGTGTTGAAAAAATATCCTTCCAGAGTGTTGTTCGGTGCAGGGAATATGTGCAGGAACTATATGAAATGCTATGGGGAAAAATACCCGCCGCGTTATACATGCGATAATGACTCTTCCATATGGGGAACAGTTTTTTGCGGGCTGGAAGTAAAAAACCCGCAAAGCTTGAAGGAGTTGCCGGAAGAATGTGCAGTATTTATCTGCAATGTTTACTATGAGGAAATCAGGGAACAGCTTCAGGAGATGGGAATCCGTAACCCTATAGAATATTTCAGCGATGAATACATGCCCTCTTACTATTTCGACAGGCTGGAAATGAAAAATATATAAGTTATACGGAACTGAGAGCAAAAGGACTTACAGAAATGGGGTAAAATATGAAATTAGGTGTACAAACCCATAATATTGTAAATGACAGTAATCCGTCGGAAGGCTTTGCCATGATTGCCAGGGCAGGCTTTGCCTGTGCGGATTTTAGTTTAAATTCTTATCTGTCCAACGCATCCATTTACCGGGATGAATTAAATGATTTTTTCAGCCGGCCGATACGGGAATTGGAAACATTTTTCCTGCCCCATAAAAAGGGTGCGGATAAAGCGGGAGTGACCATTCACCAGATGCATATGCCATATCCTATATATGTGCCCGGTGGCAGTGAGGAACAAAATGATTATCTTTGGAACCAGGTGGCCCCGAAAAGCATGGAACTTTGCCATTATTTTAACTGCCCTTATATCGTGGTACATGGTTTTAAGCTGGCGTATTATTTGGGTACGGGGGAAAAGGAGTGGGAGCAGACAGAGAAGTTTATCCATTCCATTGCCCCTATGGCCAAAGAGATGGGAATTACCATATGCATAGAAAACTTGTATAGCGGCCTTGGCGGGCACTTGGTGGAGGGTCCTTGCTGTGATGCAAAAAAGGCAGCGGAGCGCATTGACCGTATCAATGAGAGATACAATGCTCCGGTGCTGGGGTTTTGCTTTGATACCGGCCATGCCAATCTGGTGGGAATTGATTTTGAGCGGTTTATAGGCACCCTTGGAAACCGGCTAAAAGTGCTTCATATCCATGACAATGACGGAATTGCAGATTTGCACCAGATACCTTTTACATTTTCCAGGAGCAGGGGGAATAAGACATCCACGGACTGGGAGGGGTTCGCCAGGGGATTGGGGAAGATTGGCTTTGATGGTGTGCTGAGTTTTGAAACAGCCCCTGTGTTGGAGACCTTTCCTGAGGAAATGAAGCAGGATGCCCTTGGATTTATTGCACGGATTGGAGGCTATTTTGCCGGGAGGATATGGAACTGAAAGGGCATGTCAAAAAACAGAGGATTGGGTAAGCCCTGCCAGTCTCCCCCTTGCCGGCTCATACTCCCCGCATTTCCCATAATACCTTACAGCTTCCGGCACTTTCCCCATACACTCATAAATAACCCCAATATTATAAAAAGCCTTATAGCTATTTACCCCATCAACGGCACAGGCAGTAATGGAGGCAGCCTTTTGGAACTCCCCGATAGCCTGCTGGAACATGGCATTGTTCATATAGATAAGCCCCATCAGAAAGACAAAGTCCGCCGTTTTGGAGAAAACATCATAGACCCCCTCCAGTTCGAGGGCCTTCTCATATAACCCCAGGTTTAGCAGGCAATAGCCATAGGACTCTATCATTGTCTGCACATAAGGCTCATTTTCATTCACATCCATAGAAAGAATCTGTTCAAAATAGGGCAACGCGTTCCCATAGTCCGAAAGTCCGAAGTAGGACTGCCCCAGTTGGAAAAGTATATAAGGATCGTTATTTTGGGCCTGCAATTCAGCTTCCAGCATGGAGATATTGCGGAACGCTTTTTCCCTTTTGATGGAGGCGGTGCTATACCCCTCATGATAAAAGGTCAGGGGGATGGGTACGAATTCCAAAGGGGAACCATCAATGGAGACAAGCTGCTCGTGGATACTCCCCGTATAATGCACATATCCCCGATGGAAAAAACGGGCAATGGATTCATGGACCAAAGGCGCAGAGGCATTAGCAACGCCGCCTTCGGATAAATCGGATAAATGCGCGTCAGGGCTGATGCGGTGGAGCATTCCGGCCTGCCTGGGAGATACCAGACATACCAGTTTACGAAGGAAATCCTCACTCACATCCTCGACTTCCAGATACTCGTCACAATCCACGGTCAATATATAATCGTTATGCGCCTTTTGAACGGCATAATTTTTGGCAGCGCTAAAATCGTTCACCCAATCAAAATGATAAATATTGGGTGTATATGTGCGTGCGATTTCCACCGTGCAATCGGTAGAGCCGGTGTCCACAACAACGATTTCCCAGCTAAAGCAGGAAAGACGCCGCAAACATTCGCCGATGTATTTTTCTTCATTCTTTGCGATTAAACAAACGGATATAGGGAGCATGTGAAATACCTCCATGTAAATGCGCGGGCTGCGCATTGATAATAGGTTAATATTCTGTGTTCAAAACAACATGTACCATATATCATAGCCGGTTCCGCAAAACCTCCAAAAACCTCTCCGCCCGGTTTTTCCACTGATGGTTTGCAAAAGCTTTTTCAAATCCATTCCTCGATATAGTGCCCAGTCTGGCCTCGTCTTCCAGCAAATCTTTAATCATTCCGGGAAGCCGCCCAATCTGATTCAGGGAAAAGAGAAGCAAATCTTTTCCGTTAGCAAAATTTTCTTCCAAAGCCAGGCTCCAGTCGGATAATACCACAGAGCGGCAGAGCATGGCATTTAGCACCCGTTCCGTCAATCCGTCTTTATGCCAGGACATGATATTCAGGGAAATTTTGGACCGTGCCATAATATCCAGGCTTTCTTCCGCGCTGAGCGCGGGATGGCAGATAAGCTTTTCATGTCCGAAAAAGGGGGCATTCTGCCAGGTGGAACTGTATACATGGATTTCAATCCCTGCATCCAGCAGCGTGTGAATAATTTTTTCCCTGTAATAGTGCATGATACAAAAGCAGGCCTGCCGCAATTCAAAAAATAAGGCTAGGCAACCGTCATCATTCAGCCTGATATGATAGTAGTCCAACGCTTTCTGAAATGCCTGTTCTGCAGGGCAGTCGGGCGACTGGCGCATAAACAGCAGGAAGCGGGCGGCGAGAAAACGCTTGGGCCGTTCAAAAGAGGCTATATCGGAAAGCCGGTCACGGTAGTTGTAATAAGAGCCGATAAAGGTGATATCATATTGCTTTTCTATGAACTTGCCGGCAGTGCATTCACTCCATTGTGAAGGAAGCGCACCTCCGGGCGGAAGATAGATACAGTCTTTTAACTTAGGATAATAATATTTGGCAAAGGCTGCGTAATTCCGGTCATGGAGGAGCAGGTAATAATCTTTTGGGCCGCTTTCTATATGCTCTTTCATCAAAGCCGGGTGGTCGAGAATCATATTATATTTCGGGCCTATAATCAAATCATGAAGATTGGTTTTCTTATCCTGCATCATAATGGAAAAGACATAGGACTGGACACCGATGATTGCTTTGAACCGGCGGTCTATCCACCGGGTTAGTTCCTGGTTTCCCTCTTTTTCCACATCAAAAACGATAACCCTTTGGCCGCAGGAGCACAGCGCCTGGGCCAGCCGGTCGGCCAGAAGGTTTAAAGTGTTGTAGCATGTATCAAGACCCCGATATATGAGAATAGGACGGGTATTGTCATCTATTTCAAAATATGAAGGCGCATGGGAAATCATTTCCTCCATCCATCGGGCCGCCGCTTTGGAATTAGGCAGCAGAGAAGCATCTGCCAGCAAAGCTGCAATAACGGAATCGAAGCATCCGGCAGAAAGGAGTTCCTGCTGGTATTTGCCGGCAATATAGCAGTCGGTGCGGTAACGGTCCAAAGGGGCGGCGGATGGCCGGCGGTAATCCCGGTCAAGCGGCGGCAGGTCATGGGATATGGGGAAATCGGGCATATCTTGCAAATGGAAGTATTCGCCTGGCTGCCCACAAACTCCATCCTGCCCAGGACATTGTCCATCCATCCATTCCAAAAGAGGCTCGGACTGCCATAGATGGGATGAACCTGGTTTTGCATAATTGGCATCCTGTTTCCAGGCATTTTCTTCCGAATCCACGGACACCCCAACGGCAGTAAAAGGATATTTCTGCACGGCCCGCAGCAAAAATTCATAACGCCAATTGGCGGTCAGCCTGTCATTAAAGCCTCCTACCTCCTGGAAAATTCCCAATGGGCAAAAAATTTCCCCTTCCGCCCAATGCTCATCCAGGAGAAGCTCCATAAACGAAATATTCTGTTTGGTGCCTTTTGGCAAATAGCTGCTGTAGCAGATGATTTCCTTCATAGTTCTCCCTGTCTCACAAAATGATTCCACTGTAATGCTGAATACTTCTATTTTGATGTACTTGGCGGGATATGTCAAGGGGCTGCCGCATTGCCGCTACAGAAATCAATTTTGTGGGGCAATGCGGTGGGCGGCCTGCCCCGCCGGCATAGAATTTGGTTTTGCGGCATTGCGGCATTCCCAAAGAACCTCCTATCGGAAGTTAGTGACATATGATATAATAATACAATGTAAATCAAACTTGGCTTATTGTCTGCGGGAATACATTCGGGAGCAAAAAGCCGTGCAGAAACGGGGGAAGGTATAAATTTATAAAGAAAAGTCCAAGGGAAGAAAGGCATGGTGAGCAGCATGGTCAAAGTATCGGTGATACTACCTATTTATAACGAAGAAAAATATCTGGCCCAATGCCTGGACAGCATATGCGGGCAGACGTTAAAAGAAATAGAAATTATATGTGTGGACGATGGCTCCACGGATAACTCCACGCATATTCTGAAAGATTACGCAAAAAAAGATTCCCGCATAACGCTGATAACCCAGGAAAACCAATTTGCCGGGGCAGCCCGCAATAAAGGCATGGCGTGTGCCGTAGGCAAATACCTATCTTTTTTGGACGCGGATGATTACTATGCACCGGAAATGTTGGAAAAAATGGTGAAAGAAGCGGAGAAAAACCGGGCAGATATCGTGATGTGCAGATATTCCCAACGCTATGAAGGGGAGGGGATGGAAGGAAACCAGTCCGATTCCTGGGAATTTGAAGATGTATTCCTGGATGGGCACAAGGCCTTTTCCGGCAGGGAACTGCTCTGTGCAGGGATTTTCCAGATTGCCAAGGGATGGGCATGGGATAAGCTTTTTAGCAGGGAATTTGTGCGCAGCTGCGGCTATCAGTTTCCCGGTTTTCGCTCCTCGGAAGATGGTTTTTTTGTGTATATGCTTATGGCCAGGGCGGAAAAGATTGTTTATCGAAAAGAAGAATGGGCGGTGCACAGGATAAGGGGAGGCTCTTTATCCAATACAAAGGAAAGCGATTGGCAAAATGGTTTTGCCATGTGGTCAATGCTCGCAAAGGAATTAAAGAAACAGGGGCTGTATGAAATATATGAACAGAGCCTTATCAACGAACTCCTGTATTTCCTGCTTTGGTATTTAGAATCTATGAAGACTTTCCAGGCCTTCAGCAATTGCTACCGGTACATCCAATCCGAAGTGGAGTCGGAATTTAAAATTATGGCTTATGGGAAGGATTTCTTTTTTCAAATGGAAATTTATGATTGGTATAAGGAAGTGATGAAACTATCTTTGGCAGAATATTTGTTTTATCATAGAGTATCATAGAAGCGGGGGGCGAAACAGGCTCATTTACCGACAGAATTAAGTAACAGTTCAGCTCAGGGCGTTGCACTTGCTGCAAAGTCCGTACGAGCACGTCAATTTAGCCAAGAAAGAATCTGCCCTTCGCCAAAGGCGATTTGGAATGGGCAGATTCCGTAATAGGGAAGCCGAAGGCTGAACTGTTGCAGAATTAACGATTGGACTAACGCTATATTTGACGGCAGTCCGGGGAAATGGTATAGTAGATACAGAACAACCGTGAGGGCTGTATATCCAGAGGCCCCTTAGGAATCGGCTGAGTTTGCGTCCGTGCGGCATACGCAAAACTAACAGGTTAAAATGACTTAAAAAGCTGAAACGGCTAAATTTAAAATGGAAAAAGCCGCACAGAAATGAGGATAAAATGGAACAATTAATGGAAGAAAAGAGAGAAGCGGTAGAAGTAGCAAGGGAGTATTTGGAGAAACTGATTCCAGGCATGGAAACATTGTGCGGAGAATTAAAGGGCGACAGGCAGCCGGATACGGACGATTTCCAGAAGCAATGCATTGACGGGCTGAATTGGGTGATTGAGGTTTACAACAGGACACGCGATGTGATGGATACAGAGAAAATCCACGTGGAAAAACAGGAATTGAATGCAAAGCTGATGGAACTGGGAACGGCAATTAAAGATAAGGAAGATGGTAAGATAGCCCAGATGCTGGAAGATGTGGTAATCCCGTTTTTGAAAGACTTAAAGGAAGCCGCAAAAATATAACACTGAAACGGCATATAAATATACATATATGCATATTTGCAAAAAAACTCATTACAATTTAGCATAATATATTGACCAAAGAAACATTATTTAATAAAATAGGGTTATGATTTATTATCCCAAACATTTCCCAATGTTTGCATTTTAGTTTCTAAGGTCATATCTGCCGCCTTTATTGAAATTTTTTTATAAAAAATTCTTAATTTTACGAAAAAATTTCAATAGGGGCTTTCTATTTTTTAAGTTTTTTGGTATTATAAAAAAAATATTCATAAAGTTTTTGTACATTGCAAAAAAAAGATGGCATGAAAATGTATATGTGCTATAATATGGACAGTTGAGCAATCAGATATTTGTGTGTAATTTTTAGCGGCCAACAGTATGCTTAAAAAGCGGTAGGAGGAGTATAGTATGACAAAAGCAGAGATTTTGAAAAGGGAAATTTTATCACAGTACAAAAGTGTACGCCAATTTGCTATTGAGATGCAGATACCTTATAGCACATTGGTTACAGCATTGGATAGAGGAATCGAAGGCATGGCTTATGGTACAGTGATTAAAATGTGTGATAAGCTGAATTTAAACCCGGTTGACTTTACATCTCTGGAAAAAGGTGCAAGCCTTGGCGAGAAGATTCTGGAAAATCGTGTAATGCAGTATTATGTACGGTTAAATAAGACAGGGCGTAAGAAAATCCTGGAATTGATGGATGATTATGTACAGCTGGAGAAATATCAGCTGAAAGAATAATAATAGGTGGCAGAATCTGAAAGGATAAACTGTATTTATGTATTTTGATTATCTGGTTGTAGGCGCTGGTTTATTTGGTTCCGTCTTTGCGAATGAAATGAAAGAAAAGGGTAGAAGCTGTATTGTTATTGACAAACGGAATCATATTGCGGGTAATATTTATACGGAGGAAATTCTGGGCATCCACGTACATAAGTACGGGGCGCATATTTTTCATACATCGGACAGGCATGTGTGGGAATACATTAACCGGTATGCGGAATTTAACCGCTTTGTAAATTCGCCGGTTGCGGTATACAAAGATGAATTATATAATCTGCCCTTTAACATGAATACTTTCAGCCGTATGTGGGGGGTGAAAACCCCGGCGGAGGCGAAGCGGAAGATAGAGGAGCAGCTAAGCGAATTTGGCGTTGCTGACCCGAAAAATCTGGAAGAACAGGCGCTGTCTTTGGCAGGCAAAGATGTGTATGAAAAATTGATTAAAGGATATACGGAAAAACAATGGGGGCGTTCCTGCAGCGAACTTCCGGCGTTTATTATCCGCCGTATTCCACTGCGTTTCACTTATGATAATAATTATTTTAATGATTTATATCAAGGGATTCCGGTGGGGGGATACACAAGGATTGTAGAAAAGCTTCTGGACGGGATAGAAGTGCATACGAATACTCTCTATAAAGATTTTTTGAAGGAGTGTGGGGGTAAGGGGATTACATTCGGCAAGATTCTTTATACAGGTATGATTGACGAATATTTTGACTACAGGCTGGGCGCTTTGGAATATCGTTCTTTAAAATTTGAAGAGGAGCGGCTGCCCGATTGTGACAACTATCAGGGCAATGCAGTAGTGAATTATACAGAGCGGGAGATACCGTACACCAGGATTATTGAGCACAAGCATTTTGAGTTTGGAACTCAGCCGGGAACGGTGATTACGAGGGAATTTCCGGCAAGCTGGCAGCCGGGCGATGAGCCCTATTACCCTGTAAATGATGAACGCAATGAAAAGCTGTTTAAAGAATACAGGGAACTGGCCGGGAAAGAAGGAAATGTGCTTTTCGGCGGCAGGCTTGGGCAGTATAAATACTATGATATGGACAAAGTGATTGCAGCGGCGCTTGATATGGCCAAAGCGGAAGGATAGGACGGATTTGAAAAAGTATAGAACGCTCCGGAAACTCATGAGTGGGTATTCCGGGGCGTTTTGTGTATGCAGGGGCTGTTCATAGAATATGAGCCCGATGTATCGCATTGGGCTTCCCTGTTACCCTGTTACAATTGTTGCGGAAACTGTTAATAACCCTCTTGCAAAATGAAAAAAGTGTGATATAATTGTTCCTAAATAGTTTGAGTATCAAATAAATAAATAATCAAACTATTTAATATTCAAAGAGAAAATGCGGAAGTGGCAATGAGACAATATAAGGAAAAGAGTGAGGAAAGTCATGAAATGGGATGAAGCGATTTTAGATTTGGAGAAACGCCGGGAAAAAGCTAAACTGGGCGGAGGTGCAGCCAGAATTGAGAAACAGCATTTAAACGGCAAGATGACAGCGAGAGAAAGAATCGATATATTGCTGGACAAAGACACTTTTGTGGAAGTGGATGGTATGATTGAGTCCAGGATAGATGATTTTGATTTGGATAAACGCCGTGTGGCAGGGGATGGGGTAGTCACAGGATATGGGGAAATAGACGGGAGGCTGGTGTTTGTAGCCAGCGAGGATTTTACGGTAATCGGCGGAACGCTGGGAGAGTATCATTCCTTTAAAATATGCAGGATACAGGATATGGCGATGGAAATGAAAGCGCCTTTTATCTGCATCAACGACAGCGGCGGAGCAAGGATTGAAGAAGGCATTTCTTCCCTGAGCGGGTACAGCGGTATGTTTTTAAGGCATACGAAGGCCTCGGGGGTTATCCCCCAGATAGCGGTCATCCTTGGGCCATGTTCCGGAGGGGCATGCTATGCACCGGCAATTTGCGACTTTATTTTTATGGTAAAGGATATATCAAAAATGTTTATCACCGGGCCCAATGTGGTAAAGACGGTAATCAACGAAGAGGTGAGTACCGAAGAACTGGGCGGGGCCAAAGTCCATGCGGAAAAAAGCGGTGTTTCCCATTTTACATATGAAACGGAAGGGGAGTGCCTGATGGGGGTAAGAAAGCTGCTTACTTATCTTCCCTCCAATTATATGGAAAAGGCGCCCGTGGTAAAAGCAATCAGCGAAAAACAGTCTTTCCTGTATGCGGTAAATAAGATGTTTGGGAAAAAGGGGAACTTGAATAAAGTACTGCCCCAGGGGGAAAAGGATAAAGCGCAGCGGCTGCGGGAGATTGTACCGGATAATTCCCGCCGGGCTTATGATGTAAAAGAGGTAATCCACTGCCTTGTGGATGAAGGAAGTTTCTTCGAGGTGCAGAAGGAATTTGCGCCTAATGGGGTTATCGGATGGGGGCGTATGGAAGGCGAAGTGGTAGGGTTTGTGGCAAACCAGCCGGAGAGTATGGGTGGTTCCCTGGACTATCAGGCCTCCGATAAAATCGCCCGTTTCATCAGGTTCTGCGATTGTTTTAATATTCCGCTGGTAACGCTGGTGGATGTGCCCGCATTTTTGCCGGGAACGCAGCAGGAACATAATGGGATCATCCGCCATGGGGCTAAAATCCTGTATGCCTATTCGGAGGCTACGGTTCCGAAAATATCTGTCATTATGAGGAAAGCTTATGGCGGAGCCTATATCGCCATGAATTCCAAGGAAATGGGCGCGGATATGGTGTTCGCATGGCCTATTGCGGAAATCGCGGTAATGGGGGCGGAAGGCGCAGTTAATATTGCCTTCAGGCGGAAAATTAAAGCGGCCAATGACCCGCAGGCTATGCGGGAACAGTGCAGGAGGGAGTATGAAGAACGGTTCTTAAACCCTTATGTGGCGGCAGCCAGAGGGTTTGTCAACGAAGTGATTAAGCCGGAGGAAACCCGGGAGAAGCTTTTAAAAGCGTTAAAGGCGCTTAGAAGTAAATCGGCGGAGGGGCCGAAAAAGAAGCATGGGAATATTCCGCTCTGATGGAATAGAAATATTGCACGAAAAAAACGCTTTTAGGTTAGGGCCTAAAGGCGTTCTTTTCTATGGGCTTTTAATTTCAAACATTCTCTAACAATAATAATTAAACAGCATTCCGCTGAATGCACTTGTAATATAAGGGGTAGGATAGTTCTTCCCCGGGTTTTTGTATGCAACAATTGTTTTATCCACGTAATCCATAGGATTTAAGGAAATCTGATCCATTTTCCGTACCAGGGAATTGGCAAAATCCCGGACAGATGCAAAATCGCCTTTGGCATATTCTGATAATGCGGCGCGTTCCAGATTGTTTTTGTCGATTTCCAGAGTGCCGTTTTCCTGGAATTGAAGGCCTACAATATCCAGTTCGCTGCGGTAAAGGTTGGCAATGCCGTTCATTTCTTTCAGAAGGCGCTGGCTGCCGGCAAAGTTATCCCGGTAGGATGCCATGCTGACGATAAAGCGGTTATAGCCATGGGTCAGGGAACTGATATTTTCGGTTAATGATTCCATATCGGTTTTTAATCCAAAAGTAGCGCTTTCGCCTTCCATGGAACTGACGCCTTTTAATGTCACATCAAAAAGTTTATCTATGGTAAAGCGGTTGGATGTGGACGTATGCTTTTCCCCGTTTAGTATAAATTCCGCATTGGATGCAGAACGTGCCATGTAGTCCAAACCAAAATAGTCTACAGCCCCGCTCCGTTTGCTGGTATGGTCATCGCTTACGACAAAGAGGGAGGGCTCGCTGCTTTTGGTTCCTTCGGCTAAAGAACGGAGACGAAGGGCCGAATTGCCGTTTCCGTCTTCGACTACATCAGCCTGGAGGCCGACTTCGGCGGTGCTGATTAGTTTGGCAAGCCTTGCTTGGATTTCTTTGTTGCTTTCGCCTTCACGTATATTAAACTGGAATTCGTAGTTTAAATCATTGATCATAACATCGAAGGAATAGGTGTCGGGCGGCAGGGCTGGCTTGGTATCAGGAAGAAAATTTCCCATATTTATCTGCCCGGCGGCGAGGGAAAGAACCTCAATGTCATAAGTGGGCACTTCGGAGTCTTCCGGATGGCCGCCAACATAGCTGACCGATACGATATCTTCGTTGGTGGAATAAGATGCTTTTTTATTTAGTATTTTCTCCTCGTCAAGGCCGCCCAGGGATGCGATTACGTTGCGCAGTTCACGGGCGTCTTCTTTAATGCCTACGGCAAAGCTTTTGGATGCCTTGCTGGTGTCCAGTTTGTATAGAGGAGATTCTTTGTTTAACTTGACAATGGAATTGTATATATTGCGAAGCTCGCTCTTTTTATGTGTGTCATAACGTGTCGAGGTCTTCGGTGTGTAGGTAGTCATATAATAGTTGTAGACATTGCTGAGAATCGCAGTATTATATGCCATGATACTCCCCCTCCTTTCTTCCTTGAAATGATACATACGCAGGAATCTGTTCCTGCGTGGGCTGCCGGGGTTGGTTGGTTTTTGCCGGCGGCCGCGTATGGGGTTGTGGGCGGGCTGTTGTGGCGTGCGTGGCGGCTGGAACGCTGCAGTGGCGTACGCTTGGAATGCGGTGGTGAAACCCGCTTGGGAGGCCGTGATGCCCGCTTGGGAGGCCGCAGTGACCGTTCGGAAGGCCGTGATGCCCGCTCGGAAGGCCGCAGTGCCCGCTCGAAAAACCTGCGGTTTTCCTCGCTCACGGGCTTCGCCCTATGCATCCATAAGTTGGAAAAAGTGTCAGCAAGCTGCCATTTTTCCAATTTATGGATGCGCACTGCTCATTGCTTACGTGTACATTATATCATATATATCGGAATTTGGAAGGGGAAGTTTATATGAAATGAAAAAATGTGATAAAGAATCCGGGCTTTTGGCGGTATGGAAAATTTGAAATGGCTGGATTCGTAACAGGGTGGCGGTGAGTTGGTTTGAATGGAAATGTGTAGGAATGAATTGCTGAAAAATTATATAAAAATATTGTGAAATTGGTTGATATGATATGTTCAATGGGTTATATTAATGAAAATATTTCTTCAAATTGACCAATTATTTTCTTTATACTAGACAGGATTTGTGAAATACAGACTATTTCGTACAACTTTGTGGAAAAAATAGGGAAAGTTGTTGAGCCTGGAAATTGGGTTGTGATATATTGGAGTCATACCAAAGATATACGAAACACTGCAGGGATCGTAAGTTTGTTATGAAAAAGGAGATGGGAAGATGAAGAAAAGATTATTAAGTGGTATTTTGGCTTTTGCGATGGCGGCCGGGCTTCTGGTGGGATGCGGCGGCAGTAAGACGGCGAGCTGGACAGTGACCTGTCCATGGGCTCCGTCGGGGGTGGCGGCGATGGTAAGCCAGAAAGCGGCTGCTATGTCAACGGATTATTCCGAAAATATTATCCTCGTGGCGGATGCGATTAAAGGGGATGCGGCTACCGTGAATACATGGGTGGCGGATACGAAGGCAAATGATACCGAATTGGTATTTGCCGGCGAGGGGTTGTTCTCAATTACTTCGATTCTGGATCCGGCGAAGCTGCAGTTTACATATGATGATTTTGTATTCGTAGAAAATCTGTATTCTTCCATATTTGTTATGTCAGCGGATGCGAATTTGAACATAAAGAGCATTGATGATTTAGACGCCTATGCTTCCACGGCCGATGAGATTAGTGTGGCTGCCAATGGGGCAACGGGATCGGAAGCTTTCCTGGCAGCAGCTCTTTTTGGGGCTATGGGTTATGGGGACAAACTGAAAATTACGCCTTATAGTTCAGCGGCGGAAGCAGCCCAGGCGGTAGCGAGGGGAGAAACTAATTTCGCGGTTTCCCATCAGTCGCAGATCCTGGAAACATATCAGCAGGGCGGCGTTACGATCGTTTGTGCTTTTGACGGCGAAGATATTACCGAGGGTGATTTTGCAGGTGTGGAAGGCGTAGGAAAGCATGGCTACCCGTATTTCCGTAATCGCTGCTTTATCCTTGCCCGCTCTGGAACCAAAGCGGAAACAGTATCCGAACTGAAGAAATTATATGACGATATTCTTGCGGACAGCGAGATGGCAAGCTGGTTAAGCGATACGATGATGCTGGAAGTGGATACGATGAGCGAAGCGGATGTTCAGGAACATATCCAAAATGTTCAGAACATTGTAAATGAATATTATGATATCGTAGTAGGCTGATAAAAATCTTTTCATGGGATGGACAAGACTGGATAGGACTGCCCATCCCATTTATAGTTGTTGGCTATCAGGGCAGTTGCTGCCCGCTATTGGATTTGCGGTAATTCGACAAGCGCATTACTGGATGTTTGAGAAAGGAGTCCGTGCATATGAAAAGATGGATGGATTGGCTGGATGAAAAAAGGGATACAATAGGTGAAAAACTTTCAAAAAAAGAAATGAAACTGCCTATAGATATAGTTACAGGGGTCTTTTTCCTGCTGTTAGGAGCGGTTATTCTGCTGATTATGCCGAAACAGGTGCCGGTGTCTGATTCGGATGTGATAAACGGGCAGGCGTTTCCTACATTGCTGATGGCAGTAATGATGATATGCAGCGGTGTAGTTCTGGCGAAGGAATTGTATAATATTTTTGTGAAAAAAATGCCGCCTGCGATGAAAAATATCAATTTACTGGTAGAAGTAAAGGCGTTGGAAATTTTGGCAATTCTGCTGCTGACGTATGTGATTTGCAGGGTGACGGATTTGTTTGTGGTCGGGGCTATTTTTTGCAGCCTTGCTTTTCTTATTTATTTCCGTTGCCGCAAATTGAGTTATTATGCGATTACTTTGACGGTAGCCGTACTGATATGGATTGCATTCCGTTTCGGGCTGAACGTGAATTTTTAAAGGAAGGGGGTATTAGATATGCTGGAATATATAGGCCCTGCGCTGCAGCATTTGTTTACAGTAGAAAATTTCCTTTGGATTAATCTGGGCGTATTTATCGGCTCGGTATTTGCAGCTGTTCCGGGTCTTACGGTTATTCTTTGTGTGATTCTGTTTTTGCCGTTTACATATAAAATGACGGCGATTCCGGGTATGATGTTTCTTCTCGGGATATACTGTGCCGGGGGATACGGGGGAAGTGTATCCGCAATTTTAATTAATACGCCGGGAACTCCCCATGCGGCAACGACAATGATGGATGGGCATCCGCTTTCCCAGAAGGGTCGAACAAAAGCGGCTTTGAAGATTGCTTTATATGCTTCCACTTTTGGCGGGATTTTTTCGGCTTTGATGCTTCTGTTTTTAGGCCCCCAGGTGGCTGAAATTGCAGCGCAGCTGGGGACGGCAGAGTATTTTATGGTCTGCGTATTCGGGCTGACAATTATCGCAGGGGTATCGGGGAAAAGTATGATTAAAGGGGTTATCGCGGCGTGTATTGGCCTTTTGATTTCCTGTATCGGTGCGGATCCGATGACGAGTTATGACAGGTTTACTTTTGGCATCCCGCGCCTGTATCTGGGCTTAGATTTGGCAATCTGTCTGATTGGTTTGTTTGCCCTTGTGGAAATATTGGCAAAAGCGGAGAAAAAGCCGGGGCCTCTTTTGCTGGATACGAAGAAAATGAACGATGACGGGAAGATTACCAAAGAGGAATATAAGAGGATGCTGCGGCCTACGCTGCTTTCTTCCCTTATCGGGGTTATGGTAGGCATCGTGCCGGGAACAGGGGCTTCCGAGGCATCCTGGTTCAGCTATGACAGGGCCAAGGCAATGTCCAAACATAAGGAAGAATTCGGGCATGGTTCGGTAGAGGGCATCGCAGCTGCGGAAGCGGCAAATAATGCGGTGACAGGGGCTACGCTAATACCTCTTTTGACGATGGGGATTCCCGGAGACGGAACAGTGGCAATTATGCTTTCGGCTCTGATGATTAACGGATTGAACCCTGGGCTTAGCCTGTTTACCACTCAGGGCGATATTATGTATGCGATTATGATTGGCCTTATTTTTGTCAATTTGTTTATGCTTTTCCAGGGAAGCTTCCTGACAAAATTGTTTGCTAAGGTGGTTTCTATTCCACAGGAAATTCTGACACCCATTATCGTGCTTTTCTGTTTTGCAGGCGCTTATTCGGTGAACAAGAATTATTTTGATGTAGGGGTTGCCTTGATTTTTGCAGTTGTTGCCTGGCTGCTGCGCAAGCTGGATATGCCGCCGGTTCCCATTCTTCTCGGAATGGTGCTTGGAAATATGACGGAGACGAATTTCCGCCGCGCTTTATTGATTTCCAATGGCAGCCCGGCGATTTTTGTAAGCAGCATTTATTGCATTATTTTCGTGGTATTGATTGTTCTTGCAGTGGCCACCCTAATCAGGAGTAAGATGAAAGAGGCAAAGGCAGAAGGGAAGAAATAATAGGAGGTAAATTAGTTTATGGCTTATAATATAATATTTTATTTTACGGATCAGCAGCGTGCGGATACTTGCGGATGTTATGGGCAGCCGTTGGACATCACCCCAAACCTGGACCGCCTGGCAAAGGAAGGGGTAAAATTTGAGTATGCATTTTCTCCCCAGCCGGTTTGCGGGCCTTGCCGAGCGCTCTTCCAGACAGGAAAATATCCTACACAGACAGGATGCTTCCGCAACAATATTATGCTGCCCTCCGGCATTAAGACGCTGGCAGATTATATAGAAGAAGCCGGTTATGAGACCGCCTATATTGGAAAGTGGCATCTGGCCAGCGATGGGGAACTGGAAAAGCCTCCGACTATCGACCATACGATTACTCCTATCCCCCGGGAATTGAGAGGCGGTTATACGGGATTTTGGCGTACGGCGGATGTGCTGGAATTCACTTCCCATGGTTATGATGGATATGTGTTTGATGAGAACGACAACAGAATAGATTTTAAAGGCTACCGCGCGGACTGCATCACAGATCTGGCCTTGGATTTCTTTGAAGAAAGGGATGAGGGGAAACCATTTTTTATGACGATTTCCCATATTGAACCTCATCACCAAAATGACAGGAAATGCTACGAGGGGCCGGAGGGATCAAAGGAAAAATTCAAAAATTACATACTGCCGGAGGATTTGAAGGCGCTGCAGGGGGATGCGGCGGAGGAATACCCGGATTACCTGGGGGCTTGCGAGAGCCTGGATCAGAATCTGGGTAAGTTAGTGGATAAATTAAAAGAAAAAGGGCTGTATGAGAATACAATTATCATATTCGGGGCGGACCATGGCTCCCATTTCAAGACAAGGAACAGGGACAGCCATTTAAACGGATATGACGATTACAAACGCTCCTGCCATGATGCCTGCCTCAGGGTGCCGTTGGTGATAGCCGGAGGACCCTATAAAGGGGGAATAACGGTAGAAGAACTGGTGAGCACGGAAAGCCTGCCCAAAACGATTCTCGCTATGGCAGGGGTGGATGTGGGGGATGCCATGATTGGGGAAAATCTTTTGGATGTGGTGGAGAAAAAAGACAGCCAACGGCCCAATCAGGTATTTGCACAGATTTCGGAGAGCAGAATCGGGAGATGCATCCGTACACCGAGGTATACATATTCCGTTTATGCACCGGGGATGAACGGCGGAGAGGCGGCCGCATCAGACGTATATGAAGATGATTTTCTATATGATATGGAAAAAGACCCATATCAGCTGAATAATTTGGTGGACAGCCCGGACTATACGGAGGTAAAATTAGATATGAGGCAAAGGCTGTTGGACTGGATAGAAAAGGCGGAAGGAAACAGGCCGGAGATTCGGGATTAGTACAATGATTTGTGATAGAACGGACATTACGCCTGCTTGAAGCTTCGTTTGCTTCATTACATTAAGGAGGATATTTCCATGGGGGCTTTGGATAAAAAGTCAGAACATATATACTTTTGGCTGCGTTCTTATATTGATGAAAATAAGTTTGCCAACAATTCCAAGCTCCCATCGGAAAATGTCATAAGCCATCGCCTGTCGGTGAGCCGGGAAACGGTGCGGGCAGCCCTTGCCCGTCTGTCGGAAGAAGGGCTTATTTACAAAGTCAAGGGAAGCGGGACCTATATCAATAAGGAAGTGGCCCTTACGAAAGAACTGGGCGGCAATAGCGGCATAATCAAAGTGGGCCTGGTGCTGCAGGGGCAGGATACCAATGCCAATTCCGCGCTGATTGAAGGGATACGCAGTGTGCTTTTGACCGATAAAGTGGATTTGCGCATTTTTTTGACGGACAATAAGTTTTCCAATGAGAGGCGCTGCCTTCAAACGGTAGTCCATCAGGATTTCCAGGGCTTTATCGTGGACGGCGTAAAGGCAAGCCTGATGAACCCCAACCTGGATTGCTATACGCAGATTTATCAGAAGAGCATACCGATTATATTTTACAATAATTATTATAAAGAACTGGACTATCCCAAAGTGACCATTAACGATAAACAGTGCGCTGACCGTCTGCTTGGGCTCTTGATTAAGGCGGGGCACAGACATATTGCGGGAATTTTTATTTACGATAATTATCAGAGCATCGAGAAATTTCAGGGGATGGCAGCAGCCTTGAAACGGCATGGGGTGGAATTTCAGGATGACTATATAAAATGGTGTGTTTCCAACGAAGCCCATGATGACAGGTTTGCGCATTCCATAAAAAAGTTTTTAAAAGGGATACCTAAATGCAGCGCGATTGTCTGCTGCAATCATATGATTTACCGCCTGGTAAGGCAGGTGTTGGAAGAACAGGGGAAAAAGATGCCGGAGGACTATTCAATTGTCTGCTTTGATTATTCAAGGAATAACTGGGAGGAGGAGGGGATTACCTGTTCCATTCACCAGGGATATCTGATTGGCCGTGAAGTGGCGGCGCGCCTTTTAAAGATGATTGAACGGAAAGAATGTAAAGGACAGCGCTATTCATGCGTCATGCCCCCTAAGATTCATATAGGAACTTCCATCCGGCAGATAGAAAAGCAGCGCGGATGATATTTACGGCGGCAGTGCGAAAAAAGCACGGTAACAATTCGGCCCAGGACTTTGCCCCCTGCAGCAAAGTACGTGTAACAGTTCAGCCCAGGACTTTGCACTTGCTGCAAAGTCCGTACAAGCACGTTAATTTAGCCAAGAAAGAATCTGCCCCTCGCTGAAGGCGATTTGGAATGGGCAGATTCCGTAACAGGGAAGCCGAAGGCTGAACTGTTACAAGTACGTGAAAAAAGCGTGAAAATCAGTTGACGAATGGGAAAACTTGTGCTATAGTTAACAAACAAGATTCATTGAGGTCTTTTTTTTATGCTCAAATTTGGAGGGAAAATAAATGCGTACGAGAATTACATTGGCATGTACAGAATGCAAACAGAGGAATTATAACACCACGAAGGATAAGAAAACACATCCGGAAAGAATGGAGTTAAGGAAATATTGCAGATTCTGCAGGAAACATACTCCGCACAAAGAAACAAAATAAGACTGGAAAGGGCATGGTTATTAACATGGGAGGTTCCGCAAAAACAGATAAGACACCGAAACCGAGTTTTTTCAAAGGTGTGAAAACTGAATTTAAGAAGATTGCCTGGCCGGACAAGGATTCACTTGTGAAGCAGTCCGTTGCGGTTGTATGCATCTCGGTTGTGGTTGGAGTGATTATCGCTATATTGGATTTCCTTTTCCAGTATGGCATAGATTTCTTGACAACATTATAGAGTGAGGGTGAATAGATGGCAGAGGCAAACTGGTATGTAGTTCATACCTATTCTGGATATGAAAATAAAGTCAAAGCCAATATTGATAAAATGAGAGAGAACAGGCATCTGGAGGAAGAGATTCTTGAAGTCCGTGTTCCTATGCAGGATGTTGTAGAGATGAAGAACGGGGCCAAAAAGACTGTCCAGAAAAAACTGTTCCCAGGATATGTCCTTATCAATATGGTGATGAATGATGACACATGGTATGTGGTCAGGAATACGAGAGGTGTTACAGGATTCGTAGGGCCGGGAAGCAAGCCGGTGCCGCTTACGGAAACGGAGATGAGGCCGCTTGGAATTAAGTCCGAGAATGTCACTGTGGATTTTGGCGAAGGGGATACGATTGCAGTAATCGCCGGAGTGTGGAAAGACACGGTGGGAATGGTCCAGAGGATGGATTACGGAAAGCAGACGGCAACGATAAATGTAGACTTGTTTGGAAGGGAAACCCCGGTCGAAATAGGTTTCGAAGAAGTAAGAAAAATGCAGTAAAATGGTTGAGAAAAGGTATTTATGCCGGAAATACGGCTTAAATATAGCGGCGGCTTTTATGCGGCCGGGAGTTCCCGGGGGAAACCTTTAAGGAATGGCCGGCGGGCAAAACAGCGCCGCGGCAGCAAGATGAAAGCCCCCGGAATACAGACGGGGCAGTGGGAGCAGCGCCGTACTGGGCGGATGCGCCATACCACAATATTTTAGGAGGTAGCCAAGATGGCAAAGAAAGTAGAAGGATATATTAAGTTACAGATTCCTGCCGGAAAAGCAACACCGGCTCCACCGGTTGGTCCTGCACTTGGACAGCATGGTGTAAATATCGTTGAATTTACCAAACAGTTCAACGCAAGGACAGCGGATAAAGGCGATACGATTATTCCGGTTGTTATTACGGTATACGCAGACAGAAGTTTCAGTTTTGTGACTAAGACTCCTCCTGCAGCAGTACTTCTGAAGAAAGCATGCAACATTAAATCAGGTTCTGCAGTACCGAACAAGACGAAAGTTGCATCCATTTCCAAAGATAAGGTGAGGGAAATTGCGGAAATGAAAATGCCGGATTTGAACGCAGCATCCATCGAAGCGGCGATGAGCATGATTGCAGGTACGGCAAGAAGTATGGGAATCACAGTAGAAGATTAATCACAATAGAATTGGGAGGCAGCTTGGGGGAAGCCCTGGTAGAGGACTGCCGGTTGAACCATAGGAGGATTTAACGATGAAACATGGAAAAAAATATAATGAGGCCGCAAAGCAGGTAGACCGCACTGTTCAGTATGAGCCTATCGAAGCGATTGGGCTTGCGAAGAAAACGGCAACTGCAAAATTTGACGAAACGATCGAAGTCCACATCAGGACAGGGTGTGACGGACGTCATGCGGAGCAGCAGATTCGTGGTGCCGTTGTACTGCCGAATGGTACCGGTAAGGAAGTAAAGGTATTGGTATTTGCCAAAGGCGATAAGCTTACGGAAGCAGAAGCGGCAGGCGCGGATTTCGTAGGCGGGGATGAACTTATCCCGAAAATCCAGAACGAAGGCTGGCTGGAGTTCGATGTTGTAGTAGCTACACCCGATATGATGGGCGTGGTAGGACGTCTCGGTAAGACATTAGGACCGAAAGGTTTGATGCCGAACCCTAAGGCCGGAACCGTAACTATGGATGTTACCAAGGCGATTAAGGATATCAAAGCCGGTAAGATTGAATACAGGTTGGACAAATCCAATATTATTCACGTTCCGATTGGAAAAGCATCCTTTACGGAAGAACAGCTGGAGCAGAACTTTAATGCCCTTATGGAAGCTATTGTAAAGGCAAGGCCGTCAGCAGTGAAGGGCCAGTTCTTAAGAAGCATTACTTTATCTTCTACAATGGGCCCCGGCGTAAAGGTAAACGTTACAAAATTCTAATGGAATACATTTTTATCAGACGAATGTTAAGACCATCTGTGCGGGAAACCTGGCAGATGGTCTTTGTAACATAGGGGGAAGAGGGGCATCTTGTAAGGTACAAAAGTGCAGAAAAAACATTTTTGGGCCTGGGAGTATATATGAAGAAAAAGAAGAGGAAAAAGAGAAAAAACCATTTTCTTAACATTATGCTGACGTTCGGCGGAGTTTTTACAGGCGTGATGATTCTGGGCATTTTAGCCTTTTTGTTATTGTGGAAAATAGGGGATGAAAGGGCCGATGGGAACAGCCTGGATAAGCCGGCAGAAGCTGTTTCAAATATGGTGGTGGAAACCATCCCGGAACAGGAAGAAAACCTCCCGGATCAGGAACAGTATATAGAAGAGACGCTTCCGGAAGAGCCAAAAGGAAAGTATGACGATATCCTTTCCAACCCGGAGTATATGCTGGAAAACAATATTTATGCAAAAGAAACGGCTAAAGAAAAAGAAGTAACCATAGCCTTTGCAGGGGATATTTTGTTCGACCCGTATTATAGTGTTATGTCCCGCCTTTTGCAAAGGGAAAACGGGATTCATGACAGCATATCGGAAGATCTAATGAATGAGATGAACAGCGCCGATATTATGATGATTAACAATGAATTTCCTTATTCCGGCAGAGGCACCCCTACGGAAGGAAAGCAATTCACGTTCCGTGCAAAGCCGGAGTATGCTTCTATTTTGCAGGAAATGGGTGTGGATATCGTATCTTTGGCAAACAATCATGCTTATGATTATGGGGAAGAGGCTTTCTTGGACACGCTGGATACGCTGTCGGGAATAGAAATGCCCTATGTAGGGGCCGGGCGTAACCTGGAAGAGGCGGCTTGTCCCGTTTATTTCATTGCAGGGGATATGAAAATAGCCATAGTGTCAGCCACGCAGATTGAACGTTTGGACAATCCGGACACCAAAGGGGCTACCGATGCGACTCCTGGGGTATTCCGCTGCCTGGATCCGGCTAAATTGCTGGAAGTGGTGAAGGAAGCAAAGGAAAACAGTGATTTTGTCATTGTGTATATCCACTGGGGAACGGAAAATACGGCGGAAATCGATTGGTTACAGCGGGATCAGGCGCCTAAAATCGCCGATGCGGGAGCTGATTTGATTATCGGTGACCATCCCCACTGCTTACAGCCTATCGATTATGTGAACGGAATCCCTGTAGTATACAGCCTGGGGAACTTTTGGTTCAACTCCAAAGAAGTGGACACATGCCTGGTGAAAGCGGTTATTGATGAAAGCGGTTTGCGTTCCCTGCAGTTTGTTCCTGCATTGCAAAAGGGGTGTACTACCACTATGCTGCATGACGGGGAAAAAGAGAGGGTATTAAATTATATGCGTTCCATTTCTCCGGGAGTGAACATTGATGAAGAGGGGTTTGTAATCGAAAAGTAGGGAATATAGCAGGTTACTGTTCACAGGCAATGTCATGATGTTGGCAACTGAACTGTTGTTACTGTTCACTCCGTTCCAGTAACAGGCAAAAAACCATACAAAATTTGCTTCGCAAATGGATTTTTGCTTTTCAAGCTGCACATTTTCTCACGGAATGCGCAGTTCAGCGCATTCCTGACCTGTGAACAGTAACGAACTGTTACCAATCTGGTTAAAAAAATTCATATACGCTTGACAATAAACGATGTTTATCGTATAGTAATAAAGGCCGTTCTAACAGGGGAATGGCCGGGCCGAAGACAGTAGGTGCTGCATTGGCAGCGTAAGCGAAAACGCCTACCGAGGAAAAGAGTGGACTTGTTCTGACTTTATACCCTTCTGTCTTTGGGATTTTCCAGGCGGGAAGGTTTTTTTGTAGATATAGAAAACTCCTTTCGGCAAAGAAGGGCTGGCAGGAATGCCGGTTCCGTACAAATCTATAAGGAGGTAAAGAAAGTGGCAAAAATTGAATTGAAGCAGCCTGTTGTTCAGGAAATTTCCGAAAACATTAAGGATGCACAGTCGATTGTTCTTGTGGATTACCGCGGCCTTACGGTAGAACAGGACACAAGGCTTCGTAAGGAACTGCGTGAAGCAGGGATTACTTACAAGGTTTACAAAAACACGATGATGAATTTCGCGTTTAAGGGAACTGATTATGAAGCGCTTACTCCATATTTGGAAGGCCCCAGCGCAATTGCAATTTCTAATTCGGATGCAACAGCACCGGCAAGGATCTTGTGTAAATTTGCGAAGGAAGCCAGCAAACTGGAAGTAAAAGGCGGAATGGTTGAAGGTATTGCTTATGATGCGGCAGGAATCATGGATATCGCGAAGATTCCTTCAAGGGAAGAACTTATTTCCAAGCTGCTCGGAAGCTTGCAGTCTCCGATTACAAACTTCGCACGCGTTATGAACCAGCTGGCAGAAAAAGGCGGTGCAGCTGCATGTGAAGCTCCAGAAGCGCCTGCAGAGGCGGCACCGGCGGAAGAAACTCCGGCAGAGTAAAGAACTGCATTGACGGGATGCCCATAGGATGGACAGCCCAATACAACGGAATACAATGTAAAATATAAATTTAATCATGGAGGTAAACAATAATGGCAAAATTAACAGCTCAGGAACTTATTGATGCTATCAAAGAATTAACAGTTTTAGAATTAAATGATTTAGTAAAAGCATGTGAAGAAGAATTCGGCGTATCCGCAGCAGCAGGTGTGGTAGTTGCAGCAGCAGCTGATGCAGGCGCAGCAGAAGAAGAAAAGACAGAATTCGATGTAGAACTTACAGAAGTAGGCCCGAACAAAGTTAAAGTTATCAAAGTAGTTCGTGAAGCTACAGGCCTCGGACTGAAAGAAGCAAAAGACCTTGTTGATTCCGCTCCTAAGATGGTGAAGGAAGCCGTATCCAAGGAAGAAGCTGAAGAAGTGAAGAGTAAACTGGAAGCAGAAGGCGCTAAAGCTACCATTAAATAATCGGAGCGAAATGAGTGGCGGAGGGAAAGGATTATCCCATAGGGGGTTGAAACTTCCCGGGCCACATCCATCGGATAAAAGAACCGGTACAAGGACGCACCACATAGGTGTTCCGGGTATCGGTTCTTTTTAGTTGACAAAAGGTGCTTTAAAAGCGGCCTTAAAAAGTTAGGCTCGTTTGATTCCGCTTGATTCCCGGAAAAAACTCTTGACGCCTCCAATTATTTGTAGTAGAATGGATGATGCACTATTGTGGTAAGGTGTCCTTACTCTAATTTTATGCGGGTCAAGATGCGCGTCAGATGCCCCATATCTGGGCAAACGTGACACTTGATTCATAGCTTTCGGGAATAAGAACACAGCGAAATTAGAGTACCAGATATGTAAATCACCGGTAAATAGGCTCAAAATCATAAAGAACGGGGTGAAATGTCAATGGAAAAAAACAGAATACGTCCCATTGCCGCAGGCAAAAATATACGTATGAGTTATTCACGGCAAAAAGAGGTTTTGGAAATGCCAAACCTGATAGAAGTACAGAAGTACTCCTATAGATGGTTTCTCGAAGAGGGCTTGAAGGAAGTCTTTGACGATATTTCTCCGATTGCGGATTACAGCGGCCATTTGAGCCTGGAATTCGTGGACTTCGAATTGTGTGAAAAGGAAGTAAAGTATTCGATTGAAAAATGCAAAGAGCGAGATGCAACTTATGCGGCGCCGTTAAAGGTTAAGGTTCGCCTTTATAATAAAGAAAAAGAAGAAATCAGCGAACACGAAATCTTTATGGGGGATCTTCCGTTGATGACCGAAACGGGAACGTTCGTAATCAATGGGGCGGAGCGTGTCATCGTAAGCCAGCTGGTTCGTTCCCCTGGCATTTATTATGCGATTGGGCATGATAAAATAGGAAAAAGGCTTTTTTCTTCCACAGTAATCCCTAACCGCGGTGCCTGGCTTGAATACGAGACGGATTCCAATGATGTTTTTTATGTACGGGTAGATAGGACAAGGAAAGTGCCGATAACTGTGCTGATCAGGGCATTGGGAGTAGGTACCAATGATGAAATCAGGGCATTGTTCGGCGATGAACCGAAGATTGAAGCAAGCTTTGGGAAAGACACTGCTGAAAATTATCAGGAGGGTCTTTTGGAACTGTACAAAAAAATACGTCCGGGCGAACCTCTGAGCGTGGAAAGTGCGGAAAGCTTAATTACCGCAATGTTTTTTGACCCCAGAAGATATGATTTGGCAAAAGTCGGAAGATATAAATTCAATAAAAAGCTTGCATTTAAGAATAGAATAAGAGGCCATGTGCTGGCAGAAGATGTAGTGGATACATCTACAGGGGAGATACTGGCAGAGGCCGGAACAAAGGTGAAGGCGGAATTGGCGGATGCTATCCAAAATGCAGCGATTCCCTATGTTTATATACAGACGGAAGAGAAAAATGTTAAGGTTCTTTCCAATATGATGGTGGATATTACGAATTTTGTGGATTGCAACCCCAGGGAACTGGGAATCACGGAATTGGTTTATTATCCGGTTCTGGCGCAGATTCTGGATGATTACAGCGATAACCCGGAAGAACTGGCAGAAGCCATACAGAAGAACGTGCATGAACTGATACCGAAGCACATTACGAAGGAAGATATTATTGCTTCCATAAATTATAATATTCATTTGGAATACGGCATCGGAAACTCTGATGATATTGACCATTTAGGCAACAGGCGTATCAGGGCGGTAGGTGAACTGCTCCAGAACCAGTACAGGATCGGTCTGTCCAGGCTGGAAAGGGTAGTCCGTGAAAGGATGACAACACATGATGCTGAAGAGATTTCCCCGCAGGTATTGATTAACATCAAACCGGTACAGGCTGCGGTGAAGGAATTTTTTGGTTCTTCCCAGCTTTCCCAGTTTATGGATCAGAATAATCCGTTGGGTGAGCTGACCCACAAGAGACGTCTTTCCGCATTGGGGCCAGGCGGTCTGTCCAGGGATCGTGCGGGATTTGAGGTGCGTGATGTTCACTATTCCCATTATGGGAGAATGTGCCCTATTGAGACGCCGGAAGGTCCTAACATCGGTTTGATTAACTCTTTGGCAAGCTATGCAAGGATTAATGAGTATGGTTTTGTAGAGGCGCCATACCGTAAGATTGATAAATCCGATCCGGTTAATCCTCGCGTTACGGATGAAGTTATTTATATGACTGCGGATGAAGAAGATAATTACCATGTGGCCCAGGCTAATGAATTATTGGATGAGAATGGGCATTTCGTAAGAAATTCCGTGTCCGGCCGCTATAAAGAGGAGACTTCCGAATATCCCAAGGCCATGTTTGATTATATGGACGTATCCCCGAAAATGGTATTTTCGGTGGCTACGGCGTTGATTCCTTTCCTGGAAAACGATGATGCCAACCGCGCGCTGATGGGATCAAACATGCAGCGCCAGGCTGTTCCGTTACTGGATACGGAGGCGCCTGCGGTAGGAACGGGAATGGAGCCAAAGGCTGCAGTGGATTCCGGTGTGTGTGTGGTTGCGAGGAAAGCGGGGACCATTGAATATGTTTCTTCCAGGATTATTAAGATCACTTATGATGACGGAGAGCGGGATGAATACCGTTTGACGAAGTTTACCAGGAGTAACCAGTCCAACTGTTACAATCAGAAGCCGATTGTATTTAAGGGGGATCATGTGGAAAAGGGGCAGGTAATTGCGGATGGCCCGTCCACCTCCGGCGGAGAATTAGCCTTAGGCAAGAACCCGTTGATCGGCTTTATGACCTGGGAAGGTTATAACTATGAAGATGCCGTTCTTTTGAGCGAGCGTCTGGTGCAGGAGGATGTGTATACATCCGTCCATATTGAGGAATATGAAGCGGAAGCGCGCGATACGAAACTGGGGCCGGAAGAAATCACAAGGGATGTTCCGGGCGTGGGCGATGATGCGTTGAAGGATTTGGATGACAGAGGAATTATTCGGATCGGTGCAGAAGTACGTGCCGGAGATATATTGGTTGGTAAAGTAACTCCTAAGGGAGAGACGGAACTGACGGCGGAAGAAAGACTGCTGCGCGCTATTTTTGGCGAGAAGGCAAGGGAAGTAAGGGATACTTCTTTGAAAGTGCCTCACGGGGAATACGGTATTGTGGTGGATGCCAAAGTATTTACACGGGAAAACGGAGATGAACTTTCCCCGGGCGTAAACCACGCGGTGCGTATCTATATCGCCCAGAAGAGGAAGATTTCCGTAGGGGATAAAATGGCAGGGCGCCATGGGAATAAGGGTGTTGTTTCCCGTGTGCTTCCGGTAGAGGATATGCCTTATCTGCCCAATGGACGCCCTCTCGACATTGTGTTAAATCCTTTGGGTGTGCCTTCCCGTATGAATATCGGACAGGTATTGGAAATCCACTTGTCCTTAGCAGCGAAAGCACTGGGCTTTAACGTAGCTACCCCGGTATTCGACGGCGCAAATGAGAACGATATTATGGATACTCTTGACCTGGCCAACGACTATGTGAACTTGGAGTGGGAAGAGTTTGAAAAGAAGCATAAGGCGGAACTTCTCCCGGAAGTAATGGATTATTTATATGAGCACAGGGAACACAGGGAAGTGTGGAAAGGCGTGCCTATTTCCAGGGATGGAAAGGTAAGGCTGCGCGATGGCAGGACAGGGGAATATTTTGACAGCCCTGTAACGATTGGCCATATGCATTACCTGAAACTGCACCATTTGGTAGATGATAAGATTCACGCCCGTTCTACAGGCCCTTACTCTTTGGTAACCCAGCAGCCTTTGGGAGGTAAAGCCCAGTTCGGCGGACAGAGGTTCGGTGAAATGGAAGTTTGGGCATTGGAGGCATATGGCGCTTCTTATACACTGCAGGAAATTTTGACAGTGAAGTCCGATGATGTGATCGGGCGTGTAAAAACTTATGAGGCGATTATCAAAGGGGATAATATCCCTGAGCCGGGCATTCCGGAATCCTTCAAGGTTCTTTTGAAAGAATTGCAGTCACTGGGCCTTGATGTACGTGTTCTCCGCGAAGACCATACGGAAGTAGAGATTATGGAGACCATTGATTATGGTGATACGGATTACCGTTATGAGATGGAAGGGGATTCTAAGAATTATGACTATGAGCAGGATTCCTTCGGCTCTATGGGCTACCAGAAACAGGAATTTGATGAAGACAGCGGAGAATTAGTAAACACGGACGAGGAGGAATTAGAGGATGACCTGGAATTGTCATTGGATGATGAAGCCGAATTCGTAGAGTCTTATGATGAGTAGTGACAGTCCGAAAAGAAAGGAATGTGTGAAGATGCCGGATATTAAACAGGAAACGTATCAACCGATGACATTCGATGCGATTAAAATTGGTTTAGCATCTCCTGAAAAAATCAGGGAATGGTCCAGGGGTGAGGTAACCAAGCCGGAAACGATTAATTACAGGACATTGAAGCCGGAAAAGGAAGGATTGTTCTGTGAAAGGATTTTCGGCCCCAGTAAGGACTGGGAATGTCATTGCGGTAAATATAAGAAAATCAGATATAAAGGCGTTGTCTGCGACCGCTGCGGCGTAGAAGTTACAAAGGCCAGCGTGCGTAGGGAGCGTATGGGGCATATCGAATTGGCGGCCCCTGTATCCCATATCTGGTATTTCAAAGGGATTCCCAGCCGTATGGGATTGATTCTTGACTTGTCGCCAAGAGTACTTGAAAAAGTACTCTATTTCGCATCCTATATCGTATTGGATGCAGGCGATACCGATATGGATTATAAGCAAGTACTGTCCGAGAAAGAGTACCAGGATGCCAGGGAGACATGGGGGAATCGTTTCCGTGTGGGTATGGGTGCAGAAGCCATCAAGGAACTGCTGGAAGCGATTGATTTGGAAACGGAAGCGGCAGAACTAAAAAGCGGCCTAAAGGAATCCACCGGACAGAAGAGGGCAAGGATTATCAAAAGGCTGGAGGTAGTGGAAGCGTTCCGTGAATCCGGCAATCAGCCTTCGTGGATGATTATGGATGCAATCCCGGTCATTCCGCCCGATTTGCGCCCTATGGTGCAGTTGGACGGCGGGCGTTTTGCCACCTCGGATTTGAATGATTTATATAGAAGGATTATTAACAGGAACAACCGTCTAAAGAGGCTGTTGGAACTGGGGGCACCGGATATTATCGTCCGCAATGAAAAGAGGATGCTGCAGGAAGCGGTGGATGCCCTGATTGATAACGGCAGAAGGGGCAGGCCGGTAACCGGGCCGGGTAACCGGGCGCTTAAGTCGCTGTCCGATATGTTAAAAGGAAAGTCAGGACGTTTCCGCCAGAACCTGTTAGGTAAGCGTGTGGACTACTCCGGGCGTTCCGTTATCGTAGTAGGGCCGGAACTGAAAATTTATCAGTGCGGACTTCCGAAAGAAATGGCAATCGAACTTTTCAAGCCCTTCGTAATGAAAGAACTGGTGGCGAGAGGAATTTCACAGAATATAAAGAATGCAAAGAAACTGGTGGAGAGGCTGGACACTCAGGTATGGGATGTGCTGGAAGAAGTAATTAAAGAGCATCCGGTTATGCTGAACCGTGCCCCTACACTCCACAGGCTGGGTATACAGGCATTCGAGCCTATTTTGGTAGAAGGTAAGGCGATTAAACTTCATCCTTTGGTTTGTACTGCATTTAACGCGGACTTCGATGGGGATCAGATGGCGGTCCATCTCCCGCTTTCCGTGGAAGCGCAGGCAGAGTGCCGTTTCCTGCTGTTGTCTCCCAATAACCTGTTAAAGCCTTCCGATGGCGGTCCGGTAGCGGTGCCTTCTCAGGACATGGTACTGGGTATTTATTACCTGACACAGGAGAGGCCTGGGGCAAAGGGAGAAGGGAAGTTCTATAAAAATGTAAACGAAGCTATTTTGGCTTATGAAAATGGATTTACCACTTTGCATTCCAGGATAATTGTCAGAGTGACCAAGGTGAATGAGGACGGGGAAGAAATAAGCGGGAATGTAGAATCTACGTTAGGGCGTTTCCTCTTTAATGAAATCCTGCCCCAGGACTTGGGGTTTGTGGACAGGACGAAGCCGGAGAATTTGCTGAGCCTGGAAGTGGATTTTCATGTGGGCAAGAAGCAGTTAAAGCAGATTTTGGAAAAAGTAATCAACACTCATGGTGCTTCCAAGACGGCAGAGGTACTGGATTTAATTAAATCGACAGGATATAAATATTCCACCAAGGCAGCTATGACCGTATCCATTTCGGATATGACGGTGCCCGAACAGAAGCAGGAACTGCTGGATGCAGCACAGTCAACGGTAGATAAGATTTCCCAGAATTTCAGAAGGGGGCTTATTACGGAAGAAGAAAGATACCGTGCCGTAGTGGAGACCTGGAATGAGACGGATAAGGAACTGACGGATGTACTTTTGTCAGGATTGGATAAATATAATAATATTTTCATGATGGCCGATTCCGGCGCCCGTGGTTCCAACCAGCAGATTAAGCAGCTGGCCGGTATGCGTGGGCTGATGGCGGATACAACGGGAAGGACGATAGAACTGCCTATTAAGTCCAATTTCCGTGAGGGGCTGGACGTTCTGGAATACTTTATGTCTGCACACGGAGCGAGGAAGGGTTTGTCCGATACTGCTTTGCGTACGGCAGACTCCGGATATTTGACAAGGCGTATGGTTGACGTTTCCCAGGAATTGATTATCCGCGAAGTGGACTGCAGTGAGGGCAAAGACGAAATCCCCGGCATGACAGTTAAGGCGTTTATGGACGGGAAGGAAACGATCGAGGGCCTGAAAGACAGAATTAACGGCAGATATTCCTGTGAGGACATCAAAGACAGGGACGGGAACATCATTGTAAAGAAAAACCATATGATTACGCCTAGCCGTGCGGCGAAGATTTTAAGCGTAGGCGTGAATGAGAAAGGCCAGCCGATTGAGGAAGTAAAAATCCGTACAATTCTGGCATGCCGTTCCCACAATGGCATCTGTGCAAAATGTTATGGTGCCAATATGGCTACCGGCGAAGCGGTTCAGGTAGGCGAAGCCGTTGGTATTATTGCGGCCCAGTCCATCGGCGAACCGGGCACGCAGCTGACCATGCGTACCTTCCATACAGGCGGCGTGGCCGGCGATGACATCACACAGGGTCTTCCCCGTGTAGAGGAGCTTTTTGAAGCAAGGAAGCCCAAGGGCCTTGCTATTATCGCAGAATTCGGCGGTATGGCAACGATTAAGGATACAAAGAAAAAACGCGAAATCGTCATAACCAACGAAGAAACAGGGGAAACAAAAACTTATCTCATTCCTTATGGCTCCAGAATCAAAATTATGGATGGAACTGTTTTGGAAGCAGGCGATGAATTGACAGAAGGCAGTGTAAATCCTCACGATTTATTGAAAATCAAAGGCGTTCGTGCCGTACAGGATTATATGCTGCGCGAGGTACAGAGGGTATACCGCCTGCAGGGTGTTGATATCAGCGATAAGCACATCGAAGTAATCGTACGCCAGATGTTAAAGAAAGTACGCATTGAAAACAACGGCGATGCGGACTTCCTCCCGGGCACCCTGGTAGACATCCTGGAATATGAAGACATGAATGAAAGGCTAATCGCCCAAGGCAAAGAACCTGCAGACGGCAAGCAAGTAATGCTGGGTATCACAAAAGCGGCATTGGCTACCAATTCCTTCCTGTCCGCGGCATCCTTCCAGGAAACAACAAAAGTTCTTACCGAGGCTGCCATCAAAGGAAAAGTAGACCCGCTAATCGGCCTAAAAGAAAACGTCATCATCGGTAAACTCATTCCTGCGGGTACCGGAATGAAGAGATACCGCAATACAGTTCTGGACACCGACAATGACCTGATGGGAACCATATCCTTCGATGAAGAGGAATTCTACGAAGAAGAGGATGTGGAAGGAACGGAAGAAGAAAACGATGAGGACATTGCCGAAGACGAAGAAATGGACGAGGAAGCTGCCTTAGAGGAAGAGTTCGAAGATCTGGACGAATCCGAAGAACTGGATGCGGAAGAGTAGTATGGTTTACAATAGCTTTATACCAATAGCTAAAATTAACACAGTTTGACAACATTTAAAACGCCAATATCAATAGTTCGTTTCCGGCTTTGATATTGGCGTTTTTGGGATATACAGATACTTATACCTAGGGCATCTTTATTACGGAGAGCAGCAAGTGCGCAGTTGCAGGCTGAACTGTTACCTTTTTTGTAACAGTTCAGCCTTCCGGCTTCGCTGTCACTGAATCCGCCCATTTTAAAGTTTGCCTGCGGCAAAGGGGCGGATTCCTGGCTGTTCCAATTCATTGGCTGCTAACTGCGCAGCACGTGCGCAGTCGCAGGCTGAACTGTTACCCTTTTTTTCAGTTCCCGCAAAAAATCTATTGACAACAATCTCCTAACCACTTATACTATCAAAGTGTGCATGTAGGTGCATTAATTTTTGTGTGCATGAAATCCCACAAAATGGAAAGACTAATTTCTGACATTTTACAGCACACAAAACAGATACTTTAGATATAGTCTATACCACAGGAGGTGAAACAGAATGCCAACATTTAATCAGTTAGTAAGAAAAGGACGTCAGACATCCGTTAAGAAGTCAACAGCACCGGCTCTTCAGAAGGGGTGGAACTCTCTCCACAAGAAAGCAATCGGTACTTCTTCTCCTCAGAAAAGGGGCGTTTGTACGGCTGTTAAGACAGCAACTCCTAAGAAACCTAACTCAGCGCTCAGGAAAATCGCCAGAGTACGTCTTTCTAACGGGATTGAAGTAACAAGCTACATTCCCGGTGAAGGCCACAACCTGCAGGAACACAGCGTTGTTCTGATCAGGGGCGGTAGGGTAAAGGACTTGCCCGGTACAAGATACCATGTTATCAGGGGTACGCTTGATACAGCGGGAGTCGCTAACAGAAGGCAGGCACGCTCGAAATACGGTGCTAAGAGGCCTAAGGCTGGTAAGTAATTAGGATTTTGTACCACAAAACAGAACTAATTTGTGTTGGAATTCTGCAGTATGGGCGTGATGCCACATCACCATGTGTTAAACAAGGGATACCGCCCAGGCGGTGACCCATATTTGATAGAAAACCGCACGAACACATTAGTAGCGGAAAAACCGCTTGCACTGCCGAAAGGGCAGCTGCATCTCACATGTGAGTACCGTTGAATTATTCAGGTGACGTGAAGTCGTAGCAGAGAGGGATTTGCAAAGGGCGGCAGGATGGAACATTGCCTATTATATGCAATGGGAAATTTGCGGAAAGAACATTGCGGATTGAATGCGGTGGGAAATTTGCGGAAAGAACATTGCGGATTGAATGCAATGGGAAATTTGCGGAAAGAACATTGCGGATTGAATGCAATGGGAAATTTGCGGAAAGAACATTGCGGATTGAATGCAATGGGAAATTTGCTGTAAGCAAATTTCGATTTGTAACGATTCCATCGTTACAAATTAATAAGGAGGGAAGAAACGTGCCACGTAAAGGACATATTCAGAAAAGAGATGTATTAGCAGATCCTTTATACGATAATAAGATTGTTACCAAGCTTATTAACAACATTATGCTGGATGGCAAGAAGGGCGTTGCCCAGAAAATCGTATATGGTGCATTTGCAAAAGTAGAAGAGAAATCGGGCAAGCCGGCTCTTGAAGTATTCGAAGAGGCAATGAACAACATTATGCCTGTTCTGGAAGTAAAAGCAAGGCGTATCGGCGGTGCTACCTATCAGGTGCCGATTGAAGTAAGGCCGGATAGGCGTCAGGCCCTGGCTCTTCGTTGGTTAACTATGTTTTCCCGTAAAAGAGGCGAGAAGACAATGAAAGACAGGCTGGCAAATGAAATCCTTGATGCAGCGAACAATACGGGAGCTGCTGTGAAGAGGAAAGAAGATATGCACAAGATGGCAGAGGCTAATAAGGCATTTGCGCATTACAGATTCTAAAGGAGGAAAAACCCTTGGCTGGAAGAGAATATCCATTAGAGAGAACCAGGAACATCGGTATTATGGCTCATATTGACGCGGGTAAGACAACTCTTACAGAGCGTATCCTATATTATACCGGTGTGAATTATAAAATTGGTGATACTCATGAAGGAACTGCTACCATGGACTGGATGGAACAGGAGCAGGAACGAGGTATTACAATTACATCAGCCGCTACCACATGCCACTGGACAGAGCAGGAAGAATGCAAACCTAAGCAGGGGGCATTAGAACACCGTATCAATATTATTGATACACCAGGGCACGTTGACTTTACGGTAGAAGTTGAGCGTTCACTCCGTGTGCTTGATGGCGCAGTAGGCGTATTTTGTGCAAAGGGTGGAGTAGAACCTCAGTCGGAAAACGTATGGCGTCAGGCTGACACTTATAATGTTCCTAGAATGGCATTTATCAACAAAATGGACATTTTAGGGGCGAACTTTTACGGTGCAGTAGATCAGATTAAAACAAGACTTGGCAAAAATGCGATCTGCATCCAGCTTCCTATCGGCAAGGAAGATGAATTCAAAGGAATCATCGACTTGTTTGAAATGAAAGCATATATTTATAACGATGAAAAAGGTGAAGACATTTCAGTTGTAGAAATTCCTGACGATATGAAGGATGAGGCTGAACTTTACCGCTCTGAACTGGTGGAAAAGATCAGCGAATTAGATGATGACCTGATGATGATGTACCTGGAAGGGGAAGAGCCGACTAACGAGCAGCTCAAAGCCGTACTTCGGAAAGCTACCTGCGAGTGTACGGCAATCCCGGTATGCTGCGGTACAGCATATAGAAACAAGGGCGTACAGAAGCTTTTGGACGCTATCCTGACATTTATGCCGGCACCTACAGATATCCCTGCAATTAAAGGTACGGATTTGGAAGGCAATGAAGTGGAAAGACATTCATCCGATGATGAACCTTTCTCAGCTCTGGCATTTAAGATTATGGCTGATCCTTTTGTTGGGAAACTGGCATTCTTCAGAGTTTATTCCGGTACGATGAACTCCGGTTCTTATGTACTGAATGCAACAAAAGATAAAAAGGAACGTGTTGGACGTATCCTTCAGATGCATGCGAATAAGCGGGCTGAACTCGACAGAGTTTATTCCGGAGATATCGCGGCAGCGGTAGGATTTAAGATTACGACAACAGGCGATACAATCTGTGATGAGCAGCATCCGGTTATTCTGGAATCCATGGAGTTCCCGGAGCCTGTTATTGAACTTGCTATTGAGCCGAAGACAAAGGCTGGCCAGGGCAAGATGGGCGAGGCTTTGGCGAAGCTGGCAGAGGAAGACCCTACATTCCGTGCTCATACGGATCAGGAGACCGGCCAGACTATCATTGCAGGTATGGGTGAGCTTCACCTTGAAATTATCGTAGACAGACTGCTGCGCGAATACAAGGTAGAGGCGAATGTAGGTGCACCTCAGGTTGCCTACAAAGAAACATTTACAAAACCGGTTGACCAGGAATACAAATATGCAAAACAGTCCGGCGGCCGCGGCCAGTATGGCCATTGTAAAGTTAAATTCGAGCCTATGGACCCGAACGGTGAAGAGACATTTAAATATGAATCCACTGTTGTCGGCGGTGCTATTCCGAAGGAGTATATCCCGGCAGTCGGAGAAGGTATCGAAGAAGCAACAAAAGCAGGTATCCTGGGCGGATTCCCTGTACTTGGCGTTCATGCCAACGTATATGACGGCTCTTACCATGAAGTCGATTCTTCCGAAATGGCATTTCACATTGCCGGTTCTATGGCATTCAAGGAAGCCATGAAGAAGGGGAACCCGGTACTTTTAGAGCCCATCATGAAGGTTGAGGTAACAATGCCGGAAGAGTATATGGGAGATGTTATCGGTGATATCAATTCACGCCGTGGACGTATTGAAGGTATGGAAGATATCGGCGGTGGCAAGATGGTAAAAGGTTATGTACCCCTTGCTGAGATGTTCGGTTATTCCACAGATTTGCGTTCCAGGACTCAGGGGCGTGGTAACTACTCCATGTTCTTTGAGAAATATGAACAGGTACCGAAGAGCGTACAAGAAAAAGTCTTGGCAGCAAAGGCAAAATAGAGGTATTGAGACTTTATCTTGCAGAAAAAGTCTTGGCAGCAAAGGCAAAATAGAGGTATTGAGACTTTATCTTGCAGAAAAAGTCTTGGCAGCAAAGGCAAAATGGAAGCAGTGAGATTTTATCATGCAGAAAAAAGTCTTGGCGGCAAAGCAAAATAGAGAACAAAGACTAAATAATACTTGAAAAACTTGGCATTATTTAATATAATCAAAGAAGCTGGGTAAATCGAAAATTAGTCGATATTTTTAAAACAATTTAAAGGAGGACTTTAGAAATGGCTAAAGCTAAATTTGAAAGAAACAAACCCCATTGTAATATTGGTACCATTGGTCACGTTGACCATGGCAAAACTACTTTGACAGCTGCAATCACAAAAACATTGAATGTAAGATTAGGTACAGGTGAAGCTGTTGCATTCGATATGATTGATAAAGCTCCTGAAGAGAGAGAACGTGGTATCACAATTTCTACAGCTCACGTTGAGTATGAAACAGAGAAGAGACATTATGCACACGTTGACTGCCCTGGGCATGCTGACTATGTAAAGAACATGATCACAGGTGCTGCTCAGATGGATGGTGCTATCCTCGTTGTTGCTGCTACAGACGGTGTTATGGCTCAGACAAAAGAGCACATCTTGCTTTCCCGTCAGGTAGGCGTTCCTTATATCGTAGTATTCATGAACAAATGCGATATGGTAGACGATGCAGAATTGCTTGAACTGGTTGAAATGGAAATCAGGGAGTTACTGTCCGAGTACGAGTTCCCGGGCGATGACATTCCGGTTATCCAGGGTTCCGCTCTGAAAGCTTTGGAAGACCCTTCCAGCGAATGGGGCGACAAGATTATTGAACTGATGACAGCTGTTGACGATTATGTTCCGGATCCGCAGCGTGATACAGATAAGCCTTTCCTTATGCCTGTAGAAGACGTATTTACTATTACAGGCCGTGGTACGGTTGCTACAGGCCGTGTTGAGCGTGGTACACTTCACCTCAATGAGGAAGTTGAAATCGTTGGTATCAAAGAAGAAACAAAGAAAACCGTTGTTACGGGTATTGAAATGTTCCGTAAGATGCTTGACGAAGCTCAGGCAGGCGATAACATTGGTGCATTGCTCCGTGGTGTTCAGAGAACTGAAATCGAAAGAGGGCAGGTTCTTTCCAAACCCGGCTCTGTAAAATGCCATAAGAAATTTACCGCTCAGGTTTACGTTCTGACCAAAGATGAAGGTGGACGTCATACTCCTTTCTTCAACAACTACAGACCTCAGTTCTACTTCAGAACAACTGACGTAACTGGCGTATGTAATTTACCGGAAGGTACAGAAATGTGCATGCCTGGTGATAACGTAGAGATGACGATTGAATTGATTCATCCTATCGCTATGGAGCAGGGTCTTACGTTTGCTATCCGTGAGGGTGGTAGAACTGTTGGTTCTGGTAGGGTTGCTACTATCATTGAATAATTAAGAAATAAAGTAAAACAGGGCGTTCCCCGTTGTGGGTTCGCCCTTAATTTATGCCTTGCGGTACTAATTTGGTACTATTATATGATTCAGTTTTTCAGCAACTTCATTATGTTTGCTTGGATAAAGATGTCCATATATACTGTTTACCATCTGTACAGTATCGCCTATGCGTTCCGCTATCAGATGCGGGGAGAATCCCATATTGATTAACAGCGATACATGGGAGTGTCTCATATCATGGATACGTATAAAAGGGATGCTGGCTTTTTCTGCCCCACGCTTCATATTGCCACGGATAAGGCTTTTTGTAAAGGTAAATGCCCTATCAGACAGCTTGATACCATATATCTTATTGGTATAGTCCTCTATTTCCTGCATAATGGCTTTCGGCATGGTGATGGTGCGAATCCCGTTGTCGGTCTTGGGTGGTGTCACGATATCGCCACTTGCCTTGTGCTGCAGGGATTTAGTAATATTTATGGTATTATCCTTAAAGTTGAAATCTGCCAGCGTGAGGGCGAGAAGTTCACCGAAACGCATACCAGAATAGAAAAGAAGCTGTAAAGCCGTGTGTGCGCTGGCATCCGTTATATACTGGATGAACTGGTTGTACTGCTCAATTGTCCAAAAACTCATGGAACGGGTGCGCTTGCCCATGTGCCCGGCTCTGTCACATGGATTTGAGGGCAGATTGTAATAGGTGACGGCATAGCTTAGGATGGTGGTCATCATGTTTTGGATTCGGTCAAGGTATGCATCCGAATATCCCATATCTATCTGTTCGTTCTGCCATGCCCGGATGTCTGTGGGCGTGATAGCGTTTACTGGCTTATCTTTAAAGTATGGCAATATGCGATTCTTAAACACGTTCTTTTTGCCGTCTATACTGTTCTGCCTTAGCCTGTGGCTCATATCCTCAATATAGAGGTCATAGAGGGCTTGGAACGTCATATCGGGAGTGCCTTGCAGCCGTTCAAGGAAAGCGCGTTCCCACTCTTTGGCTTCCCTTTGCAGCTTAAATCCACGCTTCTTTTTTTGTTTCTTTGTTCCTGTGTAGTCGGTATAGTAAAATTTGCAAAACCATGTTTTGCTTGATTCGTCATAATATGCCGGCATAAAAAATCAGTCCTTTCTTAAAAATGGGTGCATTTTATAAAGGACTGTGATATACTGGTCTTGGTCGAGATTGCATATCATAATCCCTTATGGTATCTATCTGAAATGCTCCAGTATTGGCGTACTGGGGCATCTTCAAATTGTGGTTGAAAAATCTGCATTTATGGCATATAATATACTTGACAAGAGAGCCGAAAGCTAGAGTACACCTAGCCGCCGGAATAATAATTTGTTACATGAAGTAGCGCCTTATCTTACCAGGACGAGGGCGCTACTTTTTGCGTTTAATGTTGATAACAAGAGTTATAACGGCGCAAAGCATAATTACGAATGTGAATAAGTCACTGTATGTAACCATAGCACCAGCCCCCTTTCTTTCGTCCGGTGGCTGACGTAATCGCCCCTTCGGCTCCCTGGTTAAGCATATTATATTGTCATGGTGCAGATGTTGCCGCATAGCTTGCACAGATGCCCATATACGGGCGTAATGGCTATTGATGGTAAATTCTATCAAATAGCATGTAAAGTGGCTGTATGGGGCAGATAGAGCGGTTATAGCTGTACTGTTAACCACAGTCATTTGTCCGTGGTTAGAGTCATTTGGTTTTTAGGGGAAGGGAATTTTCCCTTCGGCTGACTTTCCATTTCGGTATGTCAGTTATCCCGGATGAGGATGCCCTAATCTAAGCCACCGTTCTGATGCCGGAGAAGGACATTTTTCCTTTACCTCTGTCCGTAATTACCAGCACCCCTGCGTCTGATTGGATGCAACCATTTGGTTGTGTCCTCTGATATAAGTTATTTTTGCTGTATTATTGACATAAGTGGATTGCCTTGCGGTGGTTTATTAGGAATACTGGTATGTTCTTCGTCAAATTCTTCAACAGGTGCTTTGATAGGGATTGCCTTTAATTCTTCTAATGCACCGGTAAGCCAGGTATCCATAACATGCTGCTTTATTCTGCCGTTATTAAGCAAATTGCATAAATCAGCATAAGTATCCATGAAATTAAATAATTCATGACTTTCTGGCAATACCAAACTCTGTATAAATTTATTATCTTTTTTTTCTTTTTTCATATAAATTAAATATGGAAAGACATCTAACTCTAAAAGCTCTAAAATTTTTATAGCAAAATCTTTATAATTATTTATTTCTGGTTTCAGTTCTTTCTGGTCGCTTAATCCAGATAGCCAATCTATTGATATATTACATTTTTCGGCAATATTCATTACTATTTCTAAGGATGGATTCTTTGTTGCATTTTCATAGGCCGAAATGGTTGCCGCTGTGCTTTGCACCATATCAGCAAATTCTTTTTGACTTTTTTCTGTCTGCAATCTCACTTCTTTTAATCGTGTAGCAAAAATTTCCCTACTTTTCATCTATCATAACCTCACTTTCGACATTTATGATTATGATACCACTATAATATAACAGACACTATTAAAAAGTCAATAAAATACTAAAATATATTTTAAATAAATAAAAGTAGAATATCGGCTTGACATATGAATATTGGTATAGTAAGATAAATAAAAGTAGAGTATTCTACTGGAAAGGAGTAGATGGTATGAGGATTGATAGAGTAAAGCTTATAACAGAACTTGAAAAGAAAGAAATGACACAAAAACGTCTTGCAGAGTTGTCCGGCGTGTCCAGAGCGACAATTAACTACATTAAAGGCGGTAAGCGATGCACTGATAAAGTTGGCCAGAAGATTGCAGAAGCTTTGGGCGTAGCAGTGGAAGAAATTTTGGAGGACTAAGAAAGGAGAAAACAGACAATGGCAAAAGTATTCAGAGATTATGCAGAGGTAAGCGAAAGCATGATGGAGGGTTTTGCAGTAGCAAAGGTATCTACCGGAATCAATGCGGAGAACAGCGGCATGATGCTGGAATTGGAGCGGCAGATTGATAATGTAACTATCGGCGTTGATGTGATTTACAATCCCGACTGTGAGGACGGAGAAACGCCGTTCATGGTGTCAGAGGAATATGTAAAGCATATCTGCCAATAAGGAAAGGAGCGGCGGCAGATGGCAAAACAGATTATGAATGTCAGGGATGTTATGGCGGTTCTGGAAGTGAGTGAAAGCAAAGCATACGGAGTGATTAGACAGCTTAACGGTGAATTATCGGAGCGTGGCTTTATTACAATTCCAGGAAAAATTCCAACGGCATATTTCGAGGAAAAAGTCTATGGCGTTCGGATTGCGGAGCAGTAGGTGAACTATGAGTGCTTCAGGATGGGTAAATTTACATAGGAAAATTCTCGGATGGGAATGGTACTCCGATATTAATACTTGTCGTCTATTTATCCACATGCTTTTAAAAGCGAATTGGCAAGAGGGGAAGTTTAGGGGAACAACAGTGCCGCGAGGTTCTTTTATTTCATCTCTTGATAAGTTATCGGAAGAAACAAAGCTCACAAAACGCGAAATAAGAACCGCAATTTCACACTTAAAAATGACGGGCGAGCTGACAGTCAAGACAACAAACAGATATAGCGTATTTACTATACAAAATTATGATTTTTACCAAAGTGGCGACACGCAAAACGATAATCAAGAGACAAATGAGCGACAACCCAACGACATTTTGATGACACCAATAGAAAAAGAAGAAAAAGTAAAACAAGAAAAAAATAAAAATACTATGTGCAAAGCGGATGCTTTGGCACTGTTTGAAAGTCTTTGGAAACTTTATCCGGTCAAGAAAGGGAAAGGGCAAGTATCTATTGCTGCAAAGCAGCGTCTACTTAAAGTGGGCTATGAAGAAATAGCCAGAGCAATAGACAGATACAAAGCCGATTTAGAAAAAGACAGCGGTTGGAGGAAACCACAGAACGGGAGCACATTTTTTAATTCTGGTTATGTAGATTATTTAGATGTGAATTACCAAGAACAGGGGGTGAATAATACAGTTGGAACGGACAATCAAAGTTGGACAGATGCAGCAGACTTCTATAAGCAGTTCTTGGGGTCTGGCAACAGTGACTAGTGTGGAGGATGTCAAAACGGAAGATTTGAGCGGCTTTTTGGTGCGGCACAGGTATGAAGATGTCGGGTATGACACGCAGGACGTATTTGTAGGAAATGGCGAGGTAATGGATTTGCGATTAAATGAGCGTCGGGAACGGAGCGGTATGCCGCTTGAATATGTGTACTGCACAGGGAAAAGCATTGATTGGGGATATTATCCCGAAAATACAACAACGCAAAAAAATATTGTAAATGCCTTTGTGGTAAACTTTACACAGGCACAGCGTGAAGGGCAGGGATTATATTTTTACTCTAACACGAAGGGCAGCGGAAAGACCATGATTGCCTGTGCCGTAGCAAATGAGATTCTTAAAACACATGATATTTCCGTGAAGTTTATCAGTGTGACTGATTACATAGAGCTTGTAAAGGCGAAAGATGATGCAAGCCGGGGAAATATTAAAGCCATACTTGAAGCCGGATTATTGATTTTGGATGATGTTGGCGCACAGGTAGAAAATAAGGAGTGGATAACAGCAGCATTATTCCGGCTAATTGACAAGCGTTACACGAATCATTACCCAACAATTTTTACAAGCAATGTGCGGATGGAAGATCTGAAAACGGATTCCCGAATATCAGACAGGATTTATGCGGTGTCCATTCCCGTCATAATGCCGGAGGTCAATGTAAGGAGACAGATTGCGGATAAGCATACAAAAGAATTTATAAATACCATAATGCAGGAATAAAACGCCCCATAAGTATGCCAGTACCTATAGGGCAAGTAACCCAACAACTAAGCAAATTAGGGTATGTGGGTAGTATAACATTCCCTCTGCCCGGAGTAAAGAGAGGAAATGACAATGATTATTAAAAAATGCACATTTGATGAACTGCCGGACGCTATGCAGATGCACGTTCTGTATATTCAAAAGATTCCGGTAGCAGAGTACCGGCTTGCGGTATGGAGCAACAAAGACACGCTCTACTATAACAATCTGCCGGAAAAAGAGGTGGAGCGGTTTGTTGCTCTGATAGAGAGTGAAAAAAGACACTTAGACGGCAGGACTATGAACGGCATTTATAACAAATACGGTTATGCGGTATATAGCGAGATTTGTGAAGCGCATGGTTATTTACTGAAGCAGCAGGTAAAGAAGATAGCAGAGGAAACCGCAAAGCAGTATTTCCCAATTATCGAAAAGGCCATGGATAGACCGTCAATCCCATTATGCGAACCACTGTTAGAAGCTATGGCGCATTTAGCAGACAAGGGAAAATTTAAATACCCGGAGTGGGGAACGACTGACACATACATCTATTTTATGGGCTATTTGTTGGGAAGTGGAAAGCTGAAATGGGAGGGGCAGTTATCATGAGCGATGTAGAATTAAAAACAGAAGAAGCTATGGTGGCGTATCGGGAGAAAATCATCCAGAGAATAAATGGCATTGATAGCATGGACTTCTTGGAATTTATCAATAATATGTTAGATGCCTTTAAGAGAAAGTGGGGAATATGATATGGATTATAAAAAGTTGATTATTTCACTTTTACAAAAAATCAATAATGAGAGATTTCTTAAAGCAATTTATATATCCGTTCGGGATTATTTGAAGGAAAGCGAGGGTACGGGATGAACGTGGAGCAAAGAAAAGAATATGCCGAATACCTGAAATCGGCGGCGAAAGAATTTATAGATGGTATTGGAATAGAAAGCGAGCGTGATCAGCAGATAATTAAATTGATATACGGATTTACTCGGAGCGGTTTTTTAGAAAGTAAAGCGGATAGAGGTAGTGCGACAGGGATGACAAACAATTTTACAAGGACAGCATTGTAAAATGGTATTTTCTATTCGCAATACGGAATGGCTTAGAAGTATTTATTCATTCATAAAGGTATTTGCAGAAGATAAGGAGGAAACAGATAATGACAGAGAAAAGAGAGCCTTTTGCAACGGAGATCATCAATGAAATAGCAAAGCAGCGGAATCGCTGGCGGCTAGCTGCAATTATCAGCATTGCATTGAATATCATCCAGTGGCTGTTTTAGGTACAATCCTTTTATGAGCCGGGGAACGGTGCGCCAACACCCGAACCCGGCGGCATAATGGGTATTCAGATTAAGACGTGGAAATAACGGAATGGTGCTGGAAAAGTGAGGTGGTATCTGGTACAATGGCGGTAAAGGTAAGAATAAGCTATGAGAAGCCGCAGGAGCTTCATACAGTGACGGAATTATTGAAGCCGATAATTAAGTCATGTAAGGCAGAAAAGGGCGAGAATGGGCGGTACAAGAAAGCATATTTAGACGTGGAGATACCGGAGGGAAAGTGCAGAAAGGTGTAAATTCGCCGTTGATTTAGGCAAAATATATCTATATAGGGATTGGAGTACAGGTAGAAAAACATTGTATATCTGCCTATTCCATGTTATAATATCAATAAGGCAAACAGAATATCGGAGTACCCTGGACGGTTGGAAGCACCGGACGGAAGCCATATATAAGGCGTGGGAAGGTTTTATTTGAAATGGAATCTTTTCATGCCTTTTCTGTTTGCTGTAAACAGCCTACTATGGCGTAAAAATAGGAGGAATATATGAATACAAATAACATGAACCAGAACATAGACCCGGCCGGAAATCAGGGAGCTGGGGAAAAGACTTTCACGCAGGACGATGTAAACCGCATTGTGTCGGATAGGCTTGCGAAAGACCGGGAGAAGGCATCCAAGGAACTGGGTGAAAGGGAGTAGGAGCTTGCAAAGCGTGAGTTCCGTTTGAACAGCCGCCAGAAACTTATCGACAGGGGCTACCCGGAAGATATTCTGGATGCGCTGAATTGCAGCAGTGAGGAAGCATTTAACAAGGCGCTGGACATCATTGACGGCCTGATAAAGGAGCGCACGCCATCCGAAACGGAGAAGGCAGAGATGGAAGCGAGAATGAAAGCCGCCGCAAGCGCACCAAAGTTTACGGACAGGTCAGAGCCACGGCGGACAGGTACGGATTTGATTCGACAGGCCATGAATCTGTAAAGGAGTATATTATTTATGGCAATTAATTTAGTGACACAGTTTCTCCCTTATGTGGATGAACTTTTCAGCACAGAGAGTAAAAAATCCCTGATTACCAACAATGATTTTGACTGGACGGGGGCGCACACGGTAAAGGTTTATAAGGTCAGCACAAGCGAAATGACCGATTATAACCGAAATCCTGCATCCGGTTTTACAGGCAGCAGATACGGCACGATTGAGGACTTGGACGCAACGACAGAAGAATTTACCTTGAAGAAAGACCGTTCCTTCACCTTTGCGATTGACAAACTGGATGAAGATGAAACAGCACAGCAGCTGGCGGCGGCATCCGCACTGGCAAGGCAGCAGAGACAGGTTGTCATCCCGGAAGTGGATACTTATACCTATGGCATAATGTGCGCCGGGGCAGGGCATAAGCCTGATGTAATCGCTATTACACCGGAAAATGTTTATGACGAAATCATCAAGGGCAACAATGCATTGGACAATGCGGAAGTGCCGGAGACAGGGCGGTATCTGACAGTTACGCCGGATGTGTATGTCCTAATGAAGAAGTCAAAGGATATTGTGATGGAAACGGATATTGCCAACGAGCTGCGGATTAAGGGCGTTATTGCTATGATTGACGGCCTTTCGGTCATCAAAATTCCAGCGACACGGCTTCCGGCAGACTTTGGCTTTATGATTGCCCATCCATGTGCCACAGTTGCCCCAACAAAGCTGGAGGATTATAAAATCCATGCAGACCCTCCCGGAATCAGTGGTTCATTGGTAGAGGGAAGAATTTGTTATGATGCGTTTGTGCTGGAAAATAAGGCGAAGGCCATCTATTATCAGGCACAGACAGGAAAAGAGTAGTTCTGGCTTTCCCCTGCTTCCATATGGCGGCAGGGGATTTCTGTATAGGAGTGGATTGGGATGCGGACAAAGCGCAATGGGTATGGAGTAAGGGAAAGCTATGCCGGATATGGCTTGACAAGGGAAAGGGCAAAGGCATTGTTGAAGGAATGCCGGGCAGGGGAGCACGCAAACACATTACTGGCGGCAGCCCAGGAGGCAGAGCCGGATATAGCGAAGTGGATCGTCTTATCTATTGTGGAAGGAAAATCGCTCCATGATATGGAGGTGAAATGGGAGCTTGGGGAAGCAGAAGTGATGCCATGCTGCCGGAATAGCTTTTATGCGTATAGGAAGCTAACTTTGGCAATATTGGACAAGATGCTATCTGGAAAGGAAACGGAAAAAAATGGGCAACTATAATTCAGGAGGACATAATAAGACGCATGGCAGGGTAGAAGAGAACTTCCGGCTTGACAGTTTTAGCGTGCTTCAATATGCGGATTGGTTTGAGCTGATTACCAGTGATTATGAAATAAATTATCCTATTCTGGGCGGCAATATATTATGCAATCTTATAGAGGATACTGCTAGAATAAGTCATAATGGTAGGGGATATCCTTTAGGACTGTCCAAAGTGCCCAATGTGGACGGAATATCATATAGGCTATACTTTCTATGCCCAAAGTGTGGAAAGCGTGTCAGGCATCTATACAAGAAGGACGGATTCTATCAGTGCCGGAAGTGCGCAAGGCTCAACTACGGAATCCAACAGCGGAGCGGTCTTAACCTTTTGCGGAGGAAGATGTATTTTCTTGTGGTGAAAAAGCTACAGTATGTTGACTGGGAAGTAGACCATCCTGATTTACCAATACAGGATTTATGGCATATCCCAAAGCCACGCTATATGAGGTGGGCGAAATATGATGCACTGATGGAGGAATACAGGCGGCTGCAAAAGGAGTATGAAACAACGTATAATGAATCATTGATGAAAGCGTTTAACAGGATTCAAAAGCTGCTTGGATAGCGGTACTAAAATGGTACTAAAAAAACATATAGACAGAAAAAATAGAGGAAAAAGAAGTGGAAAAGCCTATAAAATCAATAGAAAACAGGGTAAAAATGAGGGCATAAGGCTTTAAGCGTTGGGTTGCTACTATCATTGAGTAATCTTGTAATTGAAAGGACTAAACCCCCAGCTATGCTGGGGAGAATAGTGTAAGTGGAAACGGTGAGGATATCAAGAAAAAGCCTCCTATGATACAATGAGTATGGTGTCGCAAGCCAACTCAAAGAATAGGAGGCGGTCCAAATGGACAATAAAAGCATATCACATACTCGTTGGAAATGCCAGTACCATATAGTTTTCATTCCGAAATACAGGAAGAAAACACTGTATGGGAAAGTC
>Ga0209064_1001056_pt1 | contig 50386 bp, 51 predicted proteins | sample Inofromicrocosms_FD_187498 | JGI IMG/M metagenome (GOLD analysis project Ga0209064, IMG submission 187498) | Mouse cecum microbial communities from Vienna, Austria - Inoculum for glucosamine and mucus D2O microcosms (SPAdes) (version 2) | ecosystem: Host-associated > Mammals > Digestive system >...
AAAATTTTAAATCAGACCCAGAAGAAGCAAAAATAGCCACATACTTTTCAATTAAGAAAACCTCACAAACAGCGTATTTATGCTGGCTGTGAGGTTTTTACCCTTTCTCAACTGTCAAAAACAGGATTATAATTTGTAATATAGGAAGCCGCAAACAAATTATATACCTCATATGTTAAAAATTAAACTTTTCCCATAAAAAGAAGGGTTGTTAACCTGCTATTCTCCGTTGTTAACACCCCGTCTTTATCCGTTTCGTAATCCATATTCTTTTTACCGGCCCCTGCCGTAAACAGCATTTCAAACCGTTATCCCGGTATCCGCCGGCGTTTTCCGTTCTTTATCCATAATACGGCAGCATTTTATGATTCAGCAGACATAGGATACTCCAGTACATACTCCTTACACGCATTAATAACGGTAACCTCCCCGTGCTTTAAAACCCTCTTCTGCATGGGACTATATGAAAAATGCATGTGTCCGTGAACAAAATATCTGGGATGATATTTTTCCAATAAGCGGTGGAAACATTGAAATCCCCTGTGAGGCAGGTCCATCCCATCGTTAATGCCATAAGCAGGCGCATGGGAAACCAGAATATCCAGACCCCGGTAACGGAAAATCCGGCGCTGCAGCTTAAGGGTACGGATGAGCATCTGCCTTTCCGTATACTGAAAGGTTCCATTACGGTACTTCATGGAACCTCCAAGACCGGCAATGCGGATTCCCTCAAATTCATATACCCTGTCATCAATGCAAATGCACCCCTCCGGGGGAGTATCCTCATAGCAATCGTCATGATTGCCATGAACATACAATAACGGCCCGCTGAAAAAGGTAACCAGAAAAGACAAATACTGGGGAGGAAGATCTCCACAGGAAACGATCAGATCAATTCCATCCAGTCTGGACGCATCAAAATAATCCCATAATGCCGGAGAAGGCTCATCTGCTATAAAGAGAATTTTTATATTTTTCATAAGTGACTGTCTCCATCCTGCGCTTTGGCTTTTTCAACTCCCTGAACCTGTACAATGGGTTTGGCCTCCTCCACAAGATCATCCATAGCGGGAATCGTTCCCACAATATTATCATTCAGCCAGTCCATGGTAATGATCTCCTCTGATGTAATTCCTTCCGGCATCACATCATGAACCAGTCCGTCCTGGGAATAGATCGTCCCCGCAAAAGGATTGAAGGAGCCGGAACAGATATCTCTTTTCAGAAGCTCAATAAGCCGCAATGTGCCGGCAGGCAGCTTCTTGGAACAGATTACATCAATCATTCCCGAAGACATGCCCCACCAGTCATTGATGGATTCATTTTTTCCTTTGGGCACTTCCTGTTTCCAAGTCCCGTTCAGCATACTTCTTACTGTTTTTTCATAGAAAATCCCCCAGTTCCACACAGGCATGGCCAGATTGATTAGATCATCCCCGCTGCCTGTATAAAGGCCGAACCTGTTAGAGCTTGCTTCCGGCTTAATAAAATCCTTTCCCGATATAAAGGAAGTTCTGATATTCTTCAATACATTTTTTGAAGATTCCGATTTCATTTTTGACCATTCCAGGTAAACTTTAATTTTGGGTTTTACCATCTGGGCGCCCAAAGCAAAGGCATTGATGTTGGCAATCATGCCGTAAATCGGATAATCGGCAACATAACCGATTTCGTTTGTCTCGGACATAATGCCTGCAATGGCGCCAATCAGGAATTTTGCTTCATAGAGCCTGCCGTAATATGTCCTCAGATGTTTGTTACTTGTATTTAATGAACAATTTAATATTTTCAGTTTCGGATTTTTTACCGCATACTTGGTACTGACGCCAAGCAGCTTTGTAGAAGTAGAAAAAATGACCGTATTTCCATCCGCAATAGCCTGTTCAAAACACGCAACCTCCTGCTCCGGCGAATCAGCCTGAAAATAGGACTGAACTTCTATCTGGCTGCCCAATGCCTGCTCTAAATGCCCGCGCCCAAGATCATGCCCGTAGGTCCAGCTGGAAGTCTCTACTGTTTTTGCATGGATAAAGGCTATTTTTAAAGGTTCTTGACTCTGTGGCAGAATCAGCTTGGCCAGCGTCTTTTTTTCGGCCCCGCGGTCAGCATCCATAATAAGCTTTACTTCCGGCTTCCGAGGATAAAAAACAAAATCATTCCAGATTTTTGTAACTTCCTGCTGCACATCCGCATCTCTTTTGGACTGCAGGGACTCATAACCGTAAATATCCAGATAAAGTAAAAAAGCATCTCCCGGCGTTAAGGATAACTTATCCCCGCCTTTCTTTTGAAAAACCTTTGAAAACTGTATATAAGAGGAACGAAACTGCTCTTTTTCCCCAGCCGTCCATGTACTCTCAGGATCAATGCCTATCAGCTTTGTTATTTTTATATAACTGGCCGGTCTTGTAAAGTTCAAGTAATTAATCCCTGTTTTTCCGTAAAAATCCAAAAATTCATAATAGATTTTGCTCTCGTCTGAATCATCCGCTTCAGGAATGATACGGGTAACATGAGCAGCGATCTCAACGGCATCGCATGACTTTAAAACGCTGACCCGCTTATTTCCTTCCACCACATAAAACCGGTTCATAAATTCATAGGCTTTAATGGGTTCTCTGATCCCCTCTTCTATATGGGCGTCATACAATCTGCACCATTTTGCGGCAAACTCTGATTTTTCCGGAAGAAGGGGCATAAAATTACTGGCAAAAGCATTGGTACGTCCTACCGTCTTTGTGCCCGCAATCTGGTCGAGAGGTATATTGACTAACCCCAGATTTATTTCTGAAACCACATTCGTATAGGATAAAATATCATCCAGCACCTGAAGATAGGGATACATACCCTTTGCTGTTTTATTGCGGAAATCTTTTATTGCAAGCTTATGAACCTTTTCATATATTTCTGAACTCATAGTCATCTTTCCCTCCTGAATTTACGCTGTTTTCCCAAGCCGCCGGGCAACTGTTCCGATTCATTCCCATTGTCTTAGGCAGAGTGTTCGACTTGAAAAAATCATATCATACATCCAAAAGACCTTCAATATATTTATTCCGCTTCATTTTCACGCTTTATTTTCCGTCATGACTGTTATGCCGCTTTTGCACCCATTTTCCCTTTATTATGCCTTTCCATGATTTTTGTACTCTGGGAATCCAGAATAATGGCAAATAAAATGATCACGCCTTTTCCTACCATCTGCCAGTAAGAGCTTACATGTAAAAGATTCAGTCCGTTGTTGATAACGCCTACGATCAGACAGCCGATCAGCGTTCCTACCATATTTCCATAACCCCCGTGTAAGGGCGTTCCGCCGATTACGACCGCCGCAATAGCGTCCATTTCCATTCCCGCACCTGCTGCCACCTGTGCAGATGCAGCCCGTCCGTCCATAATGATCGCTGCCAGTGCAACGCAGGCTCCCATAATAACATAGGCGATCAGCTTTGTTCGATTTACATTGACTCCCGATACTCTGGCAGCGGCAGAATTCCCTCCAATAGCAAGAATATGCCTGCCTATCCTTGTATGAGCCAAAAACAGATAAAGAACAAAGGTTGCTGCAAACAAAATAATGACCGGAATCGGAATGATCCCCACATATCCCTGCCCGACGGTTACCAGACTTTCGGGAAGATTACTGACCGGTTTTCCGTTGGATATCAAATGAGCCGCACCGTTGTAAACCTGGGACATGGCAAGGGTTACAATAAAAGGCGCCAGATTAAAGACGGTGGAAACGGTAGCATTAATACATCCACAGATTATTCCCACAGCAATTCCTATCAGGCACGCCACGATCAGAGGCATTCCTTCTATCTTGGCAAGCAGGGCAATAATGACTCCTATCATGCTCAGCATATTGCCCACAGACAAATCCATACATCCCGAAGCCATAATGACCGTAAAACCAAGGGACACAATCCCCCCTATGGCAACCTGCCTGATTACATTAAAAATATTGCTTTGGGTCAGGAATACGGGAGATGAACAGGACAAAATGATGATCAGGAATGTCAGGATGAACAATGCCTTATTATTTAATATAAAATCGCCGAATTTCATTTTATTTTCATGTTTCATAGATTGTTTTCTTCCTTTCTTTTATGTATGCTCCGCCTGCTTAAAGGCAGCGTTCATAAGCTCTGTCTGGGTCACATTTTCTCTGTCAAACTCTCCCGTGATTCTCCCATGGCTGATGACCAGAATTCTGTCACAGATTCCTAGAAGTTCCTGAATTTCCGAAGAAACCACCATAACGGCCATTCCTTTTTTTGCAAGGTCATTGATAATTTTATAAATTTCACTTTTAGAACCCACGTCAATTCCTCTGGTAGGTTCATCCATAATAAGTACCTTGGGATTCGTAAGGAGACTTCTTCCTATCAAAGCCTTTTGCTGGTTACCGCCCGACAACTGGGAGATCAGCTGCTTATCCGAATACGCTTTTATCGCCATACGTCCCATCATATCGGCACTGGCCCTGCTTTCCTTTCTTCCGTTTATAAATCCGGCTCTGCAATAAGCGGGGAGATTGGAGAGAGTCATATTGTGCTTTAAAGACAATTTTCCGATACATCCAAGCCGGAGCCTGTCTTCCGTTACAAATCCCAGTCCGTTTTTAATAGCATCCTGTGGAGAACGTATCTCCACAGGTCTGCCTTCCATACTGATTGTGCCTTTCGACAGTTTATCTATTCCGAAAATTCCTCTCATAATCTCCGTCCGTCCCGCTCCTACCAGGCCACAGAAGCCCAGAACCTCTCCCGCACGCACATCAAAGGAAATTTCTTCAAACACACTGTCCCTTTTCAGATCTTTCACTTCAAATACGGTTTCTCCTATGACAACCGGCTCCTTAGGATATAAATCCTTTAATTCCCTTCCTGCGATCAGAGCGATCAGCTGTTGTCTGTCCATTTCATCCGTACGAGCGGTCTTAATATATTTCCCGTCCCTCATAATCGTAATTCTGTCGCAGATTTCAAAAATCTCCTCCAGCTTATGGGATATAAAAACAATCGTCGTCCCTTCCCTGACCAGCCTTCTTACGATTCGGTACAAAATCTGAATTTCCGCGTCAGCCAGAGCGGATGTGGGTTCGTCCATAACGATGATCTGCGCATGATAGGAAATCGCCCTGCACAGCTCCACCATCTGAAGCTGCGCAATGCTTAAATTTTTTGCTTTTGCATAAGGGTCCAGACTGATTTCCAGTTTATCAAGAAGCTTTTTTGTTTCTTCATGCATGGCTTTGTGATCCAGCAGCCCCTTTTTCATAAACTGCCGTTCTCTTGCAATCCAGATATTACCCGCCACATCCAGATTGGGCATCATGCTGATTTCCTGATGGATCATGGAAATTCCTGCCCGTAATGCATCTTCAGGCTGATGAAACTTTACCGGCTCTCCTTTATACAGAATTTCTCCGTAATCCGGCTGATAGATTCCAAGAAGAATCTTCATCAAGGTCGATTTTCCTGCGCCGTTTTCTCCTATCAGGGCATGGATCTCTCCTTTTTTCAATTCCAGTTCCACATCATCAAGAGCTCTCACTCCCGGAAATAATTTGGTAATATGCTGCATTTTCAACACCTGCGTTTTAGCAGAATTGTCCATATCCGATACTCCTTCCCATTAACGTTCCAGACTCTTTAATATTTCTTCTTTATTTTCGGGAGTCATCAGCTGCTTTGCCTTGATCAATACGTCCTTTTCTTCCACAGGTTCTCCCTTTAAAAAACTCGCCACCGCTTCCATCTGCAGTTTGGCATTCAGATAACGGTTCTGGAATACCGTTCCGTCTAAAGTTCCTTTATCCAGTTCAAGCTGTGCGCTTTCAGATCCGTCAATCCCGATAATAACATAATCGTCAAAATCCTTTCCTGCTCCCTGAAGAGCCTGAATCGCGCCTAATGCCATTTCATCACTCATACATACAATGCAGTTCATCTCCGGATATGCCTGAAGCCAGTCCTCTGTAATTGCCATAGCCTCTGCGGCAGACCAGTTTCCGATCTGTTCATCCAAAAGCACGATTTTCTCTCCATCCACACAATTGTCCTTCCAGCCGTCATATCTCTCAATACATCCGGATATGCCTGTTACGCCCCAGATATAGCCGCAATTTAATGTTTCTCCCGGGTGGTTTTCAACCCATTCTTTACAATAATCGGCCTGCAGCTGCCCGGTCAGTATCTGGTCTTCATATAAATACAGATCATATTGATCCGTGTTTACGGAATAGCTTGATAAAATGCATGGAATACCTGCTGCCGAAATGCTTTCTACCGCATTTACCATACCGTCCGCATCCACCGCCCATACCATAATGGCGTCCGGCTTTTGTACGATCAGGGATTCAATATCCGCCATCTGGGTGGAAATATTGTTCTGGGCATTGGTTGTAATAATGGTAATATTATTTTCTGCCGCAACCTCTTCGGCATACTTTAACCATTCCACATGAAATTCCTCAAAGGCGGAAAATGCAATTCCTAAAACATACTCTTCTTCATTTCCGTTTTCCACTTCCTTTTCTTCCGCTTGCTCTTTTGCCTCATTTTCTTTCGCTTCTTCCTCCGTTCCCTGTACCTCTTCCGTTTCCGGTTCAGCCCCGCCGGCGTCGTTTCCACAGCCGCATAATAAAATCATGGCAAGAACCAATACAACACTCAATAAGCTTCTCGTTATTTTTTTCATTCTCTTCATATTCTTATCCTCCAATCACATAAGCCTTTGCATAAAAACCACGTTTCGCTCCATCTATATAGCCATCGTTTTCAATTACAAATTCCGCGGTTAAGCGTATGTCCTCCGACGAGGAAGCAATAGAAATCCTATTTTTTCCCGCCTCTATTTTCCACTTCATTTCTTCATCCAAAAATGCAATCTGGCTTAATCGCATTTCGAAACACACGGTTTTCGTCTCGCCTGCTTTCAGAAAAACACGCTTAAATCCAACCAATTCCTTTACCGGGCGGCATACGGAAGCAGTTTCATCGGTATAGTATACCTGTACCACTTCTTCTCCGTCAACGCTGCCTGTGTTGGTAATATTTACCCAAAACTTCAAAGTATCCTCCGCCTTTAAGGAATCTTTTTCCAGCTTCAGATTATCATAAGAAAATTCCGTATAGGATAATCCTTGTCCGAAATATCGTAACGGACGGTTAGTTCCGTCAAAATATCCCTCATGATTCAAGACCATTCCCCGCTTTTTGGAATATCCGCTGCCATGGATATGCTCTGCATAAACCGGCACCTGTCCCACATATCTTGGCGTGGTAACCGGCATTTTCCCGCCCGGATTCATATCTCCGAACAAAGTTTTTGCTATGGCCTGTGCGCCGTAAGGGCCGGGGCAGAAACATTCCAATACCGCTTTCACATGATCTTCGATAAACAAATCCGTCAGGGGCCGTCCGTTTAAATGAGTGATGACAAGATTGGGATTTGCGAAATATAGCTCCTTTATCAGTTCACTCTGGACTCCTGTCAGCTCCAGTTTACAGGTATCTAACGCTTCGCCTACCGTATTCTTTTTTCCCCAACCGTTTCTTCCGCCGATAACGCAGATAACAGCTTCCGCATCCTTCGCCGCTTCTTTAGCTTCCTCAAAGCCCGATCTGTCATCTCCCAAAATGTCGCATCCCTTGGCATAAGTAAAGGTAATATCAGGATAGAGACGCTTTAAGCTTTCCAGAACAGATTCTGTTTTGGGATACATTTTTTTCATTTTGTCATTTGTACATGGGTCTTCTCCTACAATTACATTTTCCGAGTGAGGCGTTATCTTTTCGCTGATCAGCCCTTCCGCTGCAAGCTGTGTCCCTTCCCTATTGGGCTTTCTGGAAGCATGAAGCTCCACCATTGCCGGATAAGTATAAGCGTTAAATAATCCTCTGATATCGTCTCCCAAGGGTCCTATAACCGCTACTTTCTTCAGACTCTTAGAAAGAGGAAGACGTTTATCTTCATTTTTGACAAGCACCAGGGTTTTGCCTGCCGCGTCAAAGGAACGCTTTTCAAAATCGGGATTACAGAAGTTTTGTTCAATGTCCTCATCCCTGTCAAAAGTCTGCTCAAACAACCCTAGTCTGAATTTAACTGTCAATACCCTCCTTAAGGAACGTTCAATAAGAGGCATCCATTTTTCCGGTTCCCGGTTTGCAAGCTCCATAAGCGGTTCCGCATATCCTACAAAGTTGGGACATTCCACATCCAGGCCCGCATTCAAAGTCCTGCCCGCCGCCTCCCCTATATCCGCCGCACCCTTTAATGGATTTAGAACGCGCTCTAAGGACATATAGTCGGATACCACGATTCCCTCAAATTTCATTTCATCCCGAAGCAGATCCGTCAGCAGATGCTTAGAAGTAACCACACACTCGCCGTCTATGGTATTGTAGGAATTCATGATTCCAAGCATTCCCGCCTCCGTGATGGCTGCCTGAAAGGGCTTGGCATATACCTCTCTGAGCCTTCTAGGCGGTATATGGCATTCATGCATATTGCAGGCTCCTTCCGAAAAGCCGTATCCTAAAAAATGCTTTCCAGTTGCCACCACTCCGTCCTTTAAATCAGTTCCCTGCAGCCCCTTTACATAGGCTGCGCTCATTGCCGCGCACAAAGCAGGGCTTTCTCCATAGGTCTCGTTGATCCGTCCCCATCTGGCGTCTCTGCAAACATCCATGACCGGGGAAAGCACCTGTCTTGCTCCCATCGCTTTTGCCTGACTCCTGATGGTGTCTCCCATGGAAACCACAAGCTCAGGATCCCATGACGCTGCCATGCCGATTGCCGCCGGGAAAATTGTTCCACCCGCATGGGCCAGCCCCTGCAGCGCTTCGCTATGGATCAGAGCCGGAATCCCCAGTCTTGTGTGCTTCGTTAAAAATTCCTGAATTTTTTTTGCTGTGGCTAAATTAAGCTCCATCGTCTCCTGTCCGAAATTATCGGATATTTCCCCCACACCATTACGGAGATTATTTTCCATATCGGGAATCTCGCCATGGGCAACCGCCATACAGCTTAATTGGGCGACCTTTTCTTCTAAGGTCATTCTGGAAATCAAGTCCTCTACCCTTTCACTTACGGAAAGTTCCGGGTTTTTATAAGCTTCCATTTTATTTTTCCTCCTTTTCCTGTTTTCCTGTTAACAAAAGAATACCACCCCCGATTTTGGTAAAACAGGGGTGGTATTTTTGAATAAAGGGGACATTCTTTGGAATTCAATTTTCCATTCTGGCCTTCTCAAACTCTCCGGCCTTATATTCTTTTTTCTTACTTCCGTTCTCCACGACACAAAGTCTGTCCACAACACGCTCTGCATCTGCAATGCTTGAGGTCAGGATAATGACCGCAATTCCCGCCTCCTTTAAAACCCTGATCAGGGAAACAATATAATACCTGGTTCTTAAATCCGTCTTTGAAAAAGGCTGCACAATAAAAACCAGCTTGGGATTGAGCAGATGAATCCGATAATAAACCAGATTATATAAGGAGACCTTGTCCAGCTCCAAAATATTACGGGATTTAACCTCTTTTCCAAGAATCTCCATATATTCCTTCTCAATGCTTTTTTTTATTTTTGATGTAATTTTTATCGTGTTCATCTTCTTTTCCAGAAGAAAACAAAGGTTATCCAGATAACTATACTGATAAAACAGCATGGTTTCCAAAGGATTTTCCTCTATGACAGCAATATCCCTATGAAGAAACCGGCCGGAAATTACCTTTTCCCCACCATTCTCCTTAAAAACAATACTACCTCCTGTCTCATTTCCCTCTCCACACAATCGTCTCATAATACCGGACTGTATTTTGTTGCTTTTATCATAGAGCATCACGCATTCCCCAGCCTCCAGGGATAGGGAAAAATGCTTCAATTCCTGTGTGTTCCAGTCATCCACTATAATATTACGCTTGAATCCCGAACCAAAGCTTGCGTTTTTCCCACTTTCCAACAAAGGGGTGCAGGCTTCCATTATCCGGACATCCATTTCTTGTTTGGGAAACACCTTTATAATCTTTCCATCCTTAAATAAAGCCAGACGGTCGCAAAAGGAAATCAATTCCTCATAATGATTTCCCACAAAAACTGCAGCCATTCCTTCTTTTGTCATTCTTCTTAAGACTTCTCTGATCCTATAATCTCCAAGATCCCCTAACCGGCTGCCTGTACCGTCATAAATGACCAGCTTCGCTCCCAATATATAAGCTTTTAATAACTCTACCGTACATTTCTCATATCCCTCCAGATACTTTACCTTTTTTCCCGGATTTATATCAATCTGAAAATGCTTCATATAGTATCTGACTTCCTGACGAAGGGCTTTTTTGTTGACAAAAAAACTTTTTCCTCCTTTTCGTAAAACAAAAATATTATCGGCAACGGAAAGATTATACAAAAGAGAATCATTCCGCCCGATAATAGAAACCCTGTTAGCCGTATCCTTTATATGTCCGTAATGATTTACCATGACCTCCTGAAAATATACCCGTCCAAACTTTATGGGCGTATTGTTACAGATTAATTCCAAAAAGTGCTCCAAGCCATATTTATTGATTCCGACTACCCCCATAATTTCTCCTTCATAAACTTGAAAATAAAGATTTTTCAAATTATTACCATCGGGATAATCAGTCAATATATTTTCCATACGAAGTACTTCTTTTTTCATTCCGATTCCTCACTTCACGAATCCGCCGCTTTGCTGCAAACACCGGCCAAAGCTTTCTCACACAGAACCTCCGGCCTCAGTCATCCTTCCCGTCTGCTGTTATGAGTAAATTTAATCCGTCATAACAGGGAAGGTCAACTCGACATCGGTTCCCATACCCTTTGTACTGTAAAGATACATTCCGTATTCCTCTCCAAAAAGAAGCTTGATCCTGTTATTGACATTGATCAAGGCTACGCCTCCCTTCTTTTCCTGCTTTTCCTCATCCAGACTGATTCCCATAAACTTTCTGTTGATTTCATCCACCTGATATTCCTCCATACCGATACCGTTATCCGATATACGGACAACTAGCCTCTTTTCTGTCTGTTCGATATGAATGCAGATAATTCCATTGTCAAGCTTCGGTTCCAGACCATGATAAATTGCATTTTCCACTACCGGCTGCAGGACCAGCTTGGGAATCCTTAAATTTAATATCTCCATGATCCTTTCCCGGTCCTCTTCCCCATATTCAATATGCAGGCTGATTTTATCCCCAAACCGAAACTGCTGAATGGTATGAAAATTTTCAATATTTTCCAGTTCATCCTCTAAGGTAACGAGCTTATCCGGATTGGAAATCGTATAGCGGAAAAAGGTTGAAAGGGCTTCCGTCATTTCAGCAATGACAACCACGCCTTCACAAAGAGCCTCGCTGCGGATTCCCTCTAAAGTATTATACAAAAAGTGGGGATTGATCTGATTTTGCAGAGCCAGATACTGAGCCTGTTTCTGGGATATATCCAGCTTTTTATCCTGATCGATCATCTTCTTTAAAATACTCTGGGCTTTTTCTATTTCATAGCTTATCCCAAGGTCACATTCAAAAAACTCTTCTTTGATGTATTCCAAGTTAAACAGATTGATCAATCTTAAAATATTTTTGTATGGCCGATAGATCATATAATAGCCAAAGTACAGATAAAGAACGCCTGTTAAGCCTAACGCCGCCGGAATAATGCCAAACCGATCATATTTCCAGCAAATGACTGAGATGACAGCCCCAAAAAAGAAAGCTGCGACGGCTGATATCCCCCATATTTTTACCCTGTCTATCAAATATTTTTTTCTGTTTCCCATATGAATTCCCTGCTATGAATACACCTTTCGATACTGATTCGGCTTAAGGCCGGTATATTTCTGAAAGCATTTCACAAAATATTTGGTGTCGCTGTAGCCAACCTCCTGACAGATTGCAGATATCGTTTCATTGGTTTCCTTCAACATTTCCTTTGCCTTATCCATTCTTACCTTAGTCAGATACTCCAAAAAAGTCTTTCCCGTTTCCTTCTTAAACAAAGCGCTTAAATAGCTGGCATTTAAATCCACCACTCCACTGACTTTTTCCAAGGTAAGCGCATCTTTATAATGAAGACGAATATAATTTTTTGCTTCCCGGATGGGACGTTTCCCTTCTTCCTGTTTTCTTTTTACGGCCTCCCCCATAGACGTCAAAATTACCTCGGAAACAAAATCAAATACCGCTTCTTTTTCAGTGCTTCCCAGCCCTGCTGTGACTTTCAGGGATTCAAAAATATCATTCTGAAGCATCAATTCATTGATCAGACTTTTAAACGCCTTATAAATCTCCATTTCTTTCTCAGGCCTGTAATTGAGCAGAATCATACACCGGCTCTCTTCTAGAAAATATTCTTTGTCAAACACAAGGGCTTTCAGCTTTTTCCCTGCCAGGTCCACTATTTTCTTCTGGATATAATCCAGATTTTCTTCCCTGTTAAAAGCAATACTGTCCACCTTGAGAATCACAATCTGAAAATATCCCTCCGAAAATTCATAGTGATACGTCTCATTAATCCATTCTAAAGAGTTTATTCTTTCAGGCGCAGAATGTTTTAAGACCACATCGGTAAAAAATGTGGTCCTCAACCGGTCACGGTTATTTTGTATTAATGCTTTATATCTTTCTTCCTGCGTAATCTGGTTATGCCGCATTTGATACTGATTCCGCATTCGTTCCAGAACACTGTACAGTTCCGCTTCCTTGACCGGCTTTAAAAGATAATCTCCCGCACCGTACCGTATTGCATTCTGGGCGTACTCAAAATGCCTATATCCACTGATGATGATAAATTCCAAAGTACCGTCTAATTCCTTGGCCCTGCGGATCATTTCCAGTCCGTCCAATCCCGGCATACGGATATCCGTAATAACAATATCCGGCCTGTGCTCCTCAATCATGGAAAGAACCTCCAAACCGTTATGGGCAATAGCGGCCACTTCCATATCCAGTTCATCCCATTTAATTAAACGATAAATCAGACGGCATACCCTGTCCTCATCATCTGCAATCAATACTTTCATACTTTTACCTATATTATCAATAAAGTTTTCAAATCATTATAGTTTCAGATTTCTTTTTAAATATCATAGATTACAGGGATTGGCAACTACCATGACGCTTATATCCAAAAAATAACATAACCCGCAGGCAGGCGCCTGCGGGCTATCTATTATTTCATGATATAAAATTCATTCAGAAATTAAGTTATGCGTTCATCTGTGCCGCAACCTCAGCCGCAAAGTCCTCGTTCTTTTTCTCAAGACCTTCGCCTGTTTCAAAGCGGACAAATTCTGTTACCTTTAAGTCTGTTCCGTTTGCTTTTCCCACAGCCTCTAAATACTTGGCAACATTTTCTTTATTCTCAGCCTTTACATATTCCTGCTCTAAGAGACATACTTCCTTTAACTCTTTGTTCAGACGGCCGATGATCATCTTTTCAATGATGGCTTCCGGCTTATTTTCATTCTTAGGATCTGCCTGTGCCTGCGCCATCAGGATTTCCTTCTCATGAGCCTTATATTCCTCGGATACATCATCCTGGGAAACATATTTGGGATTCATGGCAGCAACCTGCATAGCCACATTGGATAAAGCCTCTTTTATCTCATCGTTTACAACAGCTGTTTCAGCCTTAACGATAACGCCGATTCTTCCGCCGCCGTGAAGATAAGTTACTACGCAGCCGTTATCAGCCGTAACCTTTGCAAATCTTCTGATATTTAAGTTTTCTCCGATCGTAGCAACCTTCTCAACCAAAGCTTCTTTCACAGTCTTGCTGTTATCTTCTATCCATGCTTCTTCCATTAAGCCTTCCACATCTGCCGCACCGGAAGCAAGCGCCTGCTTTGCAACTGCCTCTACATAAGTCTGGAATACTTCATTTTTTGCAACGAAGTCTGTCTCGGAGTTAACCTCAACAACTGCCGCAACCTTATCAGCGTCAACAGCTACGCGGCAGATACCCTCTGCTGCGATTCTGCCGGCCTTTTTCTCCGCCTTAGCCGCACCGCTCTTTCTTAATAATTCTACTGCTTCTTCCATATTACCGTCAGTCTCTGTAAGAGCCTTTTTGCAGTCCATCATACCTGCGCCGGTCATTTCTCTTAATTCTTTTACCATGGAAGCACTAATTGCCATGTTAATTTCCTCCATTCAATCTATATTTCAAGTAATTTTATATTCCGTTCATAAGCGCCTTTTTGCTTATGCTTCCTGCCCTGCCACTTCTTCAATATCCGTTGCTTCTGCTTCTTCAAATTCTACCGCTTCGCCCTGGTTTGCCTCAATAACGGCATCAGCCATTTTGGAAACGATCAATTTAACCGCACGGATTGCATCGTCATTGCCGGGAATTACAAAATCAAGTTCTTCGGGATCGCAGTTGGTATCCGCCATACCGATTAATGTAATACCCAGTGCGTGAGCTTCCTGTACGCAGATTTTCTCTTTCTTGGGGTCAACTACGAAAATAGCGTCGGGAATCTGTTTCATTTCCTTGATTCCGCCTAAGTTCTTCTCTAATTTTTCCCATTCCTTCTTCAGTGCGATTACTTCCTTTTTGGGAAGTACGTCAAAAGTACCGTCTTCAGACATAGCCTCGATTGCTTTTAATCTGTCGATACGGCTCTGAATGGTCTTGAAATTTGTCAGCATTCCGCCTAACCATCTTTCGTTTACATAAAACATACCGCAACGCTCTGCCTCTGTCTTAACAGCGTCCTGAGCCTGTTTCTTTGTTCCTACAAAAAGAACTGTTCCGCCTGCGGATACGATCTGGGAAACCGCCTGATAAGCCTCATCCACTTTGCCTACAGATGTCTGTAAGTCGATGATGTGGATACCGTTTCTCTCTGTGTAGATGTAGGGAGCCATCTTAGGATTCCATCTTCTTGTCTGATGTCCGAAATGAACACCTGCTTCTAATAACTGTTTCATTGAAATAACGCTCATGTTTCTTACCTCCGTTTGGTTTTTTGCTTCCGTACACATCCGCTTTTCTGCCACCTCCGCGTTAAGAAGCACCGGCAGTCAATCCGTGCACGTGTTTGATTTTTGCACATTGCGGCTTAAGAATATAAATTTCTTCATAAATAACAGAACATTCATCTTTTCAACAACCGCAACGTGAAAATTTTACCACAAAGAAAGAGCAAGTTCAAGGGCTTTCCCTTAATTTCCTGCTCTTTTCCACGCTTTTATACGATTACTATCATGATTGCCGCCAGTCCTTTGATACCGGGCTAATATCCCTTTTGTGTAACCACCGCTGCAATTTCTTCATCGGAAGCCCCTGCGGGAATATCATGTCGGCCCGTTTTCAGCCGCTTATCATATCCGTTCTGGCACAAAAATGCATCATAGGCTGCCGCATCTTCAATCAATCCCGCCTGCTGCAGCTTATTTGCCACAACCCGGGAACCGTCGCCGCTGTTAATGGCTATGGTAATTATTTCGTTTACTATCTCATTTTCTCCCTGGGAATTTCCGGTTCCGGCTTCTCTTATATCCTCTTCGCCTTCCTGCGGCGTTAACTCATCTCCGGCTTCGCCGCTTACCGGCTCTTCATTTCCTGTCTCTTTGTCATTTTCCGTTTCCCGGTTTCCCGACGGCATATCCTCTACAGAATTTCCGTTATCCGCTATTTCATTCTCAGAAAGAGACTCCGGGGAATCCCCTTCCTCATTCTCTTCTTCATCTTTTTCCTGATTATCCGGCATATCCGCTAAGACCACATTGCCGTCCACCATTCCCATTTCCTGGGCCCTCTGGCGGATCTCTTCATCCGTCATTTTTTCTTTCCCGCCGGATAGGGCAATTCCCATAAGAAGCGCTGTCACAACAATGCCGATTCCCAAGCCCCTCATATAATAATTAAATTTCACGATTATATCACCTCAAACAAATCAATGACCAGATTTACTTCTCCTACGCCTAAACCCAGCTCCTTGGCTATAGCCACATTTGATTTGCCCTGTCTGTGCATTTCCAGTATTTTTTCGTTATTATTTATTTCCTCTTTGGCTCCGTCCGTTTCCTCATCCTTTGGTATAGCCCCGTCGGAAGCCGCATCAGAAGGCTCAAGAACTTCTTCTTTTACGGGCATTACTGTTTCCTGGACTTCAATATTTACCGCTTCCTGCACCGTGTTTTCCAGTTCATCCCTGGTTTCCTTGGCAATCGCTCTTGTTTTTTCTATTTCCTTTGCCGTCTCTAAAAGATTTTTCTGCTTATCATGGAGCATATCATACAAAAAGAGAACCTCCTGATGGCTCTTGTGAATATCCTCTAAAACCGTATTGGAAAACTCTGAAACAGCCGTTATTTTTTCATTGGAAACCCGCTCTAAAGAACGCTCTGTTTTTTCGACCGCACCGGAAAGGGTTTCGTCTACAGAAATCCGAAGCTTTTCCTTTGCTTCCTTCATCTGCTCATCTACAATTTCTTTTATTTTTTCCTCTCCGTCCGCCAGCGACTTTGCGTCTATTTTCTGCTTAGGCTCCGGAATCAGGAAACTTACGGCAAATACAATCATTCCTAATATCAGAAGTACAATTTCTATTCCTGTCATAACCTTTTCAGCTGTTAAACCGACATATCAAAATGTGATGTGCCCTTTAAGACAACTCTTCCTTCCTGCGAAACACTTTTCTTTCTTTTTGCCCCGCCATCCCCTGCATAACTGCCCTTCCCCTTTTCCTTGGCATCCGCATGGTTTTCATTTTTTGCAGTATCATCCCCACGGCTGACCTGCCTTAATTTTTCATCTACACGCCTATCAGTCTGTACCTGCAAATTACTTTGATCCACTGCAGGCTTACTATCCTCCTGCTGTTTAATCGTGGTATAATCCTGTGTCCGTTGAATTGTCCCCTGAAATTCTATCATTCCAATGGCCATATTTCCACCTCCTAATAAGCGCTTACCTTAACTTCTCCCTTTTCACGGATAAATCGGCAATATGTTGCAGCGCTCTTCAATACCATGGATGCATCCCCGATCGTAACCTTGGTTCCCTCATAAACATCTCCTGAAACCAGCACGCAGGCCTGCCCCTGGCTTTGAAGCTGTTCATCTAACAAAAGCAGCTCTGCCTGAATTTCCTTTAACCGCTCCATCTGCCTCTTATTAGTAATTGCAAGGGTCTGAATATATTGCAGCTGTTCGGGGGGATAGGTTTCTCCCCTTCTGATCTTCTGGGTGGCGCTTAACAATATGGGCTGGATATTTTTTAAGTTGGCTGTAACCTTCATGGATTCTTTCTGCAGCTCTGAATACCGGATCTTGGTCTCAGGATTGATTCCAACCTCCACCTGAGTATCCGAACCCATAGGAGATCCCAATGTCTTGCAGCTTACTCTTTCTGTTGCCCGTGCCAGACCTCCCGCAATAATTCCTCTTCTGCCGTCTACACGGATTTCCGTCCTTGCATTTACCCTGCTGTGAAGAAGAGATTCGCTCTCAATATATTCTCCCGACGTAATGGTTGCATTTTCGGCATATTTTAAAATAATCCTGCCCTTTGCATTTAAGATTCCTTTTCCCATTCCGTTCATTCCCCTGGCAATGATTATATCCCCGTCTGTTTCAACGACAGAGCCTTCCACAACGCCTCTGATTTCCACATTCCCTTTGGCCTTGACGGAAAAACCTGCCTGCACATTTCCCTTTACCAAGACACTGCCGTTTGATTCAATGTTTCCGGTGGCGGGACCGACGTTTTCCACTTCATAAACATCGGAAACGACCACCTCGTCCATGGAAAGGCATACATGCCCGTTTAATTTGGATGTAATAACGCAGCCGTCCTCGGATAACTCAATATTTCTTCCGTATTTTAAATTCAAATGCCTTACTTTATTGGCACGGATGGCTGCACCGTAAACATCATATCCGTCCACTCCTAAAACTTCTTTATGAAGCCTTGCTAAAACGTCGCCCTCTTTGCAATGATTGATGGTATCCAGATGAAAAAAATCCACCGTGCCATCTTCATTTCTCTTCGGTTTAGCGCTTAAATCCGTATTAAAAAAGTACTCAATTCTGGCATCCTTTCCTTGAACCGGTTCTTTTCCTCTGGCAATCACAATGTCTTCGCAATAATTCCTTTTTGCCAGATAAGCTTCAACAGCCGCTTCGTCAATGCCATATGCTATCTTACTCATTTTTAAATCGCTGATTACCGCTTCTTTTCCCGAATAAGAAACGCCACTGCTGCTGGGAGGATAGAATCGCACAACCGCTTCCATCTTATCTGCCGATACCTTCAGTTGAAATGTCTCCGGCGCCGACAAGCCCACCTGGATGGAAACAGGCACCACAACCTCCGCTACCAATCCTTCAACAGCCTGATACAAGGGCTTGGCATCAGCAATCTCTATATTCTTTAATCGCAGGTATTCCATAAGCTCAGCAAAGTCCAGCTTTGCCCCGCCATCTGTTTCGGGAACCAGCTTAACCGCTGTTCCCGTCATACTTGTAATTATTTGAAAATAGGCATTCATATTTTGACCTCCGCACTATCGATCCGAAAGTATCCCCATATACTCGCCAAGTTTTGACTTCATTTTAGATAACGCCTTTGTATGAAGCTGAGATACGCGGGATTCCGAGACTTCCAAAATGTAGCTGATTTCTTTTAATGTCAAATCCTCGTAATAATACAGCAAAACAACTTTCTTTTCTTTTTCCGTAAGAATATCCAGCGATTCCCTCAATTTTTCCTTCAGTTCTTCTCTTTCTGCCACCTCTTCCGGTATCTCAAATTGAGAAGATGTATTCTTTTCCCCTTGTAACTCCGGCCCGCCCTGCTCAATATATTCATTGAGACTGACCACACCGGTAATTTTCATTTGTGACTGCCAGTCAGTATACTCTTCTCCGGAAATGCCAAGTCCCTTTGCAATTTCCTCATCTGTAGCACTCCTGCCTGTAGTCGTTTCAATCTCTTTCATGACAGCGTCAATTTTTTTCTGTCTCTGTCTGATCGTTCTCGGAATCCAATCCATCTTACGGATCTGATCCAGAATCGCTCCTCTGATTCGCAGACTTGCATAGGTTTCAAACTTCACATCCTTGCAGGTATCAAACTTGTCAATGGCATCTATTAATCCGAAAACACCATAACCTACAAGGTCATCATATTCCACATTATAACCCAGATACATACTGAGTCTTCCTGCTACAAGCTTAACCAAAGGTGCATATTCTAATATGATTTTCTCCCGTAAGTCCTGGCTTTTCAGACGATGATAGTCCTGCCAAAGCCGCTTCCTTCCTGCCTCGTCCATGAATAACCTCCGCAAAATAACTCTTTTTCCGTCAAATCTTTAAGCCTTCTAATCCTCTGACGGATTTTCCGTATTTTGTTTGTCGCCTTCTTCGGTTTCTTCTTCGCCAACCGGCCCTTCTTTTTCCTTTTCTTTTTCTTCTGCTTCCTTTGCCTTTTTCTCCGCTTCCTCAATCTGCGCATCAAAAAGATTTAAGGTTTTCTTTATGACAACTCCCAGGGCATAAAACACAATCAGAACTCCCAGAAGAGTCCAAAGCATTTTTACCAGTTCATAATCCCTGATATAGGTAATGATACTGGTTATTGCTCCTGCCAACAGCATAAGAAATATCGGAATCATCCTTCTCTTCATCTTTAAATCACTTTCTCCGGTTTTCCAATCGCCTTAATTACAAAATCCCCCGTCTCCGGGTAAAATATTACAGTACGCCCGTAATTCAGCCCCGTATCGCTTGCAAGAATCGGGATTCTCATCTGTAAAAGCTTTGCCTTAACAGCTTCTACATTGCGCTCTCCGACTCTTACGGCATTTGCCCTGCCCTGAGCGCCAAACATCTGAGCCCCGCCTGCGATCTTGGCCACCAGTCTGACTCTTAAAGCACCTGCAGCCACAAGCTGTCTGACCAATTCTTCTATACCCGTATCCGCAAACTTGGGTATATTGGTATTGTCCCTGATCGCTGTGCTGTCGGGCAGCATAATATGTGCCAGGCCTCCGATTTTTGTCAAAGGATCCCGGATAGCAATTCCAACACAGGATCCCAGTCCCAATGTAGTAACCCCGTTGGGACTCTTACATATTTTTAAATCTGCCATTCCTACTTTAATAATCTCACTCATAATTACATGCCTATAGCGGTTAATATTTTATCGTAAGATTCCAGATCCGGAATCAAGATAAAATACCCGTCCAAACTAATGTCATCAGTAAACTGCGTCTGAATCAGCAGTATCTTGTCTCCCAGTTCTCCAAATTCAATTGCCGGCACACTTAAAATTGCTCCGGCCATATCAATGCTTAAATCCGGCACCGACGGCACAATCATCATATTGGTCAGTACAGACAATGAATTTAAATAAGAGCCCACAATAATATTGCCGATTTCCTTTAGGGCGGAAAGCTCCATTTCCGAAAAAGGCCCTTCTGAATTTTCCGGCATCTGCATCAGCTTTGATACAAGGGAATGGGCCGCCTTTTCTTCTAAAAGGAACATCATACTTCCGGTTATATCGCCTTCAACTAAAAGATATACTCCCGCCATAATCTGTTCCTCTCCGCCCATGGCCTCGCCTACTTCCTGAAAATCCAGCAGACGAACCTGAGGAACCTTCATATCCACTTTACATTGTATCATCTGTGACAAAGCGGTTGTAGCGTTTCCCGCACCAATGTTTCCTAATTCTTTCAGTACGTCAAAATACTGTTCGGAATCGTTTAAATTAAAATTCTCCATATTTTGTCCTATTCCGGCTTATTAATCTGCCTTTCCTTTTCTGCGAACACCAGATTCATGTCCAAAAGGGAGATCAGTTCTCCTTTGTCCTTGCCCACACCGGATAAATAGTTTGCCTTCTCGTCACTAGAATCATAGGCAATCTTCTCTATCTGGGAGGCATCCAGTGTTACCACTTCCTTTACCTCATCTACCAACATACCGATGATTTCGCCGTTATCAAGCCTAATAATGATGATACGGGTCTTTTTTGTAATCTCATCTTCAAAAAGTCCCATCTTTAAACGGATACTTACAACCGGTATGACTTCTCCCCTTAAATTAATAACTCCTTTAATATAGCTTTGTACCTTAGGCACTCTGGTTATTCTCTGCATACGGACAATATTATCAATGTATTTGATATCAATACCATATTGTTCATCGCCGAATTTTACTACGATATACTGGATTCGTTCCTGTTCCTGTGCATTGCTTAATTCTTCCATCATGACACCTCCCCTACAACAACGCATTCGCATCAATAATCAGTGCAATTTCCCCGTCGCCCAAAATAGTTGCGCCACTGATGACCTTGCTCTTGTTAATATATTTGCCAAGGGATTTAATAACGATTTCCTGCTGTCCCATTAACTCATCCACAACAAGCCCGCCTAACTGGTCACCCTTCTTGACAATGGCCACAACCAGATTGTCGTCCGGTCCCTTTGTTGACGCTATATCCAGAACTTCGTTTAACCTGACTAATGGTATGACATCGCCACGCAGATTAATAACCTCTTCATTTTGCACAAATTTGATTTCATCCGGGGAAATATCCTCTATCGTCTGTATGGATCCCAATGAAATCGCATATTTCTCGCCTCCTACTTCTACCATTAAAGCCTGAATAATGGCTAAGGTCAGCGGCAGTCTGATAATAAATGTGCTTCCCTCGCCCAGCTTGGTCTTTACCTCAACCTCGCCGCTTAAGGATTCGATTTTGGATTTGACCACATCCAGGCCGACGCCCCTTCCCGAAACATCGGAAACCTTTTTGGCTGTGGAAAAGCTTGGCATGAACAGCAGTCCGATAGCGTCCTTATCGCTCATATTTTCGGCCTGCTCAGGTGTAATGGTTCCTTTTTCAATGGCCTTTGCCTTTACTCCCTCCACATCAATACCGTTACCGTCATCTCTTACTTCAATGACTACGTTGTTTCCGTCCTGATAAGCATCCAGATAAATGGAACCCGCTTCGGGCTTTCCTCTCTCCAGCCTCTTCTCTGCCGACTCGAGACCGTGATCGGCGGAATTACGCAGAAGATGCATCAGCGGATCGCCGATTTCATCTACCACAGTACGGTCTAATTCCGTTTCTTCGCCGCTCATAAACAACTGCATTTTTTTATCCAGCTTCTTGGATAAATCCCTGATCATCTTGGGGAACTTCTGCACCACATTTTCAATCGGCACCATCCTTACCTTCATGACGGATTCGTGAAGATTGGTGGTTACGCTTTCCAGATACTCAATGGGCTCATTTACCGCACTGTTTGCGGTAATACCTTCCGTTGTTGCCGCAGACACTAAAGAATTCTTTGCGATGATCAGCTCGCTGACAAGGTTCATCAGCACATCCAGCTTTTCAATATCAACGCGGACTGTCCTGTTGACAATGGGTTTGGCATTTTTGGTTTTATCCGTCTTTGCGGGGGCATTGACAGCCGAAGCTGCAGCAGGCGTTGCTGCCGCAGGCTTTTCTTCCGATTCCCGTACGGCTTTTACCGCACCTTCTTTGGGCGCTTCCGCATCCATCAGCGAAATATAACAGCTTTCTATTTCCGATACATCCAGAATGGCTTTTTTTACCGTTTCGCTATCCTCATCAGTAATAAAAATCACACTGAAATCAAAATCAAACTTTTCATCCTCAATGTCCTGGGCGCTGGGATTGGAAACAATGGTTTCTCCCAGATCCTCCAGCGCTTTATAAACCAGAAATGCCCTTGCAGCCTTTAAAATACAGCTTTCCTGAATATAAACCGTAATCCCCATAACGTTTTTGCTCTGGTTAACCGCTTCACTCATAACCAGTTTCTCGGTATCATCTAATTTGATGTCCCTCCATTTTTCCTTGGAAGCATCATTTCCGCCGTCTGCTGATGCAGCTTTTGGTTCATCCTTTGCCTGGACCGAAGGCACTTCCACCTCGCCTCCCTTAGAGGCCAGAATCTGGTTTAAGGCCTTGATCAGATGTTCATTATCATTTGTTCCTTCATCAGATGTATTCTGAACGTTCTCAGTATATTCCTCCAAAGCATCCAGACACTGAAATAATACATCGATCATACTGCCGTCAGCCTTAATGGCTCCGTTACGGACTTCCGAAAATACATTTTCCATATCATGGGTCAGATTCTGCATCCTCTTGTATCCCATGGTTCCTGCCATACCCTTTAAAGTATGAGCCGCACGGAAAATCTCATTTATTGTATCCATGTTTTCCGGATCCTGTTCCAGACTCATAAGCTGATCGCTTAAGCTTTGTAAATGCTCCTTTGTTTCATCAAGAAAAATCTCCAGATATTGACTAACGTCCATCTTTGCATACCCCCACGTTTTTTATAATAGCTCCCGCCACTTCCTTAAGTGGTACAACTTTGTTTGCAAGTCCTGCCGATACCACACCACGGGGCATGCCGTAAACGGCACAGCTGTCCTGATCTTGTGCAATAACGTATAACTCTTTATGCTTCTTCAGATTGGTTATGCCCTTTGTCCCGTCCTGCCCCATTCCCGTTAAAACGACACAGGTAACATGTTCATAATCGCAATCCTTTATGGATTCATACATATAATTAGCGCAGGGCTTTACCCCCTCCCTGGGCGGTTCATCCAGAAAAGCAATTCTGTTACAGCCCCCGGAATGAATCACAATCATATGCGTGCCTCCTTTGGCAACATAAATATTCCCTTTTGTAACAGGCATTCCCTCTGAGGCCTCCTGTACATGAAGAGGACAGATTCCATCCAGCCTTTCGGACAATGTGGCGGTAAATCCCGCAGGCATATGCTGCACTATCAAAACCGGCGCATCCAGATTTGCCGGAAGCATTGGCAAAACCTCCTGCAAGGCCTTCGGTCCTCCTGTGGAACTGGCTATGGCAACAAGCTTTTTCCTACCGGTTTCCTTTTCATGAACCGGCGGTTTTCCCAATATTCCATCCTTAACAGTCCCAATCTTATCAACAAGGGCTTTTGAATGGGAAAATGGCCTTCGCCGTGCATTCCTGCCCTCTCCGGAAAAAACACCCTCCAGAATATGAAGTAAAAGCCCGCGAAACTTTTCTCCCTTCACATCCGAGATTCCCACCGGCTTTTTTAAAAAATCTACCGCTCCCAGCGAAAGAGCTTCAATGGTAATACTTGCGTCCTCTTTTGCAAAAGAACTGATCACGACAACTTTTACCCTGTTGCCTGTTTTATTCAGCTCCTTTAAAAAAGAAATACCGTCCATTTTGGGCATCATCAAATCCGTGATAACCAAATCATATGTATTTTTTTTCATGAGCTCCAAGGCTTCCAATCCGTTTGTTGCTGTATCTTCCGCCCGGAATCTCTTATCTGAGTTAATTATATCACAAAAGATTCTTCTCATAAGTGCAGAATCATCTACAACCAGAATTTTTTTAATCATAGGTCACCTACATTCGCTATACGCCGCCTGCTCTTACGCTCCTCCTCAAAAATGTAACGTATAATTTCCTCCCGCTGGATATTGCTGATGAGAGTAAATTTCACGCGATGCTCATATTCTCCCTTTCGCACCTCATTGGATCTGCTTTTCAGTATTTTGCCCACCAGTTCGTAGGCCTCTTCTTTCCCGTGCATATTTAAAGAAAAATTAATGGCAATCTGTGTTCCTTCGGTATATTTTACCGGCGAAACAAACCGGATCCCGCCGCCGCTGATATCCACAATATTTCCTTTGGTCAAAGGAATCCCTACCCACATATGATATTTGAGTTCCTTTAAAGCCTCTATTTCTTCATCCAGAAGCTCTCTGGTCTTTATAGGAAGACTGCAGGCAAAACGGTAATATTCTCTCCTCTGGTATTTCCCGATGGGAGAGGTCAGTTCACACAACAATATATAAACATTATTGTCTTTATACCTTTCTACCACTCTTATAAAACACTGGTAAAGTCCTTTTCTTGTATAGAAACAAAACTGGTATTCCCCGTCCACCGGCAGAAGAATCAGTTTCGTTCCATCCATGGGCATCATAATTTCCAGTCTCTCGTCATCAAGAACATCATATACCTGAGAGGTATATATTTTTTTATCTCCGGCTTTTCCGCCTAAAATAGCGCCTTCAACCGCCTGCACTTCAATTTTGTCTCCGGGTTTTACCAACTCTGTTAACATATATGCCTTCTCCCTTATTGAAAATTATCTACAAATGCTATTGACGGAACGGATTCTTTGTTGTCCCGATAATATGGGAAAAGAACGCCGTCATTCCTCTTAAATTATTACTGTTTTCTCCCGCCTCTTTGTTCATCAGTGTTTCTGCAATTTTCTGATACGCCTTTGCCGACTTTGCTCCCGGATTGGCAAGGGATACCGGCGTCTGCTGCATAACCGCTTTTGACAGATTCGAATCCTGAGGAATTGCTCCCAGATAAGAAACGGGCATTTTTAAATACCGCTCCACTACTGCATTCAATTTGGCAAACAACGCCTTGCCCTCCATTTCGTTTTCTACCTTATTGGCAATAACCTTAATCTGCGACATTTCTCCAGAAAAACGGGGATGTCTGTTTAATGATTTTAAAAGAGAATAGGAATCCGTAATGGATGTAGGCTCCGGCGTCGTCACAAGAAGAATCTCTCCGCTGGCAACAAGAAACTCCAATACCGCATCGGCAATTCCCGCGCCGGTATCCACAATTACAATATCTGCAATGGAGTCTAACTCCGCCAGATTCTGTATAATGCACATCAGATAATCCCTGCTTAAATTGGATAATCCCGCAATGCCTGAACCCCCTGAAATAAATCCTACTTCTCCCGGTCCCCATGTAATGATTTCTTTTATATTTTTTCCCTGATATATTAAATCCCCCAGGTTATGCTGCGGTACTGCGCCAAACATAACCTCAATGTTAGCCAATCCGAAATCCGCATCCAGAATAATGACTCTCTGCCCCATCTGACGGAACCAGATAGCCAGATTAATGGCTGTATTGGACTTTCCTACGCCACCTTTTCCGCTCGTAACGGTAATCACTCTTGCTAAAGACTTATGGGGCTGGCTATTCATTTTAATAATATTTCGCAAGTTTTCCGCCTGATCCATTATTTCCTCCTTAAGAGCTTCTATTACCGCCCAAAAGCGTCTTTACTGTTTTCTGGGGATTAAATTCCTCCATGTCATCGGGCACATTCTGTCCGCATGTAATATAAGCCAGCTGCGCTCCCGTATATAATCTGAGATTAAACAGATTGCCCAGACTGGTTGTTTCATCCAGCTTGGTAAATATCAGCTTATAATCCGTAATGGAGGAATAATTGTCGGCAATATTTACTAAATCCTTATATTTTGTAGTGGCGCTGACAACCAGATAAATCTCCTTTTCCAGGCTTTCATCCACTGCATGTATGATTTCCTTCATGGCATTCTGCTGTTCTTCATTCTGATGGGAATGCCCGGTAGTATCCACAAAAATGTAATCAAACTTCCTGAATTCTTCAATTCCCTCCCGCATATCATCTACCGTATAAATAACGCGGAAAGGCACCTCTAAAATGTTGGCATAGGTACGCAGCTGCTCTGCCGCCGCAATTCTGTAGGTATCCGTTGTAAACAACGCCACCTTCATCTTCTTATCCACCGTATATCTGGATGCCAGCTTTGCAATAGTGGTCGTTTTTCCGACTCCGGTAGGTCCGATAAAATATATGAGCTTCGGTTTTCTCGTACCGGGCGTAATCACGCTGGACTGACCGAACTTTAAAATCATCTTCTGATATACATTGGAAAGAATATAGTCGATGGGCATATTGGGCTTTAACATCTGATCCAGTTCATCAATGATCTGGTTTGCATACTTCTCGCTGATTTCGTTTTCCAGCATAGTCTGGTAAAGCAGCTTTAAGAAACGGACATTGCTGTCTTCCGGCTCCTTTGCTCCCTCCTGCGCCTCATCCTCCGTTTCCTTATCCTTTTCCGTTTCCGTCATCTGAAGCTGTTTTTCAAGAAGAGATTGTAAGCTTTCCAGCTTCTCCTCAATAGCCTTATCCGTTCCCTCATCCTTTTCCCTGATAATGGATTCCAAAGCCTCGTAAATCTGTGGGTTGGGCGCTTTTATGGGCGCTTCTTTTTTTGCAGGCAGAACCCGGTCCGGCTCCTCCTCCAAGGCAACGGTCACTTCCACCATTTTCCGTTTAAAAAGAGCCAAGAATCCCTTTTTCTTTAATTCTTTAACGTTCATAACTACAACGCCGTTTCCCAGTTCTTTTTTTGCCGTCTCTACTGCGTCGTGCTCGGTTTTTCCCTGAAACTTTTTAATAATCATTTATGCTGTCACCATCCCCACTGACTGTAATTCCACATTTGGCTCCACTTCATTATAAGATACCACAATTAAATCGCCAAAGTAATCCTCTGTCAAACGTTTAAAATACATTCGCACAATCGGCGATGTAATGATAATCGGATTTTTCCCGAGACTTTCCAGTTTTCCGATTTCCGTCCTGACACTTTCAATAATCGCCTTTGTCTTTTCGGGAGCAATGGTCAGATAAGCCCCCTGCTCCGTCTGCTTTACATTTGCCATGATCTCCTGCTCTACCTGAGGGTCTAAGGTTACCACGCTGGTAGTCTCATTGGCAGGAAAATATCTTGCGCAAATTGCTCTCTTTAAACTCTGTCTTGCATATTCCGTCAGAATATCCGGATCTCTCGTAGTAGCTGCATAATCTGCCAGAGTCTCGAATATGGTCAAAAGATCCCTGATGGATATTCCCTCCTGTAAAAGATTCTGCAATATTTTCTGGACATCTCCAAGACCTAAGAGCTTTGGAATCAGTTCCTCCACAATGGAAGGATTTGTTTCTTTCAGATTGTTTGTCAAATTCTGGACATCCTGTCTCGTCAAAAGCTCCGCAATATGCTGTCTGATGATCTCCGTCAGATGTGTTGCAATAATACTGGGCGGGTCAACAACCGTATATCCAAGACTTTCCGCCCGCTCTCTCTGTCCCTCGGTAATCCAGATTGCCGGCAAGTGGAAAGAAGGTTCAAAGGTGGGAATACCCGCAATCTCCTCTTCCACATAACCAGGATTCATTGCCATATAGTGGTCAAAAAGAATTTCTCCCTCTGACACCTGTATGCCTTTTATCTTTATAATATACTGGTTGGGATTCAACTGTATATTGTCCCTCAAACGAATAATCGGCACAATGGTTCCAAGCTCCAGCGCGATTTGTCTACGAATCATAACAACACGGTCTAACAAATCGCCGCCCTGATTCACATCCGCAAGGGGAATGATACCATAACCGAACTCAAGTTCAATCGGATCAACCTGTAGAAGGGAGGTAACATTCTCCGGCTGCCTGATTTCCTCCGCCGCAGCCTCATCCGTATCCACATCCCCTTCTATCTCCGCTGTCTCAATTTCAGCCTGGATGGTTCTTGCAGTAATAATAAACACAACGCCCAAAACCACAAATATCATAGGATTTAAGGGAGTGATAATACCTAAGAAGCACAAAATTCCGCCTACCAGATACAAAACCTTGGGCATGCCGAAAAGCTGGCCGATTAACACGGAACCAAAATCCGCATCCTTACTGCCCTTGGTTACTAAAATACCCGTTGATAGCGAAATCAACAGAGACGGAACCTGACTGACCAGGCCATCGCCAATCGTCAAAATCGCATAGCGGTTTAATGCCGTATTAATATCCATTCCGCCCCGAAGCATTCCCATGGCAATTCCGCCTATAATATTAACAGCCGTAATTAAAAGACCTGCCAGGGCATCTCCCTTAACGTACTTAACAGCACCGTCCATGCTTCCGAAAAAGCTGGATTCCTGCTGAATCTTTTCCCTTCGTACCTTGGCCTCCTGATCCGTAATGGCGCCTGTGTTCAAGTCTGCGTCAATGGCCATCTGTTTACCGGGCATGGCATCCAAAGTAAAACGTGCCGTTACTTCAGCAACACGCTCGGAACCTTTGTTGATAACCATAAACTGAATGATTATCAAAATAATGAATACAATGGCGCCGATAATCAAATCTCCGCCGCCTACAAAATTTCCGAAAGTCTCAACTACGTTTCCGGGACTTCCCGTTTTCAAAATCAGCCTCGTGGAAGAAACGTTCAACGCAATCCTGAATATGGTGGTAAACAAAAGGATTGTGGGGAAGAAAGACATATCCAGTACTTCCTTGACAAACATACAACGGAACATGATAACAAAAGCAATCGAAATATTAACGGCCAGTAATATATCCAAAAGTATAGAGGGAATCGGCACAATAAACATAATAAATGCAGCAAGTAAATATAATGCCACACCCAAATCCGCTTTTTTCATCTGCCGTCCTCCTTTCTATATTTTCCCCTGCATATGATAAACCATAGCAAGCACTTCTGCCACTGCCTGATACAATTCCGGCGGAACCTGTTCGCCGATTTCCACGTTGTAATAAAGCATTCGGGCAAGAGGTTTGTCCTCAACTATCTCTATATGGTTTTCCTTAGCAATTTCCTTAATTTTCCGAGCCAGATAATCCTCGCCCTTTGCCAAAACAATAGGCGCTGCCACAACCAACGTATCATACTTTATGGCAACGGCAAAATGAGTAGGGTTGGTAATAACCACATCCGCCTCCGGCAGCTGCTGCATCATACGCCTTCTGGAAGCCTCCTGCATCTTCTGTCTGATTCGCCCCTTGATCTGAGGATCGCCTTCGGACTGCTTATACTCATCCTTGACTTCCTGTTTGGTCATCATCTGATCCTTATGGAACTTTCTCTTTTGATAAATAAAATCCAATATTGCTATTATAATATAAATAAAAGAACATTTTAACCCAAAATTTATGGCAATTGTTCCCGACGTTTCAATTCCCTGCCACAAAGGCATATTAAACAACAGATAAATCACATCAAAGTTATCTTTAATAGTACCATATGCCACCCATGCAATCAATGCCACCTTTGCAATGGACTTTACAAGCTCCACTAATGAATGGGCGGAAAAAATCCGTTTAAACCCACTGACAGGACTGATTTTACTGAACTTCGGCTGCAGGGGCTTGGTTGTGATCTTCCATTTTACCTGAACGTAATCGGATAGGAACGCAATCAGAAACCCAATTAATAAAAGCGGCAGAAGAATAAGCAGTATCCGGAGCATTGTCTGACCGATTAAAGTATAAAACTCCTTTACCGGTACATATCCTCCGCTTAATTTAATCATTTCCGGAATTTTTCCATATACCAGAGAAAAAATCTGTAGAAAATAATTGCCAAAATATCCGATTCCGAATTTCAGGATTAAAAACATGGCAATAAGACCGGTTGCATTGGCAATTTCCTTACTCTTTGCCACCTGTCCTTCATTACGGGCATCGCTCAACTTTTTACCGGTAGGCTCTTCTGTTTTTTCTCCGCCGGGTCCTTCCTTGGCAAAGAACTGTAAATTGTAAACAATCATGCCATTATCGCCTCCACAAAGGATACCATCACGGTCTTCATTTCCGTAAAGACAAAATCGGAAATATGGGGAAGCATCCCCACCGTCAGAAACAAAACGCCCAATCCCATCAACAGCTTAATCTGCATACCTACCGCAAACATATTCATCTGCGGCGCCACCTTGGCCATAATCCCCAGAATGCAGTTGGTAATCAGCAGAACACAGAATATGGGAAGGCAGATTCTAAATCCGATATTGATATAGCCGCTCATAAAAGAGAGAAAGGCGGAAACAATTTTGTCTCCGGAAAATATAGCCCCGTTTATAGGTATCAGTGTAAAAGTCTCTGCTAAAGCTTTAATTAAAAAATGATGTAAATCAGTAATTACCAATATCAGCATGACAAGATATTGATAAAAAATGCCCGTTACGCTGGCATTCTCTCTCGTGGTTGGATCGTATTCACTTGCCATGGCAAGGCCGATTTCCATGTCAATCAATCTTCCCGCAAAAAGAACAATGGAATTACACATACTTGTAGACAATCCAATGAGTACGCCTGTCATAACTTCTTTTAAAACAATGGCTGTATATTCCAAAATGGAATCGTACGGAATGATTTCATGGGGATATATTGCCTGATAAAGCAGGTAGGATAAAAACACCCCCAGCGTAATCCTTACCCTTCTGGGCGTATTATTCATACTAAAAAAGGGACAGGCAAAAATAAAACAGGTAACCCTTACAAAAATCAATAGATAATATTCCAGTTCATAAATTGAAAAAGAGTAATCAATCATGGGATCACCTGATATAAATTGAAAAATCTGACCAAAGCTGCGTCATAAAATCACTGATATTATTAAGCATCCAGCCGCCTAAGAGCATAATGGCCATAAAAACACCGATAATCTTCGGCACAAAGGTCAGGGTCTGTTCCTGAATGGATGTAACCGTCTGGAAAATACTGATGATCAGACCGATTATCAATGATACGAGAAGAACCGGTGCCGCTGTCTTTATTATCAAATATAACGCCTGATTCGCAATCTGAACTACATAATCTATAGTCATAATGCCGCCTTCTTTCTACAACCGCCACAATCACTGAAAGGTCAATAAAATGTTTTAACGAGCTCTACAATTACCAGATTCCAGCCATCCGCCAGAACAAACAAAAGTATTTTAAACGGCATGGAAATCGTAGTCGGCGGAAGCATCATCATACCCATACTCATAAGAGCCGATGCCACAACCATATCTATGACAATAAACGGGATATATATGACAAATCCGATAATAAACGCCGACCTTAATTCACTGACCAAAAAGCTCGGAATCAGCACACTTGTAGGAACATCCTCTTTATCTCCCGTCCATTCATAGCCGCCAATTTCACAAAACACTTTTGCATCCTTTGCCTGGGTCTCCCTGCACATAAATTCTCTTAGAGGGTCAATTCCCGCTTCTAAGGCTTCTTCCTGGGTAATCTGTCCCGCCTCAAAAGGTTTTATTGCCGTTTCATTTATCTCTGTTATAATCGGACTCATAATAAAATATGTCAGAAACAAAGACAATGCAATTAACACCTGGTTGGGAGGGGCTGTCTGGGTATTCAAAGCAGCCCTTGTAAAATGCAGGACAATAATGATTCTCGTAAAGGATGTCAAACAAATAATGAGAATAGGTGCCAATGCAATACCGGTTAGGATTAACATAACCCTAAGGGGCCCCGCAATAGATCCATTCCCATCATTTAAGCTAACGGTCACATTATTTGCTATATTCAATTCGCCTAATTCATCAGCATCCTCAGAACTGCCCGGCTCACGGATATTGGTTCTATCTTCCTCTTCTCCCGCATCGCCGGAAGAAGTAAGGGCATTATCCAACCCACCGGCATAGGATAATACCGGATGTATAAAAAACACCATGCAAAAAGCACCTATTATCAATAGGGTTTTCAAAACCAATTTCCCGAGGGTACTGTTGCTATTTATCTTCTTCATGCTCATCTGCCGCTTTCCTATCGGTTCCTTTTACCAGATCTTTTGCTTTTTTGAGAATTTCCTCAAATTGTGCCGGAGTATCCGTATAACAGTTCTCCGGGCGGACAACTGCATCTTTTGAAAGCTCCGTTAAAACCGTTACCGTATCCTTACATACGGCAATGGCAAGATAACGGTCTCCTATTCTGATAAGCTGTACATACTTACTCTGAGATATACGAAAAGAATCAATAAGCTCAAAGTTGCCGCCCTGCATTTTCCCTTTTTGGAATCCCGCGATAAATCTGGTAGTCAGCCAGGTAGCTCCCAGCACGATTACAAAGATAATCAACACCGTCAGAAATTGAACAATGGAGTCTACTTTAGAGACCGCAGTCAATATCATATCAGCCAACTACCTTTTTAACGGCTTCCAATACACGATCTGCCTGAAAAGGCTTTACGATAAAGTCCTTTGCTCCTGCCTGAATGGCTTCAATTACCATAGCCTGCTGTCCCATTGCGGAACACATAATAACCTGAGCTCCTGCATCTGACGCTTTGATATTCTTCAAAGCCTGAATACCGTCCATTTCCGGCATGGTAATGTCCATAAGTACCAGATCCGGTTTCAGTTCATTATACTTTTCTACCGCCTTGGCACCGTTTTCAGCTTCTCCTGCAACATTATACCCGTTTTTGGTTAAAATGTCCTTAATCATCATACGCATAAATGCTGCATCGTCACAAATTAAAATATTTTTCGCCATTTTCTCTCTCCTAAATTCCCTTATTGTTAATGATTTCAGTTACTCTGATACCAAAACTTTCTTCAATAACTACCACTTCGCCTTTTGCGACAAACTTGCCGTTAACCAGTACATCAATAGGTTCTCCTACAAGCTTGTTTAGTTCAATGATTGTACCCGGGGCAAAATCCAGAATTTCCGCAATGGACTTTTTCGTTCTTCCTAATTCCACGGTAACCTCTAATGGCACATCCATAATCAGTCCGATATTTTCCTGACTGGGTATAGCCGAGAAATCCTGACTGAAGGACTGGAACTGCGCAGGCTGAATATTCATGTTTCCTCCTGCCGGCATCATCTGGGGCATTCCCATTTGAGGCATTCCGTAGTTCATCTGCGGCATACCCATTTGTGGCATTGCCATCTGGGGCATTCCGTAGTTCATCTGAGACATATCCCCCATGCCTGCCTGTGGCATAGCCGCTCCTCCTGCCGGCATTCCCTGATTTGCCGGAGCCGCCTGAGGCGGTACATAAGGTGCAGGTTCCGGAGCCTTCTGTTCAGGCGCAGGAGCTGAAGCATCTCCTCCCTGATTGCCTATGAATATCTCATATACTGATTTTACAAAGTCTACCGGATACAGCTGCATGATCGTACTGTCAACCAAATCGCCGATCTGCATTCTGAAGGATATCTTTACAAAATCCGATTCCAGAAAAGCCGCTATATCCGAAGCCTGCTTAAATTCGCTTAAATTTATGAGGCTTGCTTCCGGCGGACTGATATCAATCATCCTGCCAAGCATGGAAGACAGAGATGTTGCCGATGATCCCATCATCTGGTTCATGGCCTCTGAAATCGCACTCAGATGAAGTTCGCTTAACTCATCCTGTGTATTGGTTCCATCGCCGCCCATCATCAAATCGGTAATGATTTTTACATCATGCTCTTTTAATATCAGTATATTCGCTCCATCTAAACCGGTAGTATACTTTATCTGAATAAATACACATGGCCTCTCGTATTCATTCATCAAGGTTTCCCACCGGGCCATGGAAACTACGGGGGTTGTAATATTTACTTTTTGATTAACAAGTGAAAACAGGGTTGTAGCAGATGTTCCCATGCTGATATTGGCAATTTCGCCTATAGCGTCTTTTTCCATATCTGTCAGCTTTTCCGGAATCGATAATTCCTCTCCTGCTGCTGACACATCCGCTGACACCTCATCTGTTGATTCTGCCTGGGGCTCGCCTGTAGACATTCCACTGAGTAATGCATTAATCTCATCTTGAGACAGCATATCGCCCATTCCCCTATTCCTCCTCTCTTATAACCGATGTTACCCTTGCCGCATAAGTCTCTTTATTTGTACCCGGCAAGGCGGTAAATTTCTTAAGATTCCCTACAAAAATATCTAACTCATCATCAATCTTTGTATCCAGCCTGATGATGTCCCCTCTCTGTAGGGATGCAAAATCCAATACAGAAATAACACTTTTTCCAAGTACGGCCCTTATAGGAATATCCACTCTCTTAATAAGGGCTTCAATGTGCTCCTGATAACTTTCATCCGATATCTCCTGCATCGTGGAGAACCAGTACTTGGTATTCAGCTTATCCATGATATTTTCCAATGTAGCAAAGGGGAGACACACATTCATAAAGCCTTCACTATCGCCCACCTTAATATTTAAGGTAACAATGGCAATCATTTCATTGGCTGCCATAATCTGGGCAAACTGTGGATTAGTCTCAATCCTTTCCATAAAAGGCTCCAAATCCACGACATTCTTCCACGGTTCCCGTAGAAGCGTCATACACGTAAGCATAATTTTATCAATAATGGATAATTCGATTTCCGAAAAATCCCTGTTCTTTTCCAGCGGTACTCCCAAGCCGCCTAACATTCGGTCAATCATTACATATCCCAGATTCGCCTGCAGCTCAATAATGATATTTCCCCGAAGGGGGCTGAAATTAACAATTCCCAGTATGACCGGGTTGCTCAAAGCATTGGTAAATTCAGAAAAGGTAACCGTTTCAGAGCTGGCAACACTAACCTGTACATTCATCCTAAGATGCGCCGGCAGGTTGGTGGATAACAGCCTTCCGTAATGCTCAAATATAATTTCCAACGTACGCAGATGTTCTTTGGAGAATTTGGAGGGGCGCTTAAAATCATAATTTTTAACTTGCCGGTCCGGAGTTTCTTTTATTTCTTCAACGTCCAGTTCGCCGCTGTTGAGTGCCTGAAGCAGATTGTCTATCTCGCTTTGAGATAATACTTCTCCCACCAAGCTCACCTCCTGTTCGTTTTATTCTTAGATAAAAATCTTTCATTCCCGCAGCCCTTGTCATTGTACGACCAGCTTACTGAAGGTAACCTTGTATATAAATTCTGAATTATACAACTTCTGAATCTCTGCTAAAATTTCTTCTTTGATATCCTCTGATCTGGGCTGAACCTCATCCGCCGTATACTTTCCGAAAACCTCCTGCATAACGCCCGCGATCTGGTTGTCGTTAATGGACTCTCCATAAGTCTTGTAATCCTTATTTGTAGTGTCCATGGAGAGAGAAACCTGAACCATTACAAAATGCTCTTTCGCTTCTTCATCCAAAGGGTCCTTTGCAAGCATGATTGTCAACTCTGATTCCATATCATGAAAAGCCGTATCTTCCATGGAAACCGCAGTGCTCTCCTGCTCTTCCTCCGTTCCCAGCTCAAGCTTTAAGATAGATGCAATATCCGCTACAACCGCACCGGTTTTTTTGTTGGTACTCGTCACACTGAACATCATAATAGAAGTCAGTACCAGATTTACAATCAATAATGCTAATATAACAATAGATAATAAATTCTTTTTCACAGTCTTCCTCCTTATTCTCCCACGCTGAGCGAATGATAAATCTTTATCTCTACTCTTCTGTTCTGCGCCCTGCCTTCCGGTGTGGCATTATCCGCCACCGGCAGATATTCTCCCCTGCCCGAATGCTTAATCGTGGCAGGATCCAAAAAAGTAGTTTCCATAAAATAATTGAATACTGACAATGCCCTGAAACTGGACAATTCATTGTTGTCCGCAAATCTTGCATTGTGAATCGGAACATTATCGGTATGACCTTCAATTTCTATGGTGCTTTGGGCATAACGCGCTAAAAGCTGCCCGATTTTATCCATAAGGGGTTTTGCCTCTTCCTTGAGTTCGGCGCTTCCCGAATCAAACAGTAACGCACCGTTTAAGGTCAGCGAAACATACTGGGCTGTAAAGTCCACATCTATTTCATCTGCGAACTGGCTTTCCTCCACTGCTTCCTCAATCTCTTCCGCAAGCTGCTCAGCTGCGGCCAGCTGTTTCTCCTCAAATTCCTCGAGTTCATTGACAAATTCTTCACTCTCTGCCGTCTTACCTGTGCTGTTAATATAATCATCCAGCTCATTTAGCTGACTCACACCGTTGCTGATAAGAAATCCATCTCCGATTGCCGATGCTCCTCCCGAAAAAATACTGAAATTTTCAGAAAAGGACATGGCCACCTGTTGCCATTTATCAACGTCTATTTCGGACATGGAAAAAAGAAGAACGAAAAAGCATAACAACAGATTCATCAGGTCACTAAAGGTCGCCATCCACGCCGGCGATCCCGGCGCCTGTTCTTCTTCCTTTTTCTTTCTGCTCATTATTCCTCACCGCCCTCCTCTGTGCCGCCTGAAGCGCGATCTTTCGGCGCCAAGAAGGATTTCAGTTTTTCTTCAATAATCCTTGGATTCTCTCCCGCCTGAATGGATAATAAACCTTCAATCACAATTTCCTTTACCATGGATTCCGCGTCATTATTTGACTTTAACTTTGTAGAGACGGGTGTTGCGATCCAGTTGGCAAGCATGGAACCATACAATGTTGTAATAAGAGCTACCGACATATTCGGTCCTACTGATGAAGGATCCGACATGTTCTGCAACATGTTGATCAGACCGATCAGGGTTCCAATCATACCCCAGGCAGGTCCCATAGACGCCACATCCTGCCAGAAACTGATCTTTTGTTTATGTCTTCCTTCAATGCTGGCCAGCTCTGTCTCCAGAATACCGCGTACCAGTTCCGGGTCGGTACCATCCACAATCAGAAGAATCCCTTTCTTTAAAAAGGGGTCATCCAAATCTGCCGCAGCTTCTTCGAGGGAAAGCAAACCTTCCTTACGTGCCACATTGGACAGCTCTATAATCTTGCTGATAATTTGTGGGGTGTCAATTGATGGGACTTTAAAAATGAGTTTGATACTCTTTAATCCACCAAGGAAATCTGACATGCTGTTGGATGCCATAACACAGCAGAAGGCTCCGCCAAAAGTAATGATGGCTGACTGGGTATGTATAAAATTCATTATAGCAGCGGCACCGTCATCGCCGGAAACAATACCAAAAATAATAAGGCAAAAACAGAGAACTAAACCGATAATCGATGCAATATCCATTGTATACACCTGTTTATTTTCACACTAGTCAGTAAAAATATCCTTTCTATACGATTTTACTAAATTTTTTATGTTTTGTCTACTTTCTTTTACAATAATTTTTCTCCCCGTCGTGAAGGTAATAACCGTATCCGGCGTCTCCTCCACAAACTCGATCAAGTCAGGATTTATCAGTATTTTCGTGTCATTTAGGCGTGTAACTTCTATCATGTCTTCCCTCCCCTTTCCTTAAATTGCCACTTGTCAATAGTACCTATTTCACAGACTTTAAAATTATTGCCACACGGTCCTGCTTTTCCACAAACACTTATCTATTATACCACTTTCCAGACAAAAACATAGAGATATCTTCCAAAAATTGAAAAACATCCCTATGTTTTGTTATATAAAGTTTATTAACGAAAACCGTTTTGTAATAATTAACGTTTCAAGTTAACAAGCTCCTCTAAAAGGGTGTCGGACACCGTAATAATACGCGAATTAGCCTGGAAACCTCTCTGGGTTGTAATCATCTCGGTAAATTCGGAAGACAAATCCACATTACTCATTTCCAGAACGCCGGTCTCCATATAACCGCCGCCGGACGCAATATCCACACCGATTCCGTCAAACTCTCCCGAGTTTAAGGTAGCCGCATACAAATTGTCGCCGCGCTTTTCGAGACCTGACGCATTGGGGAATTCTGCAACCGCGATCTGTCCCAAAAGCCTTCTCTGACCGTTGTCATAGGTCGCATAAATCATACCGTCCCTCTGGATGGAAATGCCGGAAAGCTTTCCTAACTTACGTCCTACACCGTCCCCTTCTATATCCCCCGGGTCTGCACCGATAGTGCTGGCACCCTCATTATTGAGGTTCGTGGATGTAGAAAAGTCTATATTGATGGTTGTAAAAGGACCTGCAGGCACTTCTTCCTCGCCAAAAGATAAATTCAAGCTCAAATCATTAGCCAGACCATTTACGCTCTCAAGGTGACCGCTGGATACATTATACTGCAAAACCCCACCTGTAATGGTTCTGCCCGTTGCCGCAATGGAACCGTCCGCCTGAAGCTCTCCCGCAAACTGTCCTGCGTCTATCAAGGCCGCAATGGAGCCGTTTGCAGTATTAATCTTGGAAAATTCTTCATAGCTGGAATAACCGTATGCGCTTGCCAGCTTATTTTTCTCATCATCTGTCAGCGTATTGCTGGCAAGATTGATGGTTTGGGTCGTTACCCCGTCCTCATCCAGATACGTAAACGTATTTGCAGTCGCATCATATGTAAAAGCATTGCTCAGTCCCAGAGTCTTGGGATCTTCAACAACCTGATTTGTGCCGAAGGTCAATCCAGGAATCTCTACCTCTTTTCCGCTGGAATCCAGAATGGCGCTCAGTTCAACAGTGTACATTCCCTTGGTTCCTGTGGACTTCATGGACAATTTAGCCGTATAATCATAACCCAGATTATCAAAAAAGCTCAAGTTTAAGATCTTACCTGACTCGGAAGATGCCTGAACGTCAAACTTATCAAGAATGCCGGAAACATAAGCCTTAGACGTAGCCTCCGGAGGATAGGTCATATTTTCAGGGCTCATAATACGAAGAGCCGATACCGTATCCTTCTTAATAGCGCCTGTTGTTTCATCTACCTGCCACCCCATAACGTTATATCCGTTGGAGCTCATGGCAAGATTACCTACGCCATCTACATAAAAAGAACCGTCCCTTGTGAAAAGGTTTTCGTTTCCGTCGCTGACAATAAAGAAAGCATCTCCCGTGATCTTAAGATCAAAAGGATTTCCTGTAGTCTGAGTAGAACCCGGTGTCTCAATAGCCGTACTGATGGCTCCCGTTTTAACACCAAGACCAATCTGTCTTGCGTTAACGCCGGCGAGCCCTGTAGCAGCATTATAACCCGACGCCTTCTGTGTGGTCTGATACATCAGATCCTGGAATACCATTGTCTGCGACTTATATGCTGTTGTGTTTACGTTTGCGATGTTGTTACCGATAACATCCATCCTGGTCTGGTGCGTTTTTAAACCTGCCACACCAGAAAACAATGATCTCATCATAGTTAAATCAACCTCCTGATTTTGAACCGTCCGTTTCCTCTGTCATTCGAAAACGTCCAAAAGCCCCCTTAAAAGGTCCGGCCTATGCTATAACGGCTCCGTCAATATTTGTAAAAATGTTTTCATCCGCCTGATTCTGATCCATGGCCGTTACCACTGTACTATTTGGTACATTTACGATAAACGCCAGATTGTCGACCATAACAAGTGAATCTCTGATTCCTTTCACTCCGGCCTTTTGTGCTCCTTCAGCCAGCCTTTCCATCTGATCCACGGTCAATTCAATATTTCTGTCTGCCAAACGATTGGATGCATGCTTGGAAAACTTAAGGGGTGTCCCCAAAGCCGCATCAAGGGATTTCTGTGCCAGAATGTCCTGAAAGGATACTCCCCCTGCCGCTTTCCCTTTGTCCGCTCCCGCGGTCTTTGACGTATTGAAATACCGCTCCTGAATCTGCAGGTTTGAAAGGAAGTTCTGTTGAATCTTATTCATAAAAACTCCTCCCTTTTCTACTGTCTGTGGATTTTACCAAAAGCCTTATCCGATTGCCTTACTGGCCATCTCCGCTTTCAGTTCCTTCTGTTTCATCACTTCCACTGTCTTCGCCATCTCCGTCTTCGCCTTGAGAGTTCTCATCAAGCTTTATCAATTCATTCATCTTTGTCACATATGCGTCAATCTTCTCTTTTAACTCGGTGGCAATGAAACTCTTCTGGTAATCATTCATGGAATCGTAGGTCTCTTTAATGGACTCTACCGCTTCTCTGTTGCTGATCGTCAGGTTTGCAACTGTAGGAAGCCTGTCAATGGCCGTTTTGAGGGTCAGTGCCATAGAGTATGCTTCAATATATTCCGCATCCGCCACCTCAACAACTTCATCCAGTTCATAAGAATTACCATTTACCCAGATCAAGGCCTTTCCGTTTTCATAGCTGATGTAGTCCACAACTCCCATATCGCTGGTTGTTTTTCCGTTGCTGTCAACGGCTTCCACCGCTACTGTCTGACCTACCAGGTTTGCCGCACGGGTCAGCTCCATGGTATTGCTCATGTTCTGCATCTGCTCCAGCTCCGAGAATGTAGCATACTGGGAAATATACTCCGTATTGGAGGTAGGCTCCAAAGGATCCTGATATTTCATCTGTGCTACCAAAAGCTGTAAAAATGCGTCTTTGTCAAGGGTTGATGAATCGGTTTTGCCGGTTTTTTTCTTTTCTTCTTTCGTCTCATTGACCTTTTGCTGTAATACGCCGTCAACCACTGCTGCTGATACCATATTTTTTCTCCTTTCTTATTATGCTGTAAAATCTACACTGTTTCCACTTTTTGCCATCATGTCAATCTGCAGTCTTTCCGCATCGGATAACTCCTCGTGGGCAAGCATCTCTTCCGCCTGCTCCAGACTGTCAACGACAATTCTGCGTCTCAGCTGTTTCTGAACCTGTCTTTCAAACAGATTCTGCGCCTCTTCTCCGCCGCCCTTCATATCTCTTTCAAACTCATGGCTTGCCACGGTTACCTCTACGGCTTCAACCTTTAAGCCCTGCTCATTCAGTTCTTCCTTTAAGGTCATAGCCTGAACCATCAGCGCCTGTCTGACAGCTTCATTTTCCGTTGTAATGGCTGCTGTGATCACGCCTTCCCTCGAAGCCACCTGTAAGCGGATATGACCCAGACTTTCGGGATTTAAGGATATTTCCATCTCCGATAAGCTTTCACTCTGGCGAATTTTTACATATTCCGCGATCTGATTGATAATATCTTCCGTATCCACGTAGGAACTAAAAGGTACTTCCACATCCTGCATCTCTCCTACGCCTGATAACTCCTGATTCATCAGCTGGTTTACCAAAGGCGAACCATCCTGGCCGGACTGCAGCATATTCTGATTCTGGCCATACGTCTGATCCGAAGCGTTCTTTTCATCATCAATTTCGGAAACCACGGTTTCTTCCGAAATCTTATCCCGATTCTCTCCTCCATTGATGTGTTCCGGTTCGGAAACCGGCTCTCTTTCAATTTCCACAATCACTGGCGCTTTCTCCTGCATATCTGCCGTATCCGCACCCTTCATGGCTTCTTCCATCACAGAAAGCGCTTCATCCAAATTAAGATCCAGTTCATTGGAAAGCTCTTTTGCATTTGCATCAATGATTTCGGTAACCGCCGTTGTCAGCTGCTTTACCGACTCAAAAAGATTTCCGTCAGTTAAGAACGCCAGAGGATCGTCTTCCCCGTTTAAGGCATTCACAAGCGCCGCCATATTGGCCGGATTCAAAAGATCCATAACGGTAAGCCCCAAAGCTTCCATGGCAGCTTTAACCTCTTCCTCTGTCACATCCAGCTCATCTGCTACCTTTTCAACCACTTCTTCTTCCGTCTTATCTGCCGTTTTATCAACAGTATCCTCGGCATTATCAGTCTCTTTTACTTCATTATCCGCTTTTGTCCCGTCCGGCTCCCCTGTTTTGTCAGCGCCTTTGGAATTATCGCTTTTTGCAGCATTGTCAGCCTGTTTAACCGAAGAATCCTTCTTGGCGCTACTGCCTGCCGCAGAATCGGATACACGGGTTATACTTCCCGACGCCGTGTTCTTCACGGAATTATTGTTAGCCGCATCCATCTGATTGCTTTTTGCCTGATTCATGGCATCCTGAAAGCTGCCTGCCAGCTCCTCTGTCTGGTCTGAGCCGTTTTTAACAGCGCTCTTTCCCTGCCTATACATGGAAACTGCGGAAATATCATTTACTGGTATGCTGGTCATCCATCTTCCTCCTTTCTTTCATATTTTCTATATCTTGCGGCAGAATGACTCCTGCCTATAGGATATATCGGTATTTAGAAAGTTTTTCTTAAGACTCGGGATCCATTATTTTGGTAATACGGGCTGCAATTTCCGGATCCATAGCTCCTAAGATCGCTCCTCTGTCATCCGGCTCCATCACGCCTAAAATCCTCGCCGCCAAATCCAGATTATTGGTCATCTCTTCAAAAATAGCGGCCGCCTCCTTGGGTTTCATCTCCGAATAAGCCTGTGCATAGTTCAAAACCTCTTCGGATTCCTTTTCTTCCGCAATCACTTCTTTGTAGAGATTCTGCGCCGTTTCCGGATCCATAGCCTCATAATATCTGGCATACGCTTCTGCCCCCGGGCCGTTTTCCGCATAAACAACCTCTTCATAAAACTCATTTTTAATTCTCTGGAATTCTATCTGATTCCGCTCAAAGGTAGAAAGCCTTTCAACCTCTGCCTTCAGCTTGGCAATTTCTTCCGCATCCGTATCCAGATTGGACTGTGCCTGGGCCAGCTGCAGTTCCAGACGCTCAATCTGGTCAACCGCATCCCTTAAGCTGTTATATCCGCCATAGCTCTCGCCCACACTTACCTCTGTTTCTTCCGTTTCCGGCAGAATTTTGTTTAATACCGGAACATCATTTAAAATAGGCGCCAGTACATTGGAGCCGAAGCCTCCCACATCCAGCTTTATGAGCAATGCCAATATTCCCAGCCACACAACAATGATAATGGCGGTCACAATCACAACCGATATGGTACTGCCCTCGTCCTCATCCGCAATATTTGCTTCCTCTAAGGCCAGTTCCTTGGCTCGCTTCTTGGCTTCCTTCTTCTGGGCCTTCTGTTCCTGCTTCAGTTTTTTCTTTTCTTCATTCAGCCTTTTCCGCTCCGCCTTGGGATCTACGGTAATCTGTTGTTCTAAATTTTCGTTTGCCATCGTTACCACCTTACTGCCTGTTTTTCTGACCGTGGGTATAACTGGTCAATTCATCTATTTCCTTGCTTTCCGCGGCTTTTTCTTCCTGTAGAAATACGTCAAAAGCCTTTTCCTTTAATATTTCCTGGGTCTTCCGCTCCTGCATCGCCGTCTGCATCTTTACCCTTTTTTCTTCCAGCCTTTTATGGGCCATACGTACCTGAATGGTCTGTGCCCTGATCTGCTCCCTGGCATGGGCGACCAGCTTCTTGTTCTCTTCAATGTCCAAAATGGATAATCTGTCTGCCAAAAGCAGCTTCTTTCCTTCCATCTCCAGATTTTCCCGTTTATGTACAAACGTCTGTAGTTTTTCTTCTTCCTCCAGAACCCGGATATTCTCGGCGGCAAACTCATTTTTTGCCTGCTGTTCCATTTTGTCCTTGATTTCCAGAATGTTCTGCATCCGATAAACAAATCTTCCCATACTGTCTCCTTCATCCGGATCCGATAAAAGCGGGAATTAAAAAAGCGACATCAGCTTTTGAATCTCCTCTTCGAAAGGAATTTTTTCATCTGTCTGCTGCATCAGAAACTGATTTACGGCCTCTATCTTTTCTATGGCATAATCTATGCCCGGATTGCTGCCTTTTTTGTAAGCGCCTATATTGATCAAATCCTCCGCATCATTGTAGGTAGCCAAAACATTTTTAAGCTTGCCCGCCGCCTGTTTATGTCCGCTTTCCGCTATCTGGCTCATACATCTTGAAATACTCTGCAGCACATCAATTGCCGGATAATGGTTTTTGTGGGCAAGCTTCCTGTCTAACATAATATGTCCGTCCAGAATACTTCTTGCCGTATCCGTAATAGGCTCGTTAAAGTCATCGCCGTCTACCAAGACCGTATAAAGTCCCGTTATGGAGCCAGTCTCATTTCTTCCCGCCCGCTCTAAGAGCCTGGGCATTTCCGAATAAACGCTGGGGGGATACCCTCTTGTAACAGGCGGTTCCCCGCTGGCTAAGCCGATTTCCCGCTGAGCCATGGAAAAACGGGTAAGGGAATCCATCATAAGCAGAACGTCCCTTCCCTTATCCCTGAAATACTCTGCAATTGCCGTAGCTGTTAAAGCGGCCTTTTTTCGCTCTAGGGCAGGCTTATCCGAGGTAGCCACAACGACCACGCTGCGTCGCATGCCTTCCTCGCCCAAATCCCTTTCGATGAATTCCCGCACTTCCCTGCCACGTTCGCCAATCAGTGCAATAACATTAATATCGGCCCTGGTGTTACGGGCAAACATCCCCATCAGGGTCGATTTTCCCACACCGGAACCGGCAAAAATTCCAATTCTCTGTCCCTTTCCAACCGTAATCAGGCCGTCCACAGCCTTTACGCCAAGGGGCAGTATGGTATCAATAATCTCTCTTTTTAAAGGGTCCGGGGCCGGCGCTTCTATGGGATAGCTCTGAAGGCAGTGCACTTCCTCTCCGTGAACAGGCCTTCCCAGACCGTCTAATGTCTTTCCCAGTAAATCTTCGCCTACCGGCACGGAAAGGGGAACTCCCTCGTTTTCTACAATACAGCCGCCGCCAATCCGATCTGTGGCTTCGTAGGGCATCAGCAAGGTGTGGTTATTTTTAAATCCCACCACTTCCGCCAGAATAGATTCCCCGCTTCTGCCTTCCTTATAAATCCTGCATAAATCGCCCATTTTGGCATCGGGTCCCGCAGATTCTATCGTAAGCCCTACCACATTCATGACCTTTCCCATTTTTTTGTAGTAAGTCATATCCAGAGCTTTTATGTACTTTTTGAGGTTAATGGTTGCATTTGCCAATGTTTGCAACTCCTTTAATTATCATTCAATGCATCCTTTCCTTCATAGGAAAGCAATAACAGTTGTTTTTTCAGTTCTTTTAATTCCACACCCAGACTGCAATCGAAAATGCCGTTTTCCGTCTCAATCAGACACTGGTTTTTCTTTAAGGTTACGTCCTCAATAATATCGAAATTGGCATTCACTACGCCTCCCGCCTCAAGCAGGGTATTCTTCTGCATACTGACAAAAGCCAGATCATCCCTGGAAACATGAATCAGGTATTCCGAACAGCCTTCCATTTTCTGCAGGGTGTTTTTAAGCAGATGGATTACCACATCCCTGTTCTCCGAGAAATTCACACTAAAAACATGCTCGTAAATATCAGTCAGAACGTCTACCATGGAAGGCTCTAATTCTTCTAATTTGCTTTGATAAAACCGGGTAAGCTGCTCTTCTTTTTCCTGATATTCCCTCCGAAGCTTTTCCTTTAGGACCTCTGCTTCCTGAAAACCGTCCGCATATCCCTTTTCTTTGCCTTTGGCAAAAGCTTCTTCATAGGCATGGCTTTTTAGCGCCTCCGCTTCCTCTTTGGCCTGCTCTAACATGGCGTCCGCCTGTTCTTTAGCCTCGTCTAAGAGTTCCTGCGGGCTGGGGCCTTCATAAACAGGCTCCCTGATAATATTGCCTCCCTCTTCATCCAAAAGCTGAGAAACTTTTACAGCCTCAATTCCCTCTGTAAATTCTTCGGCAAAATGCTCTCCGTCGTTTTCTCCCATGGTTTCCTGAAGATTTCTTGAAAGCTCCGCAATTTTTTCTGCCATCCGCTCATTGGAATCAATAACCCTTGTTTCGGAATCCTGCAGAACAATCTGATTGAATTTGTATATATTGTGACTAGACAACAATCTCGTCCCCTCCACCTCTGGAAATAATAATTTCCGCAGAATCTTCAAGTTTCCTGATAATATTAACAATCTTCTGCTGCGCTTCCTCAACGTCCTTCATACGTACAGGGCCCATGAATTCCATGTCTTCCTTGATCATGGCAGCCAGACGCTTGGACAGGTTGTTAAAGATTGCATTCTGTACCTGCTCTGTGGATCCCTTAAGGGCAACTGCAAGGTCATTGTTGTCCACATCCCTGAGTACTCTCTGGATTGCACGGTCGTCAAGCAGCAGAATATCCTCGAATACAAACATTTTCTTGCGGATTTCGTCTGCCAGCTCCGGATCCTCGATTTCCAGAGTCTCCATAATATGCTTCTCGGTTCCTCTGTCTACAGCATTTAAAATTTCTACTACTGCATCCACACCACCGATAACTGTATAATCCTGATTTACCAGAGAAGAAAGCTTTGATTCCAACACTCTCTCCACCTCCTTGATGACATCCGGACTGGTTCTGTCCATGGTAGCCACGCGCTTTGCCACATCCGCCTGGCGATCCGGCGGCAGGGCTGACATAATAAGAGCAGCCTGCTGAGGCGCCAAATAAGATAAAATCAATGCAATCGTCTGTGGATGTTCGTCCTGAATAAAGTTCAAAATCTGGGAAGCTTCGGCCTTTCTTACAAATTCAAAAGGCTTTACCTGTAAGGATGTGGTCAGCTTGCTGATAACATCCAGAGCCTTTTCTTCTCCCAGGGCCTTTTCCAGTAGATCCTTGGCATAGCCGATACCGCCTTCGGCAATATACTGCTGTGCAAGGCAGACTTCATAAAATTCATTGATAATCTCTTCTTTTAACTGCGGTGTGATGCTTCTGGTATTGGCAATCTCCAAAGTCAGTTCTTCTATTTCCTCTTCCTTCAAATGCTTGAATATCTGGGAAGACTTTTCAGGTCCCAAAGCAATAACCAGAACTGCTGCTTTTTGAACGCCTGTAATACTCTCTCCTTCTTTTGCCATTGCTCGTTACCCCCAATCTTCCGTCAACCAGTTTCTGAGCAGACTTGCCACCGCTTCCGGATTTTCATCCACAAATTTTTCTATAAGCTTCCTGGTTTCGGATTTCTCCTCCAGTTCGATATCTTCTAATACCTCAGCCGGCGTAGACTGTAACAGACTTTCCACGGAAAGTTCTTCCTCCGGCTCCGCCGCCTTTGCACTTCTCATGCTACGAAGGATGACAAATGCCAGCAGTCCCAAAATAATAACGATAATCACAATCTGAATAACGTCTGTTGCTTCAACGTCCAGACCTTCCCTGTCGATAAAAACAGGAACCTCATATGCTACAATGGAAATATTCTCCAAAGGAATTCCTGTAGCGGTATGTACTACTGAATAAAGCTCTTCATCAACCTCCAGCTTTACCTGTTCTTCATTGGCAGCCTTAAACTCATCCCAGCTCATATCCGTCAAAAGCCCCTGGGCTTCCACCTCTTCTTCTTTGTAGACATGAAGCCTTTTGGCCGCAATACCTACGGATGATGTATCATACTGAATGAGTCCCGGCGGAATCGTCTGTTCTTTCACATCTTCTCCGGGAAGATAGTCCCTTGATTCCTGGGTAATGCTTTCAGAGGATTCGTTATAATTCTGTATCTGATAAGAAGTATTGTCATCGCTGTCATTACTGGTGGTTCCCGGCGGGCCGCCTACGCCGCCTTGGGAATCCGACTGATAAGTATCCTCATGACTTAAAAGCCCCTGGCTCGCTCCATCAGGTGCAAAATACTCATGACGCACATTTCTGGTAGTGGAGAAATCCAGATCCAGATTACTTGCCACCTCAATGCTGTCGTATAAATCAGTTCCCAAAAGCACGGATCTTACCTCGCCTTTTACAAGATCCTCAGCCTTTTTCTTCATGGAAAGCTGACTGTTTGCAGTAATCCCACCGGTAGTGGAAGTATCTTCCCCTGAAAAGAGCAGATTGCCTTCCGTATCGATAATGGTCACATTGTCCGTCGTTTCATTTCCCAATGCCGTAGCAACGAATCTGGCAATTGCTCCTGCCGCATCCTCTGACATTTCACCTTCCAGCGTAAGGGTAATCGCCGCAAAGGACTCCTTATCCTGGGCAATCAGCGTACCGTCGTCTTCAGGAATATCCAACTGAACCGTAGCTTTCTTAATAAGCGCATTGCTCTCTAAAGCCTCTTCCATGGCATCCTGTAAAAATATTTTATAACGTTTCTGCTTATCCGATTCTGTTGTGGAAAATCCGCCTTCCGTGACCTTATCAATGGTGTAGGACATGGTAGGAATGTTGTTTGCCCCCAGCAAAAGATTAGCCGGTCCCTCCTGTTTTTCCAGAATATAAATCTGGGTTCCTTCCGTATTGGTCTTAAAAGTCATCTGGTTGCTATCCAAAAGCTCGGTAATTTCCGCCGCCTCTGCCGTTGATTCACAGGAGGCAAGCAGAACATAATCTTTTTTGGTCAGCAAGGTCACTAAAAGGGCAAGCGCTAAAACAACACCCGCCGCAATACTGATTATAATCGTTCTTTGTTTTGTGTCAAATTTGTTCCACCATTCTAAAATCTTCTTTGGCAGTTCCTTTATCTGGTCCATTGTTTTTTCTGCTCCTTAGAAATTAAATCTGGATATTCATAATCTCTTTGTATGCTTCCAGAAATTTGTCCCTGACAGCCATGGTATAACTCATAGCTGTAGAAGCCTTCTGCATGGCATCAACAAGGTCATGGGTATTTTCAGTCTCTCCCATGGCAAACCTGATTTTTTCATTTTCTGCATTGGATATGTATGCATTGGTCGAATTGATGTTTTTGATTGCGGAATCCAGAAAAGAACCGAAAACATCCTGACTTTCATCCATAATTGTAGCTTTGGGAATCGCTCCCGTCTCCCCGCTTCCATATGCGCTCCGGATTGCGCTGGAAGTGATGTTATATAATGAACTGATATCCATTTCCTAAGCCTCCGATTCTATTTTAATTTTGTGCCATTTCCAGACCTTTGACCGCAATGTCCTTGCTTGTGTTAAATGCCGTAGCATTCGCTTCATAGGAACGACTTGCATCAATCAGGTCGGTCATTTCCGTAATAATATTGACATTGGGATAAAGAACATATCCGTCTTCATCGGCATCCGGGTGCGCCGGATCATAAGCCTTGATTAAATCCGTTTCGTAGTCATCATAGGTACCCGTTACTTTCACGCCGTGCCCTAAGTAAGTTCCTTTTGCCTTGTGCAGGGTATCCGCAAAGGAAGGACCTCCGCTTTTCTCCTGAAAAGTAACGATTTTTCTTCTGTAAGGAGTGCCATCCTCTGTACGGGTGGTATTGACATTGGCAATGTTCTCCGCCACTACATCCATACGATAACGCTGCGCCGTCAGACCTGATGCATTAATATCAAAAGCAGTAAATAATCCCATAATCGTAGAAACCTCCTATTATTTCATGGCCGCTTTTAAAAGCGCAAATTCCTGATTCACACTATCTCTGAGTGCCTGGTATCTGATCTGGTTGCTGGCAAGCTCCACATATTCTACCTCAGGATCCACATTGTTACCATCAATTCTGTAGGAGTAACCGCCGTAGTCGGTATAGGCGGACACCTCTAACGCCGATGTCCTCACATGCCCTACCTTGCCATCCATGGTCTGATAACCCGAGGTCTGCAGAGCTGTTTTAAGAGCACTCTGAAAATCCACATCCTGCCTCTTATAGCCCGGTGTATCCTGATTGGAAATGTTGTTGCTGATCAGCTCATTCCGATACCAAGATGCATCCATGGCTTTGTTCAATACATTCACATAATCAAAAACACTTGATGAAATCATAATTTCACTCCTTTGGCCGGCTTATTATTGTATACACAACAAACCTATCTTATTCTATTATAGTTATTTTTCCAAAAAAGACAAGGTATTTTAATACAAAAAGGGAGTTACCCGGGAGTTTGACAGTTGAATATCAGAAAAAATACCTGCAGGTCTTGTAAAACCTGCTTTTTTTGTGTCAAATTTTTTGTTTTTATATATGTTATTTTATGTTATTGTGTGGTATAATAAGCATTAGGAGGGATGTTTATGAATCTTCACATAACGAAATCAAAAAATGCCGAATCATTTTATATTGCAAAATCTTATGTTAAAGCCAACGGCAGCACATCATCTGCCATTGTCCGAAA